>ENA-OPZZ01001132-OPZZ01001132.1-human-gut-metagenome-genome-assembly--contig:-NODE-1132-length-17791-cov-7.837013_pt1 | contig 17791 bp, 18 predicted proteins | sample MGYA00242487_ERZ504511 | MGnify/ENA primary metagenome ERZ504511 (study PRJEB26092, sample SAMD00036241) | human gut metagenome | host: Homo sapiens | study: EMG produced TPA metagenomics assembly of... | reverse complement strand
GTTATTCCTAACACTTTAGCAACGAACGTAACGGCTTGGCTCTCCCTTTGGGAGAGCTGGCAAGCCCGACAGGGCTTGACTGAGAGGGCGAGCCCTTTTCCCGCAGCGCCACGCTTTCGCAGAAAGCGGCGCTGCAAATGCCGTTTTCCTCTACGACCCCACTCGTGAAAATACAAGCCCGGAAAGTCCGCAGACTTTCCGGGCTTGTTCTAATTAAAAATAATTTTTCCGCTGAATATGCGCAAAGCAAACGCGGAGCGCATTCAAATCGTCAGGCTCAGCCCTGCGCCTTTTTTCTGCGGCGAAGCTTGCGCACCAGTTTGCGGAGCAGCAGCACAAGGCATACCACCAGCAGAATTACGGTGAGAATCAGACCGAGAAGGATAAAGGTAAAGCGGTTGGGCTTTTTCAGCAGCGCGGAAAGGCTGCGGCTGTCCTCTACCTTTTTGCGGTCGTGCAGGGTGTTGTAGTAGTCCGGCACGTTGCCGATGCCGTCGCCGTCGGTGTCCTCGAACGAGGCCATGTACCGCGCAATGGCGTCCCAGCCCTTCAGCTCTTTGCCGTTTTCGGTCAGGATCACATCCTCAAAATCTTCGATGGGGGTGCCGTCGGCGTACTTCGGCACGATGGACAAAAGGCCGTAGGACATATCCGTCACAGCGCTCAGCATCTGCCCGCTGTAAAGGTCTGCTACGATGCGGTACAGCTTGTCGTCCTGCAGCTCCACGCGCTGCCCGTCCTTGACCAGATAGACGTCCGTCACCTTGTTCAGCAGCAGACGGTGGGGGTTGTAGGTAAAGTTCAGGCCGCTGCAATACAGCCGCGCGGTGGTCATGAAATCCGACACGGAAGCGTCGATCTCGGCGGCGGTGCGCAGTTCCTTGCCGGTGAGGTAGACTTCGATGAGAGGATAGCCCGGCACGCCGTCCGCGCCGATGCCCAGCGAGAAGGAGTTGAACACCTGCTCCACTGTGATATCGCCCCGGGCGTAGGTGTCGCGCACGGTGCCGCTGGGTACTACCGCCAGATCTACCGGCACGCCGTCATAGTCGGCGGCGTTCTCCACCGCGTACACATAGGCATCCGCGATGATATCGCCCAGATTATGCTCGGTGTGCACCTTGCCCAGATCCTCCAGGTTAGAGAAAACAACATCGTTTTCTGCCAGCACCTGATCTTTGGTGTGGCCGAACTGCGCCAGATAATCCTCGTCCACTGTGTCCATAAAGCGGTCGATGACCTCTTGCGTTTCCGCATCGGCGGGAATATCGGCAGTGATGGGGATCAGCTGGTAATCGGTCACCTGCCAGCGGCCGTCCGCTTTTTGTGCCATGGTAAGGCTGCCCAAATTTTTGCCGTATTCGCCGCAGGAGACCACATAGGTGTCCCCGTGCCGGATGGGTTCCCGGATGCGGCTGTGGGTGTGGCCGCTCAGGATGAGGTCAAGGTCAGGTACACCCTTGGCCAGCAGCTCGTCCTCAGACTTTTTGGGGTCGTCCCATGTGCCGCTGTGGGAAACGCAGACGATCATGTCCACGGTTTCGTTTGCCTTGATCTCTGCCACGGTGGCTTTGACCGCCTGTACCGGGTCCTTGAATTTCAGTTCACAGGTGGGCGCGCAGGAGAGCGCATCCTTGCCGAAAACGCCCACCACGGCAATGCGCACATCGCCCTTCTGCACCACGGTGTAGTCCTGCACGCCGTAGGCGGTAAAGGCGTCTTTGAGCATCTGTTGTCCCTCAGTGAGGCCGGCGGCTTCCATGGCGTCCCAGTCTACATTGCAGACCACGATGGACGGGACGGCATCGCCGGAGGTGCGGGCGCTGGTAAGCATATTGGCAAGCCCCTTGGAGCGGTAATCAAACTCGTGGTTGCCGAAGGTGGTCACATCGTAACCCATGTAGCCCAGCATCCGCAGCTCTGCGGCCTGCGTTTCAAACACCGTCTGGATCAGGGTGCCCATGGAAAAGTCACCGCCGTCGATCACAAGGGTGTCCGGGTCTTTGGCGCGCTGCGCCTTGATGAGGGTGTTGGCGCGGGCAAAGCCGCCGATGTCCGTCTCCTCATCCTCCACCACGGTGGTAAAGGTATTCAGGTGGGAGTGGGTGTCGTGGCTGAACAGGATGTCCAGCGTTTTGCCCGTCTCCGGTGCCTGCCCATAGGCGGCGGGAATGCCCAGCAGCACCGAAAACAGCAGCAGCACGGCCACCGTCATGGCGAAAAGCTTTTTCATGGCGTGTTCTCCTTTTGTTGCGTCCTTATTTTTTCGGCTCAGCCGAATTTTTACAGCATCGGAAAAAGTAATACCACTCTACAAAAATCAACTATCTGCACGCTATTTTAGCATAAATGCACAAAATAAACAAGACGGCAGTTGTCTTTTTGCGCCGATATGCAACGCTTTTGGAAAATCAGACTTGTTTTGTCTCCTGCAAAAACAAAACCAGCCAAGCCCGCAGGCTTGGCTGGTTTGAAAGCTGTCGTTATTCCCTGATCAGGCGCCCACGATCAGGCGCACGGCACCGTAGATGCCGGCGTCGTTGCCAAGGCTGGCGGCCTTGATGGGGGTCTCCTTGCAGGACTGGAAGGCGTACTCCTTGTAGTGGCGCACCAGCGGGGTGAACAGAACCTCCCCGGCGCGGGCCACGCCGCCGCCGATCATGAACATTTCGGGGTCGGTGGTGGCGGCAATGTTTGCCAGTGCCATGCCCAGCGTGGAGGCCATCTCGTCCACCTCGCGGGCAGCCAGTGCATCCCCGGCGCGGGCGGCGTCGAAAACGTCCTTGGCTTCAAAGTCCTTACCGCGCAGGGTGCAGGCGGTGTCCGGGTTTGCGTCCAGCAGCTTCTTCATGCAGCGCACAACGCCGGTGGCGCTGGAGTACTGCTCCAGACAGCCGCGCTTGCCGCAGCCGCAGACGGCGGTCTCGTGGGGGTTGACGGTGATGTGGCCGATCTCGCCGCCGGCACCGTGAGCGCCGTCGATGACCTTGCCATTCACGATGACGCCGCCGCCCACGCCGGTGCCCAGTGTGACCATGACGGCGCTGCGGCAGCCCTGTGCCGCGCCCATCCAGATCTCGCCCAGCGCAGCTACGTTGGCGTCGTTGCCCACCAGCACCCGGATGCCGCCCAGCAGCTCGCTGAGCTCAATGGAGACGTTGCGGTTGCCCCAGCCGCCAAGGTTTGCACACACGATGGGCACAATGCTGGAATCCAGCACCGGGCCGGGCACGCCCAGACCGACACCCTCGACTTTGTCTGCGGACAGACCCTTTTCCTGCATCTTCTGCTGCACGGCAGCAGCCAGATTTTCCAGAATGTGAGCACCGTTATTAGAGGTATCGGTGCTTACCTCCCACTTTTCCAGCAGCTTGCCGCTGGTGGTGAACAGGCCGACCTTGGCGGTAGTGCCGCCCAGATCGATGCCAAATGCGTATTCCTTCATGTCATTTACCCCTTTGATGCGGATGCGCCGCATTTTTTATCAGTATTTTATAGTATACCATATTTTTCCGTAAAAGAGCAGTACTGCGGCGGCATTTCGTGCAATCGGACTGAAATCCATGTAAAATTTTGGGCAGTTCCACAAGGAGATTCAGCGCACGGTGTTGGTCAGCGTGCCGATTCCTTCGATCTCGCACTGCACGGTGTCGCCCGGGTGCAAAAACTGCGGCGGGTCCATGCCCATGCCCACCCCGGCAGGGGTGCCGGTGGCGATGATGGTACCGGCTTTCAGGGTCATGCCCTGCGAAAGCTCGTGGATGACATGGTCGATATCAAAAATTTGCAGCTTGGTGTTGGAATCCTGCCGCAGCTCGCCGTTCACCCGGCTGCGGATAGGCAGCGCGGGCGGGTAGGTGTCAAATTCGTCGGCGGTGACGATGCAGGGCCCCATGGGGGTAAAGCCGTCCAGACTTTTGCCGAAATACCACTGCTTGTGGGCGGTCTGTACGTCCCGGGCGGAGACATCGTTCAGGATGGTGTAGCCGAACACATAGTCTTTGGTCTGCCCGGCGGGCACATCCTTGGCGTCCTTGCCCAGCACCACAGCCAGCTCGCACTCGTAGTCCAGCTTCTGCACAAGGTCGGTGTGTGCCTCGATGAAGCCACCGTCCGGTACCGCGCGGCTGACTCGCTTGGAGAAGTAGATGGCGTCCTGATGCTGGGTGGAAAAGGCGTCCGCAGAGTATTTTTCGGCTTCGTCCGAGTGCGCCATATAGTTGATGCCCAGACAGACCACGTCCTGCGCGGGGCAGGGGATGGGGCTTTGCAGGGTGACGGCCTCCACCGGCAGTGCGGGGATGCCGCTGATGGCCAGCTGCAAGCCGAACCGTACCTGCGGGGTAAGGAAGGGAATGGCATCGGACAGGGTCTCGTAGGAGAGCCCCAGCCAGCTCAGCGGCCAGACCTGTGTGCCGTCCTGCGAGAGGATGGCGGGGTCCTCCACACCGTCCGGCAGACGGCAGGTAACAAAACGCATACAGTCTCCCTCCTCTCAGTGCCGGTAGGCGATGGCGTTGCGGATGCGGTCGGCTTCCGCTTCTCCCGCCAGCTGACGTACCAATTCCAGCGCAAAGGGGATAGCACCGCCCAGACCGTAGCTGGTGGTGATGTTGCCATCCACGACCACCTCGGCGTCCAGCACATGGGCGCCGGTCAGCTTGTCCTGAAATGCAGCGTGAGCGGTGGCGTTTTTGCCCTCCAGCAGACCCAGTGCTGCCAGCACGCTGGGTGCGGCGCAGATGGCGGCTACCTTTTTGCCCGCCTTTGCAAAGGCGATGCAGGTGTCGGTCACCGTCTTGTTGGCGGCAAGGTTTGGCGTGCCGGGAATGCCGCCGGGCAGCACCACCAGATCTACATCGGAATAATCGACCTCCTCTGCCAGCGCATCAGCGGTGATGTGCACCTTATGGCTGCTCAGAATCTCCCGGCTGCCGGAAGCACTGGCCACCAGCACCTCCACCTTGGCGCGGCGGAGCAGATCCACCACCAGCAGAGCTTCGCACTCCTCGGTGCCCTCCGCAAAAAATACAACAGCTTTTGCCATAAGAATAACCTCCTGTTCAAATCATTAAAAGAAAGCCGCGTGCGCAGCTTGGTCGGTACGCGGCTTTTGTATTCAGTCAGCGGCCTTTTTTTTCAGCTTCCAGCAGCGCACGCAGCACACTGTCGTCCGCGCTCAGCACCCGGCTGACCCGGCTGATGATGGCGCTGGACGCGCCGGTCTTGTCCATGATCTCGGTGTAGATGCACTTGTCGGCCAGCAACTCGGCAATGTTGTAGCGCTGCTCCATTGCGCTGAGTTCCGAATAGCTGCACACGTCCTGCAGAAAACGATAGCATTCCTCCGGGGTCTTGAGCTGCAGAAAAGCCCGGTACAGGCCGGAGTTGCCGGTGGGATGATCTTTCGCCATGATAGTCTCCTTTTTTGCACAGAATGCCCGCAGACAGCGGCTTTATTACACTACATCAGTGTAGTACAAACGCGGATAAATTTCAATGGCTATTTTGTGATTTTTCGGAAATCAGCTCAGGGTGTGCTCATACACCAGCTCGTTGCGGGGCACGGTGCCGGTCTCCTGCTCGGCGGGGCGCAGCTCGCGGTAGCGCAGCGCCTTGAAGAACTGCTGTACCGGCAGCGCCTTGGCGTGGATGGTGCACCACACCCGGCCTTTGCCCTCGCCCTTGGCCAGCCGCTCACAGGTCTGCACGATATCCCGGCCGATGGCTTTGCCGCGGTATTCCGGCTTGAGGTACAGGTGCATCAGGTGCAGGGCGGTGTTCTCCATCTTCCACGCAAAGTAGCCGATGAGCTTGCCCCCCAGAAACACCAGAAAATAGTTCACGTCATTGTCGATGTCCGCTTCAATGGCGTCGGCGCTTTGCAGCTCCTCCACAAGGGTGTCCAGCTGCTTTGCGGGGTAGTAGCGCTTGTAGACCTCGTGCCACAGTTCGCTGGCAAGGTCGGCGGTGTTGTGGATGTATTTGGCCTTTGCGACCAGCTTGTAATCAGGCTTCATAAAACTCCTTATACTCTTACAATGTAATCCGGTTTGCGGGGCGCGGCGGGCTTGGGCGCAGCGGCGGGGTAGCCCAGAATGCAGTGGCCTACGCCGATCCAGTCGCCCTCGATGCCCCACTTTTTCAGCAGTGCCTTGCCCTCGGCGGAGTCGAACTCCTCCCGGGCACGGTTGATCCAGCAGCTGCCCAGCCCCAGCGATGCGGCAGCCAGCATCAGGTTGCCCATGACAAGGCTGCCGTCCTGCACGGCGCAGTTTGCGTGGGCATCGGCCAGCACCACCAGAATGGTGGGTGCGCCATACATGGGGTCGCTGTCAGTGCCCATGACGGCGGCGTTCATCCGGGTCAGCTGGGCGCGGGTGGCGGCATCCTGCACGACCACGATCTTAGCGCTCTGGCGTCCCATAGCGCTGGCGGCGTAGGTGCCGGCCTCCAGTACGGCGTCCAGCTCGGCATCCGTGATCTGCCGGGGCTCGTAGGCGCGGCAGCTGCGGCGGCTGCGAATGGTTTGTAAAGTCTCGTTGGTCATGAAAGATCCCCTCCTTAATAGTGGATGGCTTTATTGTACCACAACCTGCGCCGGAGTGCAAAGTGCCCGCCGATAAAAAACATTGCTGGTCTCCGAAAACGTTTGCGCTGCAAAAACACGACAGAATGCACAAAAAACAAGAGAAAGATTATGGAAAAGCATTCTTGTTGCCAGCGGGCAAATCGGGTATAATAGGGCTACCATAGCGGAAAGGAGTTGTGCTCTATGGCAAAGGCATCGCAGGTCGTCATTATGGAGGGGGAATACTACATTATCAAGTCCCCCAATGGGAAGGTACTGGAAGTAAAGGATTTCAACACGGAGAACGGCGCCGGCATCCAGCTGTGGAGCTATGCGGGTCATCCGTGGCAGCAGTGGCAGTTTGTGGACGCGGGCGAGGGGCGCTGGCGCATCCAGAACCGCTTTACCGGCAAGATGATCGATCTGGCACTTGGCGGCGTGGTGGAGGGCACATGGCTGCACCAGTGGAGCCGCACCAGCGGGCTGAGCCAGTGCTGGGCGCTGGAACCCACCCGCAGCGGACGTACCCGCATCCGCAATGTGCTGGCGGATAAGTACATCGACCTTGTGGGCATGAACACCGCCAACGGCGCACAGGCGCAGATCTGGAACTATGTGGCGGGCGGCAATCAGGAGTGGACGCTGGAACGCATCGACCCTGACGTTGCCCAGACCGGCAAGCGCGCCGGGGAAGCTAAAGACCCCCAGCCCACGCCAAGCCAGCGCAAGCACCAGAACGATCTGGTGCGCAAGCTGAACAGCGCAGGCAAGGGCCGCGCCGGGCGCAAGGCATAAATCGAAAAATGCTTCCGCTGCTTTGTGGGCATCCGCAGCGGAAACACTTCCCAAAGGGCTGCTGCACAGCGTTTCATGCAGCAGCCCTTTCTTATGAAAAGAGATACGGTCAGCGGCCCCGCCCGCTCAGACGCTGACAAAAACATCGGACAAAAAAGGAGAACGACCAATGAACTTAGGCGCATTTATGGACCCGGAATTTCCCATCTTCAGCACTACGCTCTGCTATCTGGAGCGGGAGGACGCTTATCTGATGCTGCACCGCATCAAAAAGCAGGACGACTACAACCACGACAAATGGGTGGGTGTGGGCGGCAAATTTGAACGGTTTGAAAGCCCGGAGGACTGCCTTGTGCGGGAGGTGCGGGAAGAGACCGGCCTTACCCTGACGCGCTACCGTGCCCGGGGACTGCTGACCTTTGTGTGGGGCAACATGACCGAGTTTATCCATCTGTACACCGCCGACCGGTGGGAGGGCGAGATGATAAGGGGCGATGCCTGCGCCGAGGGCGAATTGCAGTGGGTGCAAAAGTCTGAGGTGCAAAAACTGCCCATCTGGGAGGGAGATAAGCTCTTTTTCCGTCTGCTGGAGGAAGAGCACCCCTACTTTTCCCTCAAGCTGGTGTATGACGGCGACACCCTGAAACAGGCCGTGCTGGACGGAAAACGCATCGTATAAAAAGGTGCAAAATATATGGACTTATGGTGGGATGCAACTGTTTGGATAAAATAGACATAAAAAGAAAAGATTTTTCAGCACTTAAATCAGGACGCGTGCAGAAAAAACAAAAAATACTGACAGATGTGCCATCGAATAAGGACTTTTGACGCATTTTAATAGAAAAAAGAAAAAACCACTTTCTTTTTTTGCAAAAATATGTTACTATTCTGTTACGGAACTGTGGACAGCCTGCAACCAGAGACTGTCTGTAAACACAAACATTTCTTAAGGAGGAATGTGTCTTATGATGAAGTATCTCCAGAAACTGGGCAAAGCGCTGATGCTTCCCGTCGCTGTGCTGCCGATCTGCGGCATCCTGATGGGTCTTGGTTATGCCCTCGCTCCGGGCGTTATGGGCGTTCCCGGTGCACCGACTTCCGGTGCAGCTTATACCGTCGGCTTCCTGCTGGTCAAGGCAGGCGGCGCTCTGATCGATAACATGGCATGGCTGTTTGCCATCGGTGCCGCTGTCGGCCTTGCTGACAACGATGGTACCGCAGGTCTGGCCGGTCTGGTCAGCTTCCTGATGATGCAGCAGCTGCTGAGCCCCGGCGTGGTCAGCATGGTGCGCACTCTGGAAGAGGGCACCGCTACCTACATCGCCTTCCAGAAGGTCGCCGGCAACTCCTTCATCGGCATTCTGGCCGCTGTTGTGGGCGCTGCCTGCTACAACAAGTTCAAGAATATCCAGCTGCCTGACTGGCTGGCATTCTTCTCCGGCAAGCGCTTCGTTGCAATCGCTACCGGCCTGATCTCCATTCTGGTGTCCGTGGTTCTGCTGTTCGTCTGGCCCGTCATCTTCGACGCTCTGGTCGCAATTGGCAACGGCATCGCTGGCATGGACGGCATCGGCGCCGGCATCTACGCCTTCCTGAACCGTCTGCTCATCCCCACCGGCCTGCACCACGCTCTGAACAACGTGTTCTGGTTCGATACCATCGGTCTGGGCGACCTGACCCACTTCTGGGCAGGTGAGACCAGCGCTGATGTGAGCTGGAGCCTTGGTATGTACATGTCCGGCTTCTTCCCCTGCATGATGTTCGGTGTCATGGGCGCTGCTCTGGCTATGGTCAAGACCGCTAAGAACAAGAAGGCCGCCATCGGTCTGGTTCTGTCCGCTGCAATCTGCGCATTCGTCTGCGGCGTTACCGAGCCCTTCGAGTTCGGCTTCATGTTCCTGTGCTTCCCGCTGTACGTTGTGTACTCCGCTCTGTACGGCATCTTCACCATCATCACCTACTACTCCGGTTTCCGTGCTGGCTTCTGCTTCTCCGCAGGTGCTACCGACCTGATCTTCTCCGCTTCTCTGCCTGCAGCTGCTAAGACTTGGATGATCATTCCTCTGGGCATCGCAGCATTCCTGGTGTTCTACTTCGTGTTCTATTTCGCTATCACCAAGTTCGACCTGAAGACCCCCGGCCGTGAGGATGACGACGAGGAAGCTGAGAAGAAGGTCGTTCTGGCTAACAACAACTACACCGAAGTCGCTTCTGCTGTTCTGGCTGCTGTCGGCGGCAAGGAGAACGTGAAGGACGTTGGTTACTGCGCAACCCGTCTGCGCTTTGAGGTGCTCGACAACGCTAAGGTTGACGAGAAGGCTGTCAAGGCTGCCGGTGCTGCCGGTGTCATCCGTCCCAGCAAGAACGCTTGCCAGGTCATCATCGGCACCAAGGTGCAGTTCGTGTACGACGAGCTGAAGAAGATGCTGTGATCCTGCACTTCTGAAAAAGAATGAACTGCAAAAGTCTGGTTGATTTTGCAGTATGAACCGGGCCGCCGGGGGCGGGGTGCACAGCGCCCCCTCCCGGCGGCCCGCTTTTTGTGCACAGCGGTACAATGTTCACACAAAAGGACTTTTGAAAAAACGCCCGGCGTGCTATACTGGGTGAAAAAGAAGAAAGAACGAGGTGTTTTGTATGATCCTTCAGAATGCACTGGTCTATACCCCGCGCCACACCTTTGAGCGCGGCACTATCGTCATCCGCGATGGCCGCATCGTGCCCTTTGCCGCCCCGGAAGAGGGTGAGGAGGTGCTGGACGCCGAGGGTCTGTACGCCCTGCCGGGTCTTGTGGATATCCATTTCCATGGGGCAATGGGCAAGGATTTCTGCGACGGCACCGAGGAGGCCATCCAGGCGCTGGCAGATTTTGAGGCAAGCAAGGGTGTGCTGGCCATCTGCCCCGCTACCATGACCTATCCCGAGGAGATCCTGAACAAGGTGATGGACGCTGCTGCCGCCCATAAAAACGGCAAGGGTGCCGACCTTGTGGGCATCAACATGGAGGGCCCCTTCATCAGCCCCAAAAAGGTGGGCGCACAGAACCCGGAGTATGTGCAGGGCGCAGACGCCGCCATGTTCCGCCGCCTGCAAAAGCGTGCAAACGGTCTGATCAAGCTGGTGGACGTTGCCCCGGAGGAGCCAGGCAATCTGGACTTTATCAAGGAGTGCCATAACGAGGTGCGCATCTCCATCGCCCACACCTGCACCGACTATGACACCGCTGTCAAGGCTTTTGAGGCCGGTGCCACCCACATGACCCACCTGTACAACGCCATGCCCGGCATTACGCACCGTGCGCCCGGCCCCATCATTGCGGCCATGGAGCACGACGCCGAGGTGGAGCTCATCACCGATAACGTGCACATCCACCCTGCCATGGTGCGGTTCACCTTCAACACCTTCGGGGACGACCGCATCTGTCTGATCGCGGACAGTGCCATGTCCTGCGGCCTGCCGGACGGCCAGTACAGTCTGGGCGGACAGGCCATCACGGTCAAGGGACCCCGCGCTACCCTGACCGAGCACCCGGACACCATTGCGGGCAGCAACACCTGCCTGTACGACTGCATGAAGCGCGCCGTGCTGGAAATGAACGTGCCGCTGGAAAGCGCTGTCCGCGCCGCCAGCGAGACCCCCGCCAAGAGCATCGGCGTGGATAACGACTACGGCAGCCTTGCCGCCGGACGCTACGGCAACGTCATCCTTGCAGACAAGGAACTGAACCTCAAGGCCGTCATCCAGAAGGGTGTCCGCATCGTCTGAGTTTTGTAAAAAAGTGATGCCGGGCAGCCGCAGACTGCCCGGCATCATGCTGTAAAACTACGCTTTCCGCAAAAAATCAGACCTTGAACAGCGGGGTGCCGGGAGCGACATCGCCCTCTGCCAGCATCTTCACTTCGTCGCCCGCACCATCGGTCACGATGATGGCGGTGGCGGTGGGGTGGCCGGCGGCGCGGATGGCGTCCAGATCCACCTTCAGCAGCGGGGTGCCGGCGGTGACCTTCTGGTTTTCCTTGACCAGAACGGTAAAGCCCTGACCCTTCATGTCCACGGTGTCCATGCCGACGTGGATCAGCAGCTCGATGCCGTCGTTGCTGGTAATGCCCACAGCGTGCAGGGTGGTGGCGATCTGAGTCACAGTGCCGTCAAAGGGGGCGTACACGGTGTCGCCGGTGGGCTCGATGCCGCAGCCGGGGCCCAGAATGCCCTGTGCAAAGGTCTCGTCCGGGATGTCGGCCTGTGCCAGCACCTTGCCCTGCAGCGGGGTCAGCACGGTCTTGCTCTGGTTGGTGAACTTAGCGGTGTTTTCGTCCTTGGACTTGCCGCCAAAAAGCTTGTCAAAAAAACCCATAAGTATCATTCCTTCCTGTCATTATTCAAGGGGACGGCAGAAGCAACAAAATGTTTGCCGACCCTGAAGTGTTTACCTGTATAAAAAGATACCATATCGCGCACCAAAATGCAAGAAACGCGGGGACTTTTTCTCCGGGACTTTTTCTCCATGCTATCATGGCAGAGGATTCTGCCTTTTTGCCGGGGGCTGCCCCGGAAGGGGCACTTCCCGGCGGTGACCCCTCTTCTACGCTGCCGCTAATTTTCACTTTACAAATGCCGCAAGAACCGTTACAATTACAATCAAAGCAGTGCCGAAAGGCCGTTCGTTTTCATCCACCGCGCGCAACCGTTCCGACAGCGCCGGGGCTGCGCAAAACGCTCTTATCAGGAGGTTTTTTGCATGAAAAAGATCACGCGTCGTACCGTTCTCCGTGCCTCGGGGCTGGCAGCCGCCTCGCTGGCTCTGTCCGGCTGCGCACCCGCCGGCAGCGCCTGTGTGGGCAACGGCTTTTCTGACTGGCTGAAGCAGACCTTCGGGAAGGACAGCGCCGCCTCTTCTGAAAGCACAGAGGCCGCAGCCCCGGATGCAGGAACCCCGGACGCCGGAGCGGCGTCTGAACCCCCTGCGGAAAGTGCCGACACCAGCCTGCCCGCCTACAACGCCGACCCCCTTACCGGCGAGCCGCGCCGCAGCAACGGCCGCATGGTGGGCGTGATGGTGAACAATATCAGCAACACCCAGCGGCAGAACGCCCGCCCGCAGCGCGGCATCGGTTCTGCCGACCTGCTCATCGAGAGCAAGGTGGAGGGCGGCATCTCCCGCTTCTGCGCGGTGTATTATGACGCCAACGCCATCCCGGAGGTGGGCCCGCTGCGCTCCGGCCGTGACCAGTTCCTGCAGCTGCTCATGCCGTGGCAGGCGCTGTACTACCACGATGGCGAAAGCGCCCCCTGCACCAAGTTCATCAACGTGTACAACTACTCCGGCCTGAACATCGGCGGCAAGAGCTACTTCAACACCCCCACCCATCCCCATGTGGCGCACCGCGACAGCCGCGGCCGCAACGTGGCTTACGAGCACACCGAATTTACCTCCGGTGCCGAGATCCGGAAAGCTGCCGCCAACGCGGGGATCGGGCTGCAATACCCTTATGAGAGCACCTTCTTCCGCTTTGCGGACTACCGCACCGGCGCAGAGAACAAGATGTCCGGCGCTGCCGCCGCCAAGACCATCAACATCGTGCACTCGGACAGCTACAAGACCACCTTCAGCTACAACCGCTGGGATCACCTTTATAAAATGTCCATGTACAGCCGCGCCGCCGGTGCCTTTGAAAACACCGTGGACGAGCTGACCGGCAAGCAGCTTGGCTTTACCAACCTGCTGGTCTGCTTTGCGGGCATCGCGGACTACCCCGGCAACTCCGGCGGCGTGCAGCAGGTGGACTATGTGTCCGGCGGCGAGGCCTATTTCTTTACCCGGGGCGCAGTGCAGCGCGGCACATGGCAGAAGGCCTCCCCGGAGCACCCGCTCAAGGTCTACGCCGCCGACGGCAGCGAGATCTGCTTCAACCGGGGCAAGACCTATCTGGCCATCGTGGACGACGACGAGTGGCCCAACTTCAACTATCAGTAAGGGGAGAAGCCCATGAAACGCAAATGGAGCCTGCGCCTTGGTGCAGCCGTGCTGTGCGCGGTGCTGCTGGGCAGCTGCGGGAGCACCGCCGCTGCGCCCGCAGAAAGCACCGCCCCGGCAGACCCGCTTACCGGGCAGCAGCTGCTGTACCCGGAGCAGCGGGCAGCTGCGGTGGTCATTGAAAACACCACCGACAGCACCACCCAGTGGGGCATCGGCAGCGCCTCGGTGGTGCTGGAAGCAATGACCGAGAGCGGCAGCTCCACCGAGCTGTGTCTGGTGTACCCCGCCCTCAGCGCCATGCCTGTGGTAGGGCCGGTGACGCGCGGGCAGGACTTATACTGGCGGCTGCTCAGTGGGCAGCAGGTGCTGCCCATCCAGTGCGGCAGCAGCGCCTATGCCAAGCGGTATCTGGAATACTATAATCTCCGCGCGGTGGACGCGCAGGAGGTGGGACGCAATGCCTTTGTCAGCACCGGTTACAGCTGGGACAACACCCCTTTGTGGCGCACCAGCGGCAAGGCGGTCGCCGCAGTGCTGGACAGTTTGAGCATCTCCTCCGCCGTGAACCAGAACACCGCTTCCGGCAGCGAGGGTGAAACGGCAGGTGTTCTGCCCGCCCTGCTGCCCCAGCAGGACACTGGCCATCTGCCGGACGCAAACGCCGCCGATGCGGTAAAGGCGACCGTGAATTTCCAGTCCGGCGGTGCCACCGGCTTTGTCTATGACGATGCCCTTGCCGCCTACGGGATGCTGCACGCCGACGGCACCCCCAGCTGGATGCCAACACCGGCACACAGGCGGTATTTGACAACCTGCTCATCCTGTACAGCGGCTCCTCCCTGCGGGACGACGGCCGCACGCTGGACTACGACCTTTCCATGGGCGGCGGCGTCTGGCTGAACGGCGGACACCTGTGGCAGGTCACATGGACGCAGGGCACCCAGAGCACCCTTGCCCTCTACGATTCCAACGGCAAGCCGCTGAACCTCCCAGCGGGGCGCAGCTACATCGCCCTGCTCTCCAGCCTTACGGGGCAGGAGCTGCTGGTGCAAAGCAGCACCGGCGAAGCGCTGGTGGGCGCCGGGTGATCTCCGGCAACGGGACGATTTTAAATGCGCTCCGCGTTGCTTTGCGCATATTCAGCGGAAAATTTATTATTATAATTTGCGGCTCAGAAACGTCTGCGGACGTTTCTGAGCCGCTTTTTCACGGGAAGGGGCACAGCGGTAAACGGCATTTGCTGCAAAAAAAGAGCCATTGCACGCTAATTTGTGCAATGGCTCTTTTACTATGCTGTTACAGGTCCACCACGCTGCCGACCTCGGCGGGGGTGGTGGGCACGGGGCCCAGAGCGGCTTCGTCGGCGTCGCGGCGCACCGTAAAGATGGCGCTGCGCCCGGCGGCAAAGTCCGGGTGCCAAGTCAGTTCAAGAGTCTGCCAGTCCTCCGGCACGGCGCAGAAGCAGTGTAGCAGCGCACCGCGTCCGGCGGCAAGGTTCAGGGTGAACACCGAGGCATCCGCTGCATTCTCGCTGTACAACGGGGCGGCAAAGCTGCCGCAGGGCACGCTCTGACCGTTGCAGGCAGCGGTCACGCCGGTGCCCATGCTGTACAGCTGCTCCCGGGTGCGCAGACCACGGCTTTGCAGATAGCTGGTATCCACCGGCAGGCTGGCTGCCGAAAGGTTTTCCACCGAGAGGTACACCAGCACGCCGCCCAGCTCCGGTGCCGGGGCATAGCCCAGCAGCTCTACGGCAGCTTTGCCGTCCAGCAGGGCAGGCTCGCCCGCAAGACACGGCTGCTGCGCCGCAGCACAGACCCCGGTAAGCAGCGCAGCCGCAAGGCTGACCGCACCGGAACCGGCACATTTCAGGAATGACCGGCGGGAGATGGATTGGGACATGACAGCGTTCCTCCTTGTATACGATACAATACACTACCCTTTAACAATAAAGGATTCTGCGCGTTCTGTCAAGGGGCAGCGGGAAACTGTAACCCTTTGTTTATTCGTAGGCCTCGTTTTCCTCGGCTTCGGCCTGCCCTTGCAGGGTGTCGGCGTAGCCGAAGGGTACGATGTCGATAGCCTCCACCAGCTTGTCCCGCATCCACAGCTGCACATCGGTCTGCACGGTGTAGCCGCAGCCCGGGTCTGCCATCCACTGCTCGGGGCGGCGGGTGGGCACGGCGCGCTGGCTGAGCATGCTCATGATCACGCCGCCGTGGGTCACGCAGGCGGCCTCGGTAACGTCCATACGGATCATGTACTCAAACAGCTTCATCAGACTGTCGGCGCAGCGGGCGTGGAACTGCTCGGTGGGCTCTGCGCCCTCCGGCAGATAGCCGGAGCCCGGGGTGATCCACTTTTTAAAGTCCTCGTCGTGCACGAGCTCCTTTACGGGTCTACCCTCAAACTTGCCAAAACCGGCCTCCCGTAGGTCGTGCACCGTAAACTGGTGGGCAGCCCCGGGAAACAGGATGTTGGCAGTTTCCACCGCACGCAGCAGGGGGGAGGAAAACACGGTGTCTACCTGTGGGTAGTCGAACCGCTCCTTCAGGTCAGCCAGCTGGGCGCGTCCCTCGTCGCACAGGGGCAGGTCGGTGCCGCTGCCGATGTACAGGCCTTGCAGGTTGCCCGCGGTTATGCCGTGGCGGATGAGATGAAGCTTGAAGGTTTTCATGGATCACACCTCTTTTGGTTTAAAATTACGGATGGGGCTTAGCCCTCGGCGTAGTTGACCTCCACGGTAGCGGGGAACACGTTCATGTCCAGACGGCAGTTGTCGCGGATGGTCACGCTGGTCAGGGCGGTGCAGCCCTTGAATGCGCCGGTCTTGATGTAGCCCACGCTCAGGGGGATGTTGACCTCGGTCAGGGCGGTGCAGCCGTTGAAAGCGCCGGCCTCGATGTACTCCACACCGTCGGCGATGTTCACGGTGGTCAGGGCAGTGCAGTCCTTGAAGGCGGTAGCGCCTACGCTGGTAACGGTGCCCTCCACCTCAACGGTGGTGATCTGGTCGGCCTGATCAGCCCAGGGAGCCGGAGCGTCCTTGGTGAAGTTGGACATACGGCCGGTGCCGCTGATGGTCAGGGTGCCGTCAGCCAGTGCCCAGGTCACACCCTCGCCGCAGCTGTTGTTGGTGGCAGCAGCGGTGGAAGCAGCCACAGAAGAAGCGGCTGCGGAAGAAGCAGTGGTCTTGGAACCGCCGCAGCCGGTCAGGGCGATGGCGGCGATCAGGACAGCAGCGGCAGCGCTGCACAGACGGACTTTGCGCTCGAGTTTCATGATGAAGTTTCCTCTTTCTTATTCTTGGTATATTACCTTTTATAGCGTCTGGCTTGTCCTTTGCAGATTTGTGCGCCGGTCAAGAACAGTCGCCAAAAAGAGATTATAGCACAAACTGCAGAAAGATGGAACCACCTATTTGAAAAATTTTTGTTTCAGAAAAGATGGACTTTCACCACGGCTGTCGGTTTTCTTCCACAGCGAAAACACAAAATCTATGTGTTAATACCCATAGTTTAGCATAGATGTGGGGCCCCGGGCAAGACTTTTGACAATAATGACGAAAAAAGACGAAAAATATCGGCAATTTTTCTTGCTTTACAAGTCGTTTTCCAATGTGTATAATCAACCTGTTGTAAACCAAAAACAAGGATGTTACCAAAAAATAGATCCTGCAGATATTGAGGAGAGCACACCATGGAGTTCAATCGCATCATCAAGCTGCTGCGCAAGGAGCGCGGCATCACCCAAAAGCAGGCGGCAGAGGATCTGGGGGTCTCTCAGGCGCTGCTGTCCCACTACGAAAAAGGCATCCGCGAGTGCGGCTTGGACTTTGTGGTGCGGGTGGCAGATTATTATAATGTTTCCTGCGACTATCTGCTGGGGCGCAGCGCCGAGCGCAACGGCATGATGCTTTCTGCCGAGGATCTGCCCAACCCCGAAAAGATGAAAGACAACGTCTACCACGGCAGCGTGTTGCCCACCATGAACAAAAAACTCATCTCCAACAGCCTGAACGTGCTCTACGCCAAGATCGGCCAGTGCCACAGCAAGGCGCTGACCACCGAGGTGAGTGCTTACCTGATGATGGCGGTGGCCAAGATGTTCCGGCTGCTCTACTCTGCGGAGCCGCATAATGCTTCCAGTATGTTCAGCATCGAGCCCCGCCGCTGGCACGGCTATTCCGATGCCGTGATGCGGATGGCTGAAGCCAATGTGGAGGCACTGCTGGACGGGCAGGACGTGAACGGCGGCGAGGGCGTCAAGGACCCCGCCTGCCTTGCCATGACTACGGAAAGCCTGACGCGGGGAATTTCCCCTGTACACGCCCAGCCTGTTAAACTTGGTCAAAACCAGCGAGACCCACGCAAGGGGCTTTCGCCGCAGAGTGACCCTGCTTGTGAAATTGTTGTAAAGAATCGCCCCGGACACTTGCATCTGCGTCC
>ENA-OPZZ01001130-OPZZ01001130.1-human-gut-metagenome-genome-assembly--contig:-NODE-1130-length-17842-cov-2.812250_pt1 | contig 17842 bp, 24 predicted proteins | sample MGYA00242487_ERZ504511 | MGnify/ENA primary metagenome ERZ504511 (study PRJEB26092, sample SAMD00036241) | human gut metagenome | host: Homo sapiens | study: EMG produced TPA metagenomics assembly of... | reverse complement strand
AGTTTATCCGTCAGTAACTTTACAACCGCAAGTCCTACTCCTGTACCACTGTTGTGTCTGGATGCATCCCCTGTATAAAATCGTTCAAAGAGGCGGGCGGGATTTATTTCGGTTTTGCTATCAATCGGATTTTCAATCGTGAAAATAGCCCTATTTTCCCTTGCCTGCTTTAAGCTCATTTTTATGTCGCCGGATGAATAACGTATCGCATTTGTCAAAAGATTTTGTAAAATCCTTTCCACCATGCTGTAATCAGAATTGAGATAGACAGAATGGGGTGGCAAATCAATTTCAGGGGATATATTTTTTGCTTCCAATGCAGGAGCATTCTCTGTAATAAGATTTATCAGCAAATTAGACAGGTTAAAATCTTCTCGCCGGGGTGTTATCTGCTCGGCATCCAAAATAGACAGGTCATAAAAAGTCTGTACCAATTCTTTCATTCTTTCTGCTTTGTGAAAAATGGTTTCTATTCGCTGTGCTTGCCTGTCTGTCAGAGTTTCTTTTCTTAATAGCTGTAAATGTCCGAGTATAACGGTCAATGGTGTCCGCAGGTCATGTGAAATATTTGCAATCGACTCTTTCAGATAGTTCTCGTGGCGTAGCGTACTGGCAATCAACTGCCTTTGATTATCGTTATACTGGTTTAGTATTCCTGCCAGTTGTTCCAAATCTTTGTCAATTAAAGAGATGTCCAGCATTTTCTCAGATTTGCCATTTACCAATTCAGCTATCTGTTTTGATAGATTGCGGATTTGCCGTTTTGTTTGTAGATATTTGAATAGCAAGATAAGCAACAGCAAAAATACAATCAATAGCAGTAGCTCTATTTTAGACACCTCCCTCTTTCCGTTTTCTAATTGAAATCTACTTTAATTCACATTTCCGAAAGCTGCACCATGATAAAATCAACAGCGCAACGACCCAAACAATTCCAATCAAAATCGGGAATGGTTGGAAGATTGCTGTGCTGGTAACTGCCTCCCTTATTTGATAAGTTGGCAAAAAAGCTACTGGAAATTTCAACATCATTCCAAAACCCAGATAAAGACTAAGTACAAACGTCGTAACGGCTGTAACAGCAATCGCTTTTGCAGAATTACGCAGTGAAAAGCAAATCCAGATTGCAATGAAAAAAGTAGCACTGTTCAAAAGTAAAGAGTATAGAACCGCCTTAGCAGCCTGATAAATAAAGTTCCCTCCATCAATAAATCCAAATCTGAAAAATTCTCTTATACACCCGGCAATGGGATAAACAAGAGCCATGACGTTAAAGGCAATCAAATATGTGATTACCTTTGAAAAGAAGATTGATTTTCTGGAATGGCCCGCAGTTATTTCAAGATCGACTGTCCGGTAAGAAAACTCCTGTCCTAAAATCAAAGCTAAAATACTGGACATCAGAATGAGAAGAAATGTAGAGTCATAAACCATTCCGTTGAAAATATCCGCAAGGAAGTAGCAGCCCCGCCGGTTGTCCCCATAACTTCCGGGACATAAGTTTCTGCCGTAAAAAAGCCAATTAGAAAGATGCCGACCATGCCACACCAATACAAGAAATTATGTGATAATTGGTATCTTTCCATTTTTAATAGATTACTCATTTCGACACCTCCCTGTCACTTCAAGTCAGAACGCCTAAATCCCAAATAAGCGCCAAAATATAAAATGAATATCCACAAAAAATCCGTGAAAACAAATTGCACCATAGATGGGGTAAATTGCTGTAATGCAATCAGTCGGAGCTGTCCCATTGGCAATATTCGCGAAATAAAGAGTGCCTGATCTCCATTCATCAAGAATATCATCAGGAAAAAGAGAACCATCGGGACAGCTAAAGTTTTTCCTATATCACGAAACAGAAAAGCAAAGAAAAACGGTAACAGGCACATTGCAAATAAAGAAACCAAAACTGCCAAAACGGTATAGAGATTGCCGCTAACACTCACGAAACTTTCTTTGAAGCAAATCCCTCCAATCAATCCATGTACCAGTAATGGTAAAGCTAAAATCGTCATACAGGCTATTTGATAGGCGACCAGTTTTGCAAGTAATATCTGTCCTCGGTTATGGCCTGCAATGATATATGATTGCAGCGTTCTTTGTCCAAAGTCATTTCCAACAAACAACGCAGAAAAGACGATTGCCAGAAAAAAGAGAATAGGCACATTATATAGTGATGCAAAGAATAGACTGGATGTTTCTCCAATACTGTCTAACAGCAGCACACTGCTCAAAAAAAGATTAAACGCCACAATCCCCCAAAAGTACCGGCTATGAAACAGTTTATAAAACTCAGTATTTAGGAGATTTAGCATTTTCTGAACCTCCTATCTTACTTAAAAAGTAATCTTCCAATGTATCGCCGGATACAGAAAGCCCTGTAACGAGGATATGCGCATCCGACAAAACAGCCGCGACTTTTTCCAAATCATCAAGATAATCGTACAGGCGAATTGTCCCATCCGGCATCAACTTGAAATTTTCTGTATGAAGTTTTTCTTCCAATACAAGCAGCGCCTTTTGCGGGTCGGTAGCCTTGATTGCAATATGCCGTTTACACCGTTCATTCAATTCTTGATCGGAGATTTCTTCAATGATTTTTCCTTTGTCAATTAAAATAAATTCTGTTGCAGTTTGGTATAATTCTTCCAAAATATGGCTGGACACCAAAATTGTCATACCATATTCCTTGTTCAAGGATTTCAGCAAATTTCTGACTTCGACAATCCCGGCAGGGTCAAGTCCGTTGATCGGTTCATCGAGAATTAAAAATTCTGGCGTGTTCAAGAGAGCGATTGCAATTCCCAGCCGTTGCCTCATACCCAAAGAAAAATTACGAACACTCTTTTTGCCAGTGTCCTTTAAGCCAACCATATTCAAAGTCTTTTCAATCACTGCTTTATCGGGGATGCCGCGTTGGATGCGTTGTATCTCCATATTTTGATAAGCTGTCATGGCCGGAAAGAGTGCAGGTGTTTCAATCATGCAGCCAATCCGCTTTCTCTGTTCCTGCAAATCTTTTGCCGAACTCTTTCCCCATAAGTCTAAAGTACCGCTGGTCAGGAAAGCCAGCCCTGTAACCAATCGCAGAAAAGTAGTTTTACCTGCTCCGTTCTGACCGATAAAACCGTAGATTTTCCCTTTCTCAATTTGCAAGTCAATATGATCTAAGGCAACAGTATGCCGGTATTTTTTTGTCAGACTATGTGCCTGTAAAATGATGGAACTCATGTTATCAACCTCCTTTATGATTGATTGTAAGAGGCAATCATAAAGAATTTCTTAAATCCAAACAGAAATCTCTAAAAAATGTCTAAAGCCAGAGGTCTAATCTCTGGCTTTGTGTAAACGGTATCCAATACCCCAAACAGTATCAATAAAGTCCTTGTCCGGGCAAACGGCTTTTAATTTGTTACGGAGATTACTTATATGAACATTTAATGTGTTATCCTCACTGATATACTCGGTGTTCCAAACACTTTGAAATAAATTTGCTTTTGAGAATATTTTATCCGGGTATTTCATCAGCAACTCTAAAATTGCAAATTCTTTTGCCGTCAAAGTCAATTCGCTGCCTTGCAAAAAGGCGGTATTATCGTTCAAATCCAAAATCAAATCGCCATGACGTAAATAGGTAGGAGTATATTTTTGAAACTGCACTCGACGGAGATTACTTTCAATTCTGGCCAGAACTTCCTCCATATCAAACGGTTTTGTAATATAATCATCTGCACCGAGACGCAGTAAATCTATTTTGTTTTGCGTTGTTCCTTTGGCGGAAATAATGATGATTGGAACCGTAGAACATTCTCTTACCGCTGTAAGTACGGTATCACCATTTCGATATGGAAGCATAATATCAAGCAAAATCAAGTCGATATTATTTTCCCGCAGGCAATCCAATACATGAAGCCCGTCATATTGGCAAAAAACTTCATATCCATTTTCCTGCAAAAATTCAGCTAATAACTTGCTGATTTCCAAATCATCCTCAACCAACAGAATTTTCATTTTCGTTTTTCACCTGCTTTTTATATCGTCTATCGGCGGGTTTGTCTGTTTCCTTGGGGATCAACCAAACACCGGCCATTTTCACAGCGCCGGGAATACGGCCCTCGACGCAGTAATAGTTGACTTGACGGGACGAAACGCCCCATTTCTCGCTTGCCTCTTTGAGTGTCATATAGTCCATATTTGCACCTCCGACAACGTTTCTTATTATATTTCATTTGCTCGAAGAATACAAGGCATGATATATCTATCATATATTTGTGCTCATATCTCGGTACAATGCAGCCAAAATCTCCGTTTCAAATTGTAGTATTGATAGAGGGGAAAACGAGGGAAGGGTTACGATAGCAAGCACAGCAAGCGAGTACCCGCTTGCGAAATTTTGAGATTTTCAGGTCCCTTGCCCGAAAATTCAAAATTGCTTGTTGGGATAGTCCCAAACCCTTATAAAGAACGGAGGCGGCGCATGGCAAACCGAAAGCGGAATATCCAAATGAAATTCTATGTTACGGAGGATGAAAAACGGCTCATAGACGAGAAAATGAGCCAGCTCCCCACACGCAGATATGGTGCATACCTCCGAAAGATGGCGATTGACGGATATATCATCTATACGGACACCGCAGATATCAAGGCATTTACCAAAGAGCTTTCTGCCATCGGCCGGAACATCAACCAGATAGCCAAGCGGATCAACGCCGGAGGTCCTGCGTATCAGGCCGACATGGACGAGATACGGGAAAGGCTGGACGAGATATGGCAGTTACAAAGACACATCCTATCAAGTCAACGCTGAAAGCCGCCATTGACTATATCTGCAATCCAGACAAGACGGATGGGAAGCTGCTGGTGTCCTCCTTTGGCTGCACCGCGGAAACCGCCGACATTGAATTTGCATGGACCCGCCGCCACGCCATCGACAAGGGAACGAACCTGGGCCGCCACCTGATCCAAGCCTTTCAGCCTGGGGAGGTCACACCGGAACAGGCACATGAAATCGGCATGGAGCTTGCAAAAGAAATCCTGGGCGGCAAGTATGAGTTTGTACTTACCACTCATATAGACAAAGATCATGTTCATAACCACCTGATTTTCAATGCGGTCAGCTTTGCGGATCACAAGCACTATCATTCCAACAAGCGAAGCTATCACGATATCCGCCGTACCTCCGACCGGCTTTGCAAGGAACACGGTCTGTCTGTCATCATCCCAGGGCAAGACAAGGGCAAGAGCTATATTGAATATCAGGCCGCGCAGAACGGCACCAGCTATAAGGAAAAGTTGAAAGTGCCATTGACCGACTCCTGCCAGCCTGTTCCAACCTGGAAGAACTGCTTCGTCGCCTGCAGAGAGAAGGCTATGAGATCAAGCGGGGCAAATATATCTCCGCCAGAGCGCCGGATCAGGAACGATTCACCCGTCTGAAAACCCTGGGTGTGGACTACACCGAAGAAGCCCTTGCCGCCCGGATTGCCGGACGATCCAGACCTTCCCGCCAACCGAAACGGCAGGACGGAAAGATCAGCCTGCTCATTGATATCCAGAATAACATTAAGGCACAGCAGAGCGCAGGCTTCACCCATTGGGCGAAGCTGAACAATCTGAAACAGGCCGCCAAGACCATGAATTTCCTGACCGAACACGGGATAAGCAGTTATGGAGAACTGGAAAGCAAATTGACCGCAGTATCCGCACGCAGGGATACCGCTCATGCAGAGATCAAGCGGATAGAAAGCAGAAGTGCCGAACTTGCCCTTGTGATGAAGCATGCCGGAACTTACCGTCAGCTAAAGCCATTTTATGACAGATACCGTAAATCGAATGATAAAGAAAAGTTCCTGCGGGGGCATGAGAGCGAGATCATCCTTTTTGAAGCGACCGCCAGAGAATTAAAACGGCTGGGGACTGTGCCGCTGCCGACAACGGAAAGTATGAAAACGGAGCTTGCCAATCTCAACGCAGAAAAGGAACGGCTCCTTACGGAGTACAAAACCGCAAGAACCGAAGCCCAGGAATACGATATCGTCAAGCAGAATGTGGATGCGCTGCTGGCCGTTCCAAAGGAACAGGAACAACAGCGGCGGCATGAACTTGAATAAATTTCTCTGAAAGACGCTGGGCGCAGCTCCCGGTATCCTGTATAATGGAACTGCGGAAGGAGGTTTTACCGATGACAAGAAGCGGAGCAATCAAAGCATTTTTCTTCAAAAGCGTATTGCCCGTGACCATGGCACTGATCCTGTATTGTATCTTCAAATCCGCCTGCGTGAAGAACGGAGAGCTTGACTATGTATGGCTCTGGATACTCTGCGGGTTGCCGTTTGGACTCCATCGGATGTGCCTCTGGATCGTGCCGGGTGGTGGCTCCCTGGGTGGAGGGATCGCCCTGTTCGCGCTGAATTTCATTCTCGGTGGCGTAATCGGTGGCTTTGTTCTGGCGTGGCGGCTGATCATAGCGATATGGTATGTGCCGCTGACAGTGTACCGGCTGATTGTTGGATGACTTTTTTGCGTCATGGAAATATGGAAAACTGCCGCTCGTGCAGATGGAAAAGCCATTCACAACCTGATGGAAAAAGACAAGCCTTTTCCCACAAGTCTGCAAACAGCTTTCCCACAGCCTCACAATCCTGGCAGTTTACACACATTCCCACAACGCCTACTGCGGCGGCTATCCATCCTTTCCTATCCAATCCTAAAAAATACTATGGAAATCATTCTCTAACTGAGGTACAGTTTGTACCCCTGTTCAAATAATTTGATTAAAAAGAAAAAGCGGGAGTACAGCCGATCGGACGAACCGAAAAGCTGTACTCCCGTTTTGTGTGACAGAAAGTGTTTGAAATCGAGCCTTTTTCTCTGTGTGCCAGCAAGCAGACCGACACATGAGAAATTATAAAGGCTACCTTTGAAAATACGAATGCAGGGAATTATTCTGCGGTTTTTCTACCCCTATCTTCACAGATTTTAGACCGTTTGGAACTGTAATGCGGACAAGCGATCAGACACGCCCGGAAACTCTGCTTGCAGCCGTGAACACATTTTTTGCAGATATGGTTATACTGCCGCCTGCCGTTCTCGCCCAGGAAGAACGCCCATTCCAGCCGCCACTTCTTGCTTCGGCTCATAGGCAGTCATGCTCCGGCATATCACGGCCGGGCTTCTTGCCCTCCGAGGACTTATGCTCTGCACACTCCCGTTTTGCGTCCTCCAACCGCTCACGGATGGAAGACTTCTCCGGCGTCGTCCGCTCTGCATACTCCTGGGCTTTTTCCAATGCTTCGCCGCGTCTGCCGTTGTTGATAACACCGTCGATCATGCCGTAGTCATCCTCCAGCGTCATTTCAGCGGTACGGAGGGGATTGTCCTGCTCCGGCTGCTGCTGCGCGGGAATGGCGAAGGCCCGCGTGCCGTTGCCCATGATAAGGTATTTTCCGTCCTCGGACTGATGGTGAACCCCATACCCGGCTGCCTCCATCTGTGCCCGGCTCATATCCGTCACACAGAAGCTGCCTCTGGGCGTGCTGATCCGTTCCTGCGTCGCCATCTGATCCGGCGTGGGGATCGTGACTTCGGCCGCCCGTTCCGGCTGCAAAAACTCCGGCACCTGGGAAAAGCCGAAGCGGTCACAGTAATGGGCGGTGTCTTTCCCGTCCTGATGCAGCACCACGATATCGGATACGGACAGAGAGTGCCCCTTGAAGTCTGCCGGGTGATCGATGTTAAAGCGGGTATAGATGCTTTCCAGATTGTCCTTCGCCGTCAGCGGGGCGGTATAGACCAGCTCATAGTTCTCCGGTTTTACGGAAAGACCGTTGTTGCGGATGGCGTCCAGCGGCTCGAAGCGGTAGTCCCGCGTACTATCTCCCGGTTTCAGCTGATAGATGGAGAAGGTGTCGCCCTGCGCCGCACGCGCCTGCTCCACGATAGCAGCGGGGGTCTGCGCATAGGCGGCCGCCTCCGCCGCGTACTCCCGTTCCGCTCTTTCCGCGAAGGCCAACATTTCATCCACACGGGATTTAGCCGGGTCCTCCAAAGCTGCCTTGACCTCCGCCGGGTCAAAATCAAGAAATTCCTCATAGCCCGTGGCGTCCTTGAATTTTTCAATCTCCGAAGGAAGATAGTCCTCCTGCGTCTGCCCCAGCGCCGCCAGCTTTTCATCCAGAGCGGAAATGCGTCCGGCCATCAGATTTTCATACAGTTCTTCCTTTGCGGCGTGTGTCTCCGGGTGCTCCGCCGCATACTGCGGATCGTTCTGACGGAAAAACTCGTCCATGTCAAAGGCAATATCCATAGCCCACTCGGATTTTTCTTCTTCGGGAAGATCGTCCTGGAAGGTCATCACCCGGTATTCATCGGGGATGCTGCCGCGCTCACCATCGTAATACTCGCAGAAACGGTCACCCGTATCACGCACATAGCCCTGATCCGTGAAGGTGCCGTTTTCCTCCAACGCAACGTCCCGGCCGTAGGCCTCATAGTCGATGTAATTCTGCAAATGCTCTGGCACCTGCATAACGTCCAGTTCTTCGATGTAATAGCGGCCCAGATCGTCATAGTCATGGATATCGGGGTAAACCTCATAGCAATCCAGATTCTCGGTGAGGTTGATGATCTCCTGCAGGCTGCCGCAATGGTCGCCCATTTCCATACCGGCCTGAAACTGCGCGTATTCGCTGTCGCTCATTTCATCCAGCTTCGACGCCAGATAATTCAGCTCGTCCAGATTTTCATATTCGCCCAGCTTGCTATAAAGGCCATCCACATAGCAGTCATAGTCCGTGATGAACCATTCCTCATAGGGCTGGCTGAAGTCATCCCTCTGGCCGATGCCGATACGCTTGAATACCTCCTTCATTTCCTCGGCGGTGGTGGGGAACTTCACCCACTCGCCCACAAGCTCGCCCTCGTTGTACTTGCCAAGATTGGTGATAAAGGCGGCAAAGGGATAATCCTTGTTGTGATCGTAATATGGCATATCAGCACCTCCTTACAGTTCCGGCGCAGACTTTTCCTTATGGGGCTGCACCTTGTTTTTCTCCGCACATTTCTTCTTGCCCTGTTCCAGCCGTTCTCGGATGGAGGGCTTTTTCTCCGGCTCCGCAGAGCATTCATGGTTCCACTCGTCGCCGGAGAGAGAAATGTATCCGTGTTCCGTAAAATGGCCCTGTTCCTCCTGCATGGCGTATTTGCCAAAAGGAACAGGGTCGATCGCTTTCAGAAGTTCCGGGGGCAGCAGCATATCCATGTGCTGTGTCAGATACCGCCACCCCAGATCATTCAGATTGTGGATATTGGGCTCAAATACGAAATAGTCGATGTTGTCCGCAAACTCCTTGAACTGCTCCGGTGCTGTCAGCTTGAAGGGCGAGGCCTGCACCGCCGCTAACAGTTCCCGGTCCTCCGGGGAGAGGGCGGCCACCGCCACCCTCACTTCAGGTAAATGTTCCAAAGTCTTATTTTCTGCCATTGACACCTTCCTTTCTTTTCGGAAATTCCAGCTTGAAATTGATATACTTGCCGCCTGTGTCATCCAGGATCACCGCAGCGTCATAAGCAGTCTGTTTCTTTTCAGACCACATTCCCTTTGACATTGGTACTGACCCCTTTTTTCAGAAGGTCCGTTGTCCATCTTCTTTGTCAGCTCCTTCTTGCGGCTCGTCCAGAAGCGGTCATTTTTTCCAGAGGACGAAACCGCAGGACCGATCCGAACACGCAAAGTTCTTCTTGCCCTCATAAATCGGCTGGCCGCAGCGGGGGCAGGTACCGATCACTTCCTTCTCGGGGGCAAACAGCTTTTTTCCATCCTCGGAAATGCAGGAATAGGTGGATACGATCTCCTGAACCATCGTGCGGATACCGTCCATGAAGATATCCGGGTCAGCGCCGCCCTTTGCGATCTCCGTCAATTTCTGTTCCCATTCCGCTGTCAGCATGGGAGAGGTCAGCGGCTCCGGCAAGACCGTGACAAGGTTGATACCTGCTTTCGTCGGGATCAGGTTTTTGCCCTTGCGTTCCACAAATCCGGCCGCCACCAGCTTTTCGATGATGGCCGCCCTGGTCGCAGGCGTGCCAAGTCCCTTTCGCTCCGCCTCGTCGGGAATGTCGTCCTTGCCCGCATTCTCCATAGCGGACAGAAGGGTATCTTCGGTGTAGGGCTTCGGCGGCTGGGTGAAAAGCTCGGTAACAGCAACCTCCGCACTGTCAAAAGTCTGCCCTTCGGTGAAGTCAGGGAGCGTATCGCCGTCCCCATCCGCAGGCTTTTCCTTCAAGAAGGCACGGAAAATGCGGTCGATTTCCCGCCAGCCTTCGGAGATGACGCGCTTGCCCTTTGCGGTGAAGGAATGGCCGCAGCAGTCAAATGTGGCCGTGACCGTCTCATACCCATACGGCTCCGCCGATGCACACAGCAGCTTGCAGCAGACAAGGAGGAACAAATTACGCTCGCCCAGGGGCAGAGCCTTGATATCTGCCTTTTCAATCTCCATTGTGGGAATGATAGCGTGGTGGTCGGATACATCCTTATCGGAGATCATGGCCTCCACCAGCGGGAAGAAGTTGGAGCAGCCATCAAAGGGCGGCAGCTTTGCCGCCAAGTGGATCACGCAGGAAGCCGTTTCTGCCATGTCGGAGGTCAGATACCGGCTGTCCGTGCGGGGATAGGTCAGCAGCTTCTTTTCGTAGAGGCTCTGGGCGTAGTCGAGGGTCTGCTTCGCCGTGTATCCGAACTGGCGGTTTGCCTCACGCTGCAAGGTGGTAAGGTCATAGAGCTTCGGCGGCTGTTCCTTCTTCTGCTCCTTCGTGACAGAGGTACAGGTGACGACCGCACCCTTGCACATGGCCGCTGCCTGTTCCGCCTCCGCCGGATTGGTAAACTTCTCCGACACCGCCTCGGCTCCATCCAGTGTCAGGCGCAGCAGATGATATTTTTCCTTGTGGAACAGTGTGATCTTTGCGTCACGCTCCGCCAGCATTGCCAGCGTGGGCGTCTGAACACGGCCCACATTCAAGGTGCGGTGATAGAGAACGGAGAAAAGGCGCGTGGCATTGATCCCCACCAGCCAATCCGCTTTCTGGCGGCAGAGGGCAGATTGATACAGGGCTTCATAATCGGTGCCGGGGCGCAGATCAGAAAAGCCCTCCCGGATAGCGCTGTCCTCCATCGAGGAAATCCAGAGACGGAGGACCGGCTTGCGGCAGCCGGTCATTTCATACACCAGACGGAAGATCAGCTCACCTTCACGCCCGGCGTCACAGGCATTGACGATGGTATCCACGTCGGGTCGGTTCATTAGGGCGCGTAGATTTTCAAAGGCGTCCTCCTTGCCCGGTGCAAGCACATAACGGAACGGCTCCGGCAGAATGGGAAGATCGTCATAGCGCCATTTCTTGAAACGCTCGTCATAGCCGCCCGCATCCATCGGGGATACCAAGTGTCCCACGCACCAGGATACAAGAAGTTCGTTGCCCTCTAAAAGCCATCGGCCCTGGATGAAGCACCCAGGGCCGACGCGATAGATTTTGCCACACTCGGTTTTTCTGCGATAATCAGTTTACTCATTCTTTTCCTCCGTTTCCTCGTCCTCGGTCAGATATTCTTCTTCATCCTCCAGGTCGAAATCATCCAGATCAGCGGGAACTTCTTGCCCTGCTTCGGTTTCAGCACCAGGAAATAGACTGCCGCGCCGCCTCCGGCTGCAAGGATCAGCAGCACCGCCAGGATCGCCCCGGTATTGCTTTTCTTTTCGGGTTCCGGATTCTCCGGTTCGGTGGGCTCCGCAGCTTTCTGTTCTGTGCCAACACATTCACTAAGGTTTTTTACGCAGACCGGCAAGCGGTATTGACCGCTCCGGCCTGGCACTTCTCCGTACAGGTGCAGACAATAGGCGTTTCCGCCTTTTCTCCGTCCTCCGTGAGTGCCATGAGATCGGCTTCATCCACCTGATTCAGAAAATGCACGGTTTCCTCGCCCTCGTCGTCACGGTCAATAATAAGATAGAACACGTTGCCGTTCTTCGTTTCCACTGTGATAAACTGCTTGCCACTGGTGGTAGGGCTGCCAATATCGTCGATCAGCGACAGGTTCCCGTCCGGCGTCAAAGCGGCACCGCCATTCAGACCGCCGCCCAGCATCCCCAGCAGATTTTCCAGCGTTTCCGCGTCCAGAGAGAAAGAACCTTCCCCGGAACCAGCCTCGCCGTCACTTACCGTCATGTAGCCGGAATAGACATAGCCGACCTTCTCCGGCAGGATGACCTTCAGCCAGTCGCCGTCTGTGCCGATCACCTTTACGGTCGTTCCGTTTGGAAGCTGGGTGAAGGCGGTATAATCCATTCCGGCGCCGTGCGGACATTCAGATTGCCGCCGCCCGTGGTGACGGTGCCGGTCTGCTCAGAGTCATTTTCGCCGGAACTGAACTGGATACCATCCTCGGTGACGGATACCGTGACCTGGCTGCCTGCCAGAGCGGAAAGCAGATCAGAGACATCCCCAGTCGTTTCCTGTTCAGCCACAGACTCCGTGCTTTCCTCGCCGCCGCTGGCAAAGGCGGTGACAGCAAAAAAGCGGCAGTGCTGAGCACTATCCGCCAAAAAGAGCCGATACCACTTTTTGTCATAAAGTTATGCTTCATCCTCATATCCCTCCGTTTCCTCATTCTCGGTGTCTCCCTCCTGCAGCATACCTTTCCGGCAGGGAGATCATACCGCTGGCATAGGCTTTTCAGGAAGGCAGTCAGTTCCTTGTTGTCCATCTTCACGGCTTTCACCATGCGGACGATTTCCAGATTTTCTTCCTCCGCAAGCTGAGCCTCCAGCGCACGAAGGCGTTTCTGCTGCTCCGCGATCTTTTCTTTAGTTTTCGCAATGTCATTGCGGATCTTCTGTGTCGTTGCCATAAATCAAATTACCTCCATATCGTTTTTAGTTGTAGGGCGGTCGCCCGAAAGCGTAAAAGTGGGATTGCCAGTAGCTTGTGTTGATATCTGCATACTGGATAGGGTCGCCGCAGTGCAGCATCTTTCCTCCGCCCACATAGATACCCACATGGGAAACGCCCGGTGTATCGTAAGTGCCGACGAAAAAGATCAAGTCGCCGGGTCTTGCGTTGGCAGAGGATACCGGGGTGGAAATGTTGTAGAGCCCCTGGGCTCCCAGCCTGCCCGTATTGCAGACGCCGCTTTGCGTCAGCGCCCAGGATACGAAGCCAGAGCAATCAAAAGAAGTGTTCGGATTGCTGCCGCCCCATACATAGGGATAGCCGATGTACTTCTCCGCCTCGGTAATGAGCGCCGCAAAGGTTTCATCTTCCAGTGCGGAAGGCGGGATATCATAGGTGGTGGGCGGTTTGGTGTACTTGTCTACATAGCCTGAGCCGGGGAACAAATCTTCTCGGTTCCCCAGTGTTGCCATATAGACCGCATACAGGGAAAGCGTTTCTTCGTCCATGATGTAGACCGGCACATGGGAAAGGTCGAAGTTTTCCAGCTTCACATTGCAAATATAGTAGTTGTATGGTACTTCCACGTCATAGTCGTTTCCTTCGCTGTCTGTCCGTGTCTCCGTCCGATAGCGTACCTCCACCTCCACGGTCTGCGTCAGGATATACTGCTTTTCAAAGAGCATTTGCAATTCAGCCTGAACCTCGTCGATGGTGAACACCCCTTCATGGAATGCCGTGAGAATGGAGATCAACACATAAGGGTCATGCTCAATCTCGTCCAGGTCAAAACGGTATTCGTCATATCCGGGGTGCAGAGCCTCATAGTGGTCCAGCTCATATTGAAGTTCCTGCTCCAATTCGCAGTAGGCCGCCTCCGCAGCCAGCATATCCGTGTCATCGGAGAGATAAGAAGAAGTGAATACACCGCCCACGCCGGAGCCCGCCATCATGGAACAGGAAGATACCCCGCCAAACAGCAGGGCAACACAGGCACCAATGCCGATCACCAGCAGAACCGCCCGGCTATGGTGCTTGATGTAGAGGAAGGTTTCCTTGAAGGCGTCCTTTGCTTTCTGCGCCGCACTTTTCGCCGTGGCCGCTGTGTTCTTTGTGGTTTTCTCTGCCTGCCGCAGTTCCTTTGCATAGTTCCGCTTGATCCGCTGTTTCTGCAGAAAGCGAGATACCGGGTTAGAAGCTGCCAATGCCGGATCATCATGCAGTGCCTTTTGGTAAAGGTACTCGGCGTTTGCCTTAACAGAAGCCTGCTCTGCCTTCGCCGCGTCACGCCAGGGTTTTGTGCGGTGATGGTGGACGGCGGCACGGACTTTACCTTTTCCGTAGGCAAACCCACGCTCCGTCAGCACCTCGCCCTTGTGTCCGGCCTCCACACCCACATTTTCCTGTTCTACCTCATGCACCTTCGCATGGGCGGCGTGGACGATCTCATGGACCGGTCGGGAAAGTGGATTGTGCCGCAGGCGTCCGTTGGGGCGTTTCTCCACTTCTTCAAAGTGAAGCTGCGTCTTGCCTTTTCCGGCTGTCTCGTCAAAAAACACGCTCGGTACGGAGAACTTTCTTTGTGGGGATAGCGGCCTTTGCTGCGTCCAGTCTGTCCGCCGCACGCCCGGAACGGTCAATGTACTTCCTAAGTGCGGGATCGGCATGTTCTTCCTCGGTGAATTGCAGACGGGAGAACGGGCGCTGCCTTGCGGCAGAACCATCCCGCACCGCCTGGGTGTCAGCCTTTTCCGCCTTTCGTGCGCTTTTCTTCTCATGGTGTTCCGCCGCACGCAGGGCAAGATCAGCCGCAGCGCCAGCGGATTCTTCCGAAGAAGCGGACAGTTCCGTTTCCGGCTCCCGGCTGCTGATATGTTCCACCTCTCCCGTGGCAAGGTTTTCCGATACCGCACCGTCACGGGTCATTTTCTGCGTGATCTTATCGGTCGCTTTCAGTTCCCTCATAGGCAGTCACCTTCCTTTCCATAAGGGCAAAAGTCGCCGCAGGTGCCATTCTCGATCATGGCGATATAGCGAAAAATGGGATAGGCCTGGGGCGGGCAGACCGCATTTCCCAATGTTTTCAGCCGCAGTGCCCGGTCATCCATGCGCTCGGTCATGCGGGGGATTCCTTCTGGCTCGGCGGCCCAGAGGATACGTCCGTCCATCCTTTCGGGAAGCCCATGAGCCATTCCACCCAATCCGGGTTCAGTGCTGCCGTTTCGGACACCGGCTGTTCCTGGGAGATGATCTGCGCCGACAGGTTCCCGTCCTTCTTCGCTGGATCGAAGGCCGACGGCTTCAAGGTCGAGCGGAAACCGTCCGACGCCACCGGGGTCAGATAGAATACCGCCGCCGACAGGCTCAGGCTCCAGATCGCCCCGTTTCGGTTCCTCTTGCGGAATATCCCATTGTCCGACAGGAACACATCCAGGCTTGCCGCGTCCCTGGCGGTGTTGTTGTCGGAGGCAAGGGGTGTGGGAAACATCAGCCGCGACGATAAAAGTTCGCTGGCGCTCATGCCATGCGCCGACGCCGCAAGCCGGAAATACGAATGGGAGAACAGCGTATCCCGCTTTTGCCAGGTCAAAGATCGTTTTGTCGAGCCCCATATTGATGAAGCCAGCAACATTTTCCCCAAGCACCCAACGGGGCCGCAGCTCGGTAATAACGCGGCACATTTCCGGCCACAGGTAGCGTTCATCCGCAAAGCCCTTCCGTTTTCCGGCGGTGGAGAAGGGCTGACAGGGAAAGCCGCCTGAGATAACGGTAACTGTTTCAAGTCCTGTTTTTTCAAAAAACGCCTCCTTCGTGAAAGTAGTAATATCTCGGAACCTGGGAACATCCGGCCATCGTGTGGAGAGGACGGAGTGCGGAAAATCCGCCCACTCACACTGGCAGACGGTTTCAAACCCGGCAGCCTCCGCCGCCAGGTCCAGACCGCCAATGCCGGAAAACAGGCTCACATGGGTCAGTTTATTCATGGTCCTTCGGCGCACGGAACGGTTCGATCTCACTTTCCAGCTCCGCAAGGACCGCCTCCATATCCGCCGTGACCGCCTTGCTTCTGGCAATCAGCCGGTTCATCACATCAAAGAAGGTTTCACCTTCCTGTTTTTCTTCCGTATGCAAATAGCGGGGATCATTCATGTTCGTTTTCTCCTTTCCCGGTTTCACCAAGTTTTGTTGTCATAATGCTGTAAAGTTCATTGTCCTTCGGGAAGTCATCCACAAAAGGCAGGATCACATTGCCGAAGAAGATCAGCCCCTCGCCGGGGCCTGCGTTGCTGATATGCGCCGCCTGCTGGTTGGAGATATTCAGGCGCTCACAGAGGATTTTTTCTGTCTCCGCTGGCCTGATTCAGAAGGTACACAAAATCGCTGTTTTCAAAGATATTCTCAATCTCCGGGGAGGAAAGCAGGTCCTTGATGTTCTGCGTGATCCCCGTGGGGATACCGCCCCATTTGCGAAAGCGTTTCCAAATCTCCACGCTCCAGGAACCAACCTCGCCGCGCAGCAGAAGGTGGAACTCGTCCACGAAGTACCAGGTGGATTTGCCCTGATCCCGGTTTTGGGAAACACGGTTCCACACCTGATCCTGGATCACCAACATACCCAGGCTTTTGAGCTGCTTTCCCAGCTCCTTGATATCGAAGCAGACAATGCGGTTGTTGATATCCACATTGGTGCGGTGATTAAAAACATTCAGACTGCCATGCACATACAGCTCCAGCGCTGCCGCGATCCGCTGCGCCTCCGGCTCCGGCTGCCGTTTGATCTCGTCATACAAATCTTCCAGCAGCGGCATATTCTCCGGGCGGGGTCTGCGATATAGGGGCGGTACACGATCCGCACGGCACGGTCAATGACCGTCTTTTCCACCGGCTCCAGACCGTTCCGGCCACCTGCTGCCAGTTCGCAGAACGACAGGATAAAGTCGGATTTCAGCGCCAGCGGGTTATCGTCCTCGCTGTAATTGAGGTTGATATCCATAGGGTTCACATACTGCGTGCTGGTAGGTGAGATTTTGATGACCTGACCTTCCAGACGGTTCACCAGCGGAAAATATTCCGCCTCCGGGTCGCAGATCAGGATATCGTCCTTTGTGTTCAGGAATACACCCACGATGGAACGCTTTGCGGAAAAACTCTTGCCGCTGCCGGGTGTGCCTAAGATCATGCCGTTGGGCGTTTTCAGCTTTTTGCGGTCGGCAAGGATCATATTGCCGGAAGTGGCATTGAGCCCGTAGTAGAGGGCTTCACCGCCGTGGAAAATCTCCTGCGTGGTGAAGGGAACGAACACCGCCACCGCCGAAGTGGTAAGTCCGCGCTGTATCTTAATGCGGTTGACACCCAGGGCAGAGCCGACACGAAGCCGTCCTCCTGCTGAAAGTCCAGCCGTACCAGGGAGCAGTTATATTTCTGTGCCACGCTTGCCGCACGGAGAAGGTCATTCTCCAGCTTTTGCTTGCTGTCCGCGAAGTTCACCACCAGGAAGGTCATCAGGAACATTCGCTCATTTCTGCTTTGCAGGTCACGGAGGATGTTCTTTGCCTCACCTGCGTAGGTGGCAAGATCGGTGGGAGTGATATCCATATCGAAACCTTCCCGCACCGCCTTTTTCTGCGCGTCGATCTTCATACTGTCAATGTCGGTGATCTTCCGCTTGACCGTCTTGATCGCCTCGTTCTGATCCATGCTGCGGATATGGAGGCTGACAAGCAGCCCGCTGTCTGTATCCAGCAGTTCGGTGAGCATACGGTCATCCATTTCCGGTGCGCTGATCTGCAGAAAAGATACGGCACAGAATTTATCTGTCATTGTGAACTTCCGTGCTTCACCGAAGCGGAAGGAAGATGGTGCGATAAAATCCTGGACCGACAGGCCGGAA
>ENA-OPZZ01001129-OPZZ01001129.1-human-gut-metagenome-genome-assembly--contig:-NODE-1129-length-17843-cov-2.697787_pt1 | contig 17843 bp, 22 predicted proteins | sample MGYA00242487_ERZ504511 | MGnify/ENA primary metagenome ERZ504511 (study PRJEB26092, sample SAMD00036241) | human gut metagenome | host: Homo sapiens | study: EMG produced TPA metagenomics assembly of... | reverse complement strand
ACAGGTAGAATTGCTGTTGAATAATAAAAAGTAAAATTCAGAAGTTTGCAAACCGCTATCTGGCTGCAAAAGATGTATTCTTTATCGGAAGAGGAATTGACTATGCTATTTCCATGGAAGGTTCTCTGAAATTAAAGAGATATCTTATATTCATTCAGAGGCATATGCAGCGGGAGAGCTGAAGCATGGAACTATTTCTCTGATTGAAGAAGGGACATTGGTTGCAGCGGTGCTTACTCAGGAAGATTTGTATAAAAGATGATCAGCAATATGGAAGAAGTGCGTACACGTGGGGCGTTCGTTATGGCAGTGACAAACGAAGGAAATACCGATGTGGAGAGAGTAGCAGATTATGTCATCTATATTCCGGAGACAAACAGATATTTTGCAAATTCATTGGCAATCATTCCACTTCAACTGTTTGGATACTATGTATCTGTCGGAAGAGGATGCGATGTGGATAAGCCGAGAAACTTAGCAAAATCAGTAACTGTAGAATAGTTTTTCAAAGTTTTTTGCAAATAAAACACAGTTTATCACAAATTATTGTTAGACTACTATCATCAAAGGAAATGAAAGGAGTCTTGACAATGGATAATGAATATAATTACGGAAATAATGAAGAAAAAAGAGAGGAACCGGCAAGAATAGAACCGCCGGTACCGGAAGATGGGATAATAGAGGAAGCTGCACAGACGGAACAAAGAACAGAGCAGGAGAATACATCATACTATGAAAAACCGCCGGTATATGAATCTTCCACACAAGAGTCCCAGACACGTGATTCTCAGTCGTATGATTCTCAGTCGTATGATTCTCAGTCATACGATTCTCAGACATATGGTGCGCCGACATATGAACAGCCAGATGAGGAGTCAAAGAAGCAGCCGCGTCGCCATATGAGAAAGGAAAAAGAGAGAAAGCCGATTCATATTGGTGTGAAGTGGGCAACATGCATCTGCATGGCACTTGTATTTGGTTTGTTGGCAAGCGCAGCATTTCAGGCAAGTAATCTTGTGATCAATAAAGTGGTTGGAAATAAAACTACGGTCGCATCATCCGGACAGAAGGTGAATTCCACAAAAGTATCGACGAATACGAGTTCAGATGTAGATTCCGATCTTGCGGATATGGTGGAAAATGTAATGCCGTCAGTTGTATCAATTACAAATTTAAGTGTACAGCAGGTACAGGATTTCTTTGGCGGTGTTCGTGAATATGAAAGCCAGAGCAGCGGATCTGGAATTATTATCGGACAGAATGATTCAGAGTTATTGATTGTGACAAATAACCACGTAGTAGAAGGAAGCAGTACACTGACAGTTACTTTTGTAGATGAAGAGAGCGTTGAAGCACAGGTAAAAGGAACAAATTCCAACATTGACCTTGCAGTTGTAGCCGTTCAGTTAGATCAGATTAAAGACTCTACTATGAAAGAGATTAAGACAGCGACACTTGGAGATTCTGATGCAATTCGTGTAGGTGAGCCGGCAATTGCAATTGGAAATGCTCTTGGATATGGTCAGTCTGTAACAAACGGAATTATCAGTGCAAAGGACAGAACTGTAGATGGTTTTGAGACAACTTTAATTCAGACCAATGCAGCAATCAATCCTGGTAATAGCGGTGGAGCACTTTTGAATGCCAAAGGTGAAGTAATTGGTATCAATACAGTAAAAGTAAATGCAGATGCAGTAGAAGGTATGGGATATGCGATTCCGATTTCAGATGTGACAGATGTTATCAATGATTTGATGAATCGTCAGACAAGAACCAAAGTAGATGAGTCAGAGCGAGGAGCGCTTGGTATCAGCGGTACAGATGTGGACTCACAGAGTGCTCAGGTGTACAATATGCCGGAAGGTGTGTTTATTTCCGACGTAACAAAAGACGGCGGAGCTGAAAAAGCTGGTCTCACAAAAGGAAGTATTATCACAGAGTTTGACGGAACAAAGATTGATAGTATGGATACTTTGAAATCTCAGCTGGAATACTACAAAGCAGGCGAGACTGTAGATGTAACTGTTCAGGTACCGGAAAAGAATGGTGAATATAAAGAACAGACTGTACAGGTAACACTTGGTGAGGCAGCTAAGTAAGATAATCGGACTAAAAGATACATGGAATAAATGCAAAATTTATTTCCATGTATTTTTTTGACTGTTCAGACCCGGTTGAAAAATCAAAAAACATATGCTATTCTAAAATTAGTTCGAAAAATGGTGAGGAGGTATCTGAAAATGTACGAATTTGATGAATTAAAAACAGCAGACGCTGAAATAGCAGAAGCGATAACGAAAGAGATGGAAAGACAGAATTCTCATATTGAGCTGATTGCATCAGAAAACTGGGTGAGTCATGCGGTGATGGCAGCGATGGGAAGCCCTTTGACGAATAAATATGCAGAAGGGTATCCGGCTAAGCGTTATTATGGTGGTTGTGAGTGTGTAGATGTTGTTGAGAATCTTGCAATAGAACGTGCAAAAAAATTATTTGGATGTGATTATGCGAATGTACAGCCTCATTCAGGAGCGCAGGCAAACATGGCGGTATTTTTTGCAATGCTGATGCCGGGAGATAAAGTACTTGGCATGAATTTGGATCATGGCGGTCATCTGACACATGGATCACCGGTTAACATGTCCGGAAAATATTTTGATGTTGTGTTTTACGGGGTGAATGATGAAGGATTCATTGACTATGAAGATGTGAGACAGATTGCATTGAGAGAACAGCCGAAATTAATTGTGGCAGGTGCAAGCGCATATGCAAGAACTATCGACTTTAAAAAATTCCGGGAGATTGCAGATGAAGTAGGAGCGTATCTTATGGTGGATATGGCACACATTGCAGGACTTGTGGCTGCCGGACTGCACCCATCGCCAATTCCGTATGCAGATGTGGTTACGACCACTACTCATAAGACGCTCAGAGGCCCTCGTGGAGGAATGATTTTATGTAATCAGGAGGCAGCAGATAAATTTAACTTTAACAAAGCCGTGTTCCCGGGAATTCAGGGAGGACCGCTCATGCATGTGATCGCTGGAAAAGCGGTATCCTTTAAAGAAGCATTGCAGCCGGAATTTAAGGTGTATCAGGGGCAAATCGTAAAAAATGCAAAGGCGCTCTGTGACGGATTAATGAGACGTGGAGTGAAAATTGTCTCAGGTGGAACGGATAATCATCTGATGCTTGTTGATTTAAGCGGAACAGATTTAAGCGGAAAAGAATTGGAAAACGTTTGGACCGTGCACATATTACATGTAATAAAATACGATTCCAAACGATCCAAGATCACCGTTTGTGACGAGCGGTGTTCGACTTGGAACTCCTGCAGTTACGACAAGAGGTATGGTCGAAACAGATATGGACAAGATTGCAGAGGCAATCGCACTTGTGATGGAAAGTGAAGAAATATTGAAAAGTAAAGTAATGGATGGCGGAATTAACAGAAAAATATTCGTTGTCTTAGATGAGAGAAAAGCCTTGGAGATCCAGGGCATTTTTGTTGTATGCATGGAAATTGAGTCCTATTTACATAACAAAATGTTCTGTAAGAATCACATTTGCTTCAAAATATCCCTTGACAGATTGTGATAGATAGAATAATATATACATATACCCCCTATATGTATGTTGAGAGGAGTGAATGTTATGGTTACAGAAAAATATAATATATCAGGAATGACATGTGCGGCATGCAGCAGTGCGGTGGAGCGTGTCACAAGAAAGCTTGAGGGTGTCTCGGAGAGCAATGTGAATTTGACAACGGGAATTTTGACGATCACGTATGATGAGACAAAGATTACACAAAATGATGTAGTGACAAAGGTGGAACGTGCAGGATTTTGGGGCAGAACTGCATGTGGAGAAGAACAAAGAAGAAAAAGTGAAAGAGGAGGAAGCTTTAGAGCAGGACATCAAAAAGACAAAGCATAGATTGGTCACGAATGTACTGCTGGCAATTCCGTTGCTTTACATTTCCATGGGGCATATGGTTCCCTTCCCGATGCCTTTGCCGAACATTTTGGACATGCACCATAATCCGCTGAATTTTGCTTTGGCACAGCTGATTTTGACAACGATTATCTTATATAATGGGAAAAAAAATTCTATCTGGTAGGATTTAAAAGTTTGTTCCGCGGACATCCGAATATGGATTCCCTTGTTGCAATCGGAACAGGAAGTGCCTTTTTGTACAGCTTAGTTATGACGATTTCTATTCCGGGCAATGAAAATGCAGTACACAATCTGTACTATGAATCTGCGGCAATCGTTGTTACGCTTGTCATGGTAGGAAAGTATATGGAAGGACGAAGCAAAGGAAAGACGTCAGAGGCAATTCGCAAGCTGATGGAGCTAGCGCCGGATACGGCAGTTGTGATACGAGACGGAGAACAGAAAGAGGTACCAGTGGAATCTGTCGCGCTTGGCGAACTGATCTTGATTAAGCCGGGGAGTCGTATTCCGCTGGATGGAATTGTGGTGGAAGGAAGTACCAGTGTGGATGAATCGATGCTCACAGGTGAGAGTATCCCGGTAGAGAAAGAAAAAGAAGATGAAGTAATCGGAGGAAGCGTAAACTATCAAGGTGCGATCACTGTAAAAGTAACTCATATTGGCGCAGACACGACACTTGCAAAAATTGTGAAGATGATGGAAGACGCACAGGGAAAGAAGGCTCCGATTTCAAAATTGGCAGATACTGTGGCAGGCTATTTTGTTCCGACTGTTATGACGATTGCAGTTGTGGCAAGTATCATTTGGATGCTACTTGGACATGATATTACCTTTGTGCTGACAATTTTTGTATCTGTGCTCGTCATTGCATGCCCGTGTGCGCTTGGACTTGCAACTCCGACAGCGATCATGGTAGGAACCGGACTTGGGGCAAACCACGGTATTTTGATTAAGAGTGGGGAGGCACTGGAGATCAGCCATAAAGTTGACGCGGTTGTATTGGATAAGACGGGAACGATCACAGAGGGAAAACCGACTGTTATGCAAGTGATAAGCCACAGCGAAAGTGAGGAAAAATTGCTTCAGATTGCAGCGTCCTGTGAACAAGTGTCAGAGCATCCGCTTGGAGCCGCGATTGTAAATGGTGCAAAAGATCGTGGAATAGAATTAGAAAAAGTGGTTGAGTTCCAAAGTATTACCGGTCAGGGAATTGAAGCAATCATTGCCGGAAAGACTTATTATATAGGAAACAAAAAGCTTTGCGTGGAACAGAAGATCGATTTTTCCGAATATGAGGAGGAGGCGCTTCAGATTGCGGGAAAAGGACAGACACCGATGTTTGTAGCTTCAGGCGGTAAAGTAATCGGGATTGTGAGTGTCGCAGATACTGTCAAAGAGACGAGTAAAGCGGCAATTCAAAAAATCAAAGAACTGGGGATTGAGGTACACATGCTGACAGGAGATAACCGTCTGACAGCAGAATATATAGGAGAAACAGTGGGGGTAGATCATGTGATTGCAGAAGTGCTGCCAAATGATAAAGCATCTGTTGTAGAAGTACTGCAAAAAGAAGGAAAATGTGTTATGATGGTAGGAGATGGAATCAATGATGCACCGGCGCTTGTACAGGCAGATGTCGGAGTTGCAATCGGAAGCGGAAGTGATATCGCATTGGATTCCAGTGATATTGTATTGATGAAGTCAAATCTGCAGGATGTATATAAAGCAATTCGGTTGAGCAAGGCAACGATCCGCAATATTAAACAGAATCTGTTTTGGGCATTTTTCTATAATGCATGCGGTCTTCCGCTGGCAGCCGGAGCGTTATATGCAATCAACGGAACGCTGTTGAATCCGATCTTTGCAGGGTTGGCGATGTCTCTTAGCTCAGTCTGTGTAGTTGGAAATGCTTTGAGACTTAAGACGACAAAGTTGGACTAGGGAGAATGAACATGGAAGAAAACAAATGCTGTGAAAGAACAAAACATCGTTCAGAAAAAGAGAAGAAAGACTTGATAACTCGCCTGAATCGAATCGAAGGTCAGGTCAGAGGGATTAAGAACATGGTGGAGGAAGAACGCTATTGCGTTGAGATTTTAAATCAGGTATCAGCAGTTCAATCCGCACTGAACAGTTTCAATAAAAAGTTGTTGGCAAGTCATATTCATTCGTGTGTAGTAGAAGACATACGAGACGGAAAAGATGAAGCGGTAGATGAACTGTGTGAGGTAATACAAAAATTAATGAAATAGTGGAGGAATTAGTATGACAATCATTAAAGCAGAAGATATGCACTGTGAAAAATGTGTAGAACGAATCACGAAGGCGATGACAGATGCAGGACTTGATTTTCAGGTAAGCCTTGCAGACAAGACAGTTTCCATTGATGGATGCGACAGTTGTGTGAAAAAAAGCGCTGGAGATTTTAGATGATTTGGGATTCGAGGGAATCGTTCAGAAATAGGGATGTACAAAGGACAAGTATCAGGAAGAAGCTGGTACTTGTCTTTTGCAAATATGGGGGATTGTATGAAAGAAAAATGGAAAATAGCAGTGGCATTTCTTGTACTGGGAGTATTTATTGTGGCAGGAAATTTGCGTGTGAGTGCAACAGAATCCGAAGACCTGTTCCTGAAGGATATTTTGGATGACAGTACGTATGTAAAAGCGATACTCGGAGGAGGGTATCTTGGCAAAACCATTTTGTATGATGTAGATGGAGAGAAGACAGTTGTATATCCAAATGACGGTGAACATAAGACGATTGTAAGAAATGGGCAAAAAGCGACTGTGTTTTATGGGAAATATCGAGGAAAAGATGAGCATAAGGACTATCGGGATTTGTTTCCGGAACTGGATATTTCATTTTTTTATGATCCGGTGAAAGAATTAGGGCTAAAGATGAGTGAAATACAGGAACAGAATTATCAGATTGAAGTAACTAAGCAGGAACAGATTGAAAACTTCCTTGTTCCGTTATCTTTTGTGGGTGTGATTGACAATGAGATGTTTACGATTTCACAAATCGATATTTTGTTCGATGAGGCATGCCGCCCGATTGAGATACGGTTTCACATCACATCGGATGTGGCGCAGCAGGATCGGATTACCTATTTAGAGCAGCAGCTGAATCAGAAGTTTGAATATACAACAAGAGAAGTTGTAGAGAATGCTTTTTCTGATGTGGAAGACGAAATTGCACAGATCAAACCGTTTGAGGAAGTTGAAGTAATTGACTATATTGATGAACTGTCAAATGTGGTCAAAGTGACAGATGAGCATTTTCTGCTTGTTCTACAGGCGCAGACGGAAGAGTTGACGGACCGTGCGGGGTGGGACAAAAGAGCTGTGTTTGCGTATCTGGAGGCGGTCGATAATAAGTTCGGACAGTTTGCCAAGGGATATGAAGGGGAACAGATTACACAAGAGGAGTATCTGGAGCAGTTGGACAGAGTGTACAAATCGGCACATTTGGTCGGCTCAGATGTCTATACCTATATGTTTGAGTCCAGTGAGCTTAAAGCAAAGAAGAAAGCGTTGCTTGTCATAGAGCAGATGGGTGGATATTTGGATGAGAACGGGATGTTACAATTGAAAGACGGAGATGAATTTTATCTGAGTATGGAACCACATTCTGTTTTTCTGGAGGATTATGCCCAATGTGTCCGAGATGCTTATCAGAAGAAAAATAAAACGTATAAGCGGTTGGATGATACGATGATTCACCAATTCCGTATGTATATAGATAAACATAATATAGAATATGTGCGCAATAACTTTGACGGGAAGACGGACTATGAGAAATTGAAAAATTATGCGGCGGAGTTTGAGTTCTCTTTGTATTATGGAGAACCCTCCAGACATCACAATAAAATTCAAAAAGACAGTGCATTTGACGGACAAAAGTACGATAAAATTCTGACGCCGAACAGGCTGTCAGAGTTTATCATCAATGTGGAGACGGGAGAATTTGTGACAGAGTGGGACGTGCTGAAAACGAAAGATACACAGACTGTGATGAGCAAAGATTCTTCCTATAAAAAGAGAAAGAAAGTTCCCAAAAAAAGGTGGTGGATACGGAATCTTTCAATTATGCTCCGGCGGACTATGTGGAGGCACATCAGATGCTTGATGTACTGCCGGCATCGCCTGCCAAGGAGAAAAAGCTTTATTTGGAAAATGATTTGAAGAAACTGTTGAAAAAAACATGGAAAAGTCCAGAGAAGAAAATTTACCGGGAAAAATAACAGGAAACCAAGTGATTATTTAAAATAGAGGAGAAAAGGATGAGAAAAAGAAATAAAGTGCTATTTGGGATTGCAAGCTGTCTGTTTTTGACTGCATGTGCAAAAGAGGTAGATGGTGCGGAAAAAATCAATGATATTTTAAAACAGCAGCCATACGTAGATGTTCAGCTTGGGGAGGAATATCATCAAAGTGAGGTGAAATTTTCTACGGAGGAAGACAAGGCGGTCGTGCCAAAAGATGCTGAGTGGGGAAGAGCGAGTACCGTGAAAAAAAAGAAGCCGGGATATATTATGGAGAAGGGGAAGGTGGAGAAATCTTTGAGACAGATTCGGAAATCACACCGGAGCTTTATATGGATGCTTATTTTGAGTCTATTCAGAATCTGAATCTGACGGCCGCCCAGGTACAAAAGGAAGAATATGTGATTCAGGTAACAGAAAATAAAAAACTGGAATTATTTGAAGAAGAATTACGGATGCTCACCGGAATCATCATGAAAGACCATTATGAATTGACGGGGGTAGAAATTACATTTGACAAACAATGCAGACCGGTACAAAAAAATTTCCAACTGCAGGATATTGATGAAGATGAATTAAAAAAAGGAACAATTGAAAGTGAGGACTATGTGCAAAAGTTTTCATATGAGACAGGACAGGGGAAGTTTGACAGGACAATCAAGAAAGTGAAGAAAGAAATCAACGAAGAATAGAAGAACCAATTTCAGAAGCATACATACAATATACTATAAGTATTCAAGAAAGGGAAAAATATGTATGCAAAATTATCGCGATAATATCATGCAATACCGGGCGAACAGACAAATGGCTCCGTGCTGCGAAAAAAATGATGCATTAGAGGGAATGCCTCTGGCGATGGCATATGTGCCATGGCAGATGTGGAGAAAGCTTTATGATGCAGAAAAAGGGTTCTCCTGTGGAACGATTTTCGAGGAATTGAATAAACCATTTCGAGGGATGGGAGGGTGTCAGAGATGATGGCAAAACCTTGTAGAAAAGATTTACTGCAATGGATCAATGTGGTGAGCTTTGCGGTAGATGATGTGAAACTATTTTTGGATACCCATCCATGTGACCAGAATGCGCTTGCGTATTTTCAGGAATACAGCAGGATGCGAAATGAGGCGTTAAAAGAGTATGCGAAATACTACGGACCGCTTACGATTGACACGGCGGCGGAATCCTGCGCAGACCGATGGAACTGGATCAACGAGCCATGGCCATGGCAGGAAGGGGGATGTTAATCGATGTGGAATTATGAGAAACGATTGCAGTATCCGGTAAAAATTACGCAGACAAATCCAAAGATTGCTCAGGTAATTATTACGCAATTCGGAGGACCTGACGGCGAACTGGCTGCTTCTATGAGATATTTGTCGCAGCGTTATACGATGCCGTATAAAGAAGTGACCGGAATTTTAACGGACATCGGCACGGAAGAGCTGGCCCACATGGAGATGATTTGTGCCATTGTCCACCAGCTCACCAGAAATCTTTCAGTAGAAGAGGTTGAAAAATATGGCTTTGACAAATATTATGTAGACCACACCCTTGCGCTTTGGCCACAGGCGGCAAGCGGAGCACCGTGGACGGCGACATATTTTCAGTCAAAAGGAGATCCAATTACGGATCTACATGAGGATATGGCAGCAGAGCAGAAGGCGAGAACGACGTATGACAATATTTTACGTCTCGTAAAAGATCCGGAAGTGTGTGATCCGATTCGTTTCCTGCGAGAGCGTGAAATCGTGCATTATCAGAGATTTGGGGAAAGTCTTAGAATCGTGCAGGATGATTTGGACAGTAAGAATTTCTATGCGATCAATCCGGAATTTGATATGAGAGGGAACTGTAATTGTAAGTAGACAGAGTGTACAAGGAAAGTTTAACAGGAAAAACAAGTTGTTTTTATGAAAAGATGTGGGTATAATGTTAAAGTAACGTCGGTGTGGCAGTTGCGGCACCGGCGCTGCGTGAACAAAAGACAGCAAGAATGAAACAGAAGGAAAATAGAAGGAGAACAATACATGTGCGGATTTACAGGATTTGTAGGAGCAATCGAGAATAAAGAACAGGTGCTTGAAAATATGATGAATACCATTGTACATCGTGGACCAGACAGTGCAGGGACGTTTTTAGATGACGATGCAGCGCTTGGATTTCGACGCTTGAGTATCATCGATATCTCTTCGACAGGTGACCAGCCGCTGTATAATGAAGATAGAACAAAAGTACTGGTATTTAATGGAGAAATTTATAATTATCAGGAATTGAGAGAAAAATTAATTGAGGCGGGACATGAGTTTAAGACACATACCGATTCAGAGACACTTCTTCATGGATATGAGGAGTGGGGAGAAGCGTTGGTTGACCGTCTTCGTGGAATGTATGGGTTTGTAATTTGGGACAGAGAAAAGAAAAAAATGTTTGGCGCGAGAGATATTTTCGGTATCAAACCATTTTACTATGCACAGATGAACGGAAGTTTTTTATTTGGTTCCGAGATCAAATCGTTTGTTGGAAGACACCCGAAATTCGATAAAGTATTTAATGAGGAGGCACTGGGAAATTATTTATCATTCCAGTTTGTGCCTACAAATGAGACCTTTTTTAAAGGGGTATATTGTCTCCAGCCGGGACATTATTTTACTTACGAGGATGGAAAGCTTGAGGTTACAAGATACTTTGAACCGAATTTTACAGGAGATACGGACAAGTCATTTGATGAGGTTGTGGATGAAATCGAGAAAGTGATGAAAGAGTCTGTAGAGATGCATAAGATCAGTGATGTGGAGGTTGGATCTTATCTTTCAAGCGGTGTGGACTCCAGCTACATGGCTTATTTAGGACAGGTTGACCGCACGTTCACAGTCGGATTTGGGGAAGAGAAATACAGTGAGATTCATGATGCAAAAGAATTTGCAAAGAGTATTCATATGAAGAACGACAGCAAGATTATTGAACCGGATGAGTATTGGGATGCGCTTTCTGATATTATGTATTATATGGACGAGCCTGTGGCGGATCCGGCAGCGATTGCGCTTTACTTTTTGAGTAAGGAGGCCGCCAAAAAGGTAAAAGTAGTTCTGTCAGGAGAAGGTTCAGATGAGTTGTTCGGTGGATATAATATTTATTGTGAGCCTCTTGAGTACACCGGATTTAACAAAGTGCCGTTATTTATCCGCAGGATGTTAGGGGCATTTGCGGAAAACTGCATGCCAAGGTCGATGAAGGGACGCGGATTTTTGATGCGTCACGGAAAAACGCTAGAAGAGCGTTATATTGGAAATGCGAAGATATTTACAGAAAAAGAGGCGAAGAAAGCGATTAAAAAAGGATTTGAACCGGGTTGCATGAAAGTGACTGCTCCGATCTATGAGAGAGTAAAAGGAAAAGATCCGGTCACAAAGATGCAGTACCTGGACATTCATCTCTGGCTTGTGCATGATATCCTGATGAAAGGGGACAAGATGGGAATGGCAAACTCTTTGGAAGTGCGTGTCCCATTTTTGGATAAACAAGTGCTGGAATTGGCGCAGACGCTTCCGCTTCAGTATAAGGTGGACGCGCCAAAGACGAAGATTGCGCTTCGTGCGGCAGCGGAGAGAGTCATTCGCAGCAAGACTGCAGAAAAGAAAAAACTTGGTTTCCCGATTCCGATTCGTGTATGGCTCAAGGAAGAGAAATATTATAATAGGGTAAAACGCAATTTTCATCAAAAGAAGCACAACAGTTCTTTAATGTATCGTATCTTCTGAAACTTTTGGAAGAACATAAAGCAGGAAAGCAGGATAACAGCCGTAAGATATGGACGGTATATATTTTCTTATTGTGGTATGACAGATATTTTGCAAATGGGAAACCGATACATCCATCTATGAATAACGGGCAGTAAGAATTCGATGGGGAGTGTAAATGTGACTACTCGTAAAAACAAAGGGAAAAACGAAAAGAAAAAAAGCAGGTAGAAGAAGGTGTTGTTCAGTATTTCGATTACAGTCTGCTGGCAATTGTCATTTTTCTCATGTGCTTTGGGCTTGTCATGCTTTATAGTACAAGCTCTTATCGTGCGCAGATTAAATATGGGGACAGCATGTATTTTTTTAAACGTCAGGCGCTGATCAGTCTGGCGAGTGTGTTCGTGATGCTCGTAGTTGCGAAGATTAACTATCACTGGTATGCAAAGCGTTCAAAGATTTTGTATATTGTGGCGTTTGTCCTGATGGCGCTGGTGCTCACGCCTCTTGGAATTGAGGTGTACGGTGCAAGAAGGTGGATCAGACTGCCGCTTGGGCAGCAGATGCAGCCTTCAGAAGTGATGAAGATCGCATTATCCTATTATCCCATACCTGATTGTCAGGCGGGAAGCAAGGTGAAACAACCAAAGGAGGCGCTTAAGATATTTGCGTGGGGAGTGGCAGCTGCGCTCGGAGTGTATAAGCTGACAGATAACATGAGTACGGGAATCATCGTGCTTGGAATTGTGAGCATTATGCTGATCATTGTCTATCCGAAATCAGCTACCTATTGTTGTACATTGGAATTGCTGCCTGTATTGTTGGATATGCGGGACTTCACCTTTTAGGCGAGTATCTGGAATCAAGTGGGAGTTTTCGTATGGAGAGGATTCTTGTGTGGCTGGATCCGGAGAAATATGCCTCAGATGGCGGACTTCAGGTTGTGCAGGGGCTTTATGCGATTGGTTCCGGCGGATTTTTTGGGAAAGGGCTGGGAAACAGTGCGCAGAAGATGATTATTCCGGAAGTACAAAATGATATGATTCTGGCTATTATCTGCGAGGAGCTAGGTGTATTTGGAGCGATTATCGTATTGGTATTGTTTGCAATACTGTTGTACCGGTTGTTGTTTATTGCACAGAATGCTCCGGATCTATATGGATCTTTGATCGTGATTGGAATTTTTGCACACATTGCATTACAGGTTATTTTTAATGTGTGTGTTGTGCTGAATCTGATTCCGACAACAGGAATTACACTCCCGTTCATCAGCTATGGGGGACTTCGATTTTGTTTTTGATGATAGAGATGGGAATCGCTCTTGGTGTGTCAAGTCGTATTCGGTTTGAAGAATAAAGAAAGGTCTTTTCAAATATACATAAATATGATATAATAATATGTAGTATTTAAAACTATATCGTACGGTGCTTTGGAGGAAAAGATTGATGAGTTATAAAATTATTGTAGACAGCTGCGGCGAATTGACAAAAGAGATGAAAGAGAGCGGGATTTTTGAAAGTGTTGCCCTAGGTATAGAAGTGGGAGGACATCATATTGTAGATGATGAGACATTTGATCAGGCAGATTTTTTAAAAAGAGTGTCAGAAAGTCCGGAATGCCCAAAATCATCCTGCCCATCCCCGGAACGATATATGGAAAGTTATCAGTGTGATGCACAGCGTGTATATGCAGTGACATTGTCGGCAGAACTGAGCGGTTCCTATAACAGTGCGGTTTTAGGGAAGAATTTATACACAGAAGAACATGGCGAAAAGCAGATTTATGTATTTAATTCCCGTTCCGCTTCAATCGGGGAGACATTAATCGCACAGAAGATTGCAGAATGCGAAGAGCAGGGAATGGAATTTGAACAGGTTATCGCAGCTGTAGAAAAATTTATAGCGAGACAAAATACATATTTTGTGTTAGAATCATTAGAGACGCTTCGCAAGAATGGACGGCTAAGCGGTGTGAAAGCGCTTGTGGCATCAGCGTTGAATATTAAGCCAGTTATGGGCGGTTCAGAAGAGGGAACTATTTATCAGATTGGTCAGGCGAGAGGAATGAAGAAAGCGCTTGTAAAGCTTGTGGATACTCTTGTTGAAAAGGTTGAAGATCCGGAGAATAAGATACTTGCGATTGCCCATTGCAATTGCAAAGAACGTGCCAATGATGTGAGAAAGATGATTGAGGAAAAGATTCATGTGAGAGATGTTATCATACTTGACACAAAGGGAATCAGTTCCATGTATGCAAGCGACGGAGGAATTATTGTCTCAATATAAGAAAGCGGACGGAGGATGAAAGATGAGTCAGGAAAAAGTGTCACGTTACAAGGAAGAAAAAGCAAACCGAAAAGCGATGATGAAGAAAGAAAAGAGAAAGCATTTTTTTAGAAAATGTGTAGTAGGAATAGTAGCACTCGGCTTGGTTGGATGGATTGGATATTCTGCATATAGCATGTATGAAAGCAGCAGACCGCGCCAGACAGCAGAAGTAGATTACAGTGCGATTGACTCTTATATAGATAGTTTGAACGGAACAGAGACAGAATAGAGAATGAAAAAAGAACTGCGTGTCAGTTCTTTTTTATTATGGAAGAAAAGTTTGTGAAAAGTTTGTGAAAGGTTTACACAAACTTATAAAAAATGCTTGAAATGGCAGGAAAAGTAGTTTACAATGGTTTTAGGTGGTAGAAAGTGGTGAATAGTGGTGTGAAATGGTAGACAAGTGGCAGTACCATTTCGAAAGAAGGTGTTTTCATTGTTGACAGGAGAATTTAATCACAGTATCGATGCGAAGGGCAGATTAATTATCCCTTCTAAATTTCGTGATATCCTGGGTGAAGACTTTGTCATCACAAAAGGATTGGATGGTTGCCTGTTCCTGTACCCAAATAATGAATGGAAAATCTTTGAAGAAAAGCTAAGAACCTTACCGCTGACAAATAAAAACGCCAGAACTTTCACACGTTTCTTTTTGGGAAGTGCAGTGGATGGCGGCCTTGATAAACAAGGCAGGGTATTAATCTCTTCTGCCCTCAGAACTTTTGCGGGATTGGAAAAGGAAGTCGTTTTAGTAGGAGTGCTAGATCGAGTGGAAATTTGGGATAAAGCAAAATGGGATGAAAATAATGCTGTTGTAGAAGAAGATATGGACGAGATCGCAAGTCAGATGGAGGAGTTAGGACTTGGAATCTAAGGCTTTGACTACATTTGGAGGTAATTATGGTATTTGAGCATAAATCAGTATTGTTAGAAGAGACAGTAAATGGTCTGAACATCAAGCCAGATGGCATTTACGTAGATGGAACGCTTGGTGGCGGCGGACACGCTTATGAAGTGTGTAAGCATTTAAACAACAAGGGGAGATTTATAGGAATAGATCAGGACGAAGCTGCGATAGAGGCAGCGGGCAGCCGACTAATCGACTTCGGGGAGAGAGTTACGATAGTCAGAAGCAACTATTGTGATATGAAGTCGAAGCTTCAAGAATTAGGCATTGACAAGGTAGATGGGATTGTGCTTGATTTGGGCGTATCCTCCTATCAACTGGATACGGCAGAACGGGGATTTTCCTATCGGGTAGATGCTCCTTTGGACATGAGAATGGATAGGCGTCAGAAGATGACGGCCAAAGACATCGTCAATGAATATAGTGAGATGGATCTTTACCGGATGATCCGTGATTATGGAGAGGATAAGTTTGCGAAAAATATTGCAAAGCATATTGTGCTGGAGAGAGAAAAAGGTCCTATCGAAACTACCGGACAATTGATAGAGATCATCAAACGTGCCATACCGATGAAATTTCAAAAAACAGCAGGACATCCTGCAAAGAGAACCTTTCAGGCAATTCGTATTGAATTGAACAGGGAGCTGGAAGTGCTGAGAGAAAGTCTGGATGACATGATTGAGTTATTGAATAAAGATGGAAGGATATGTATCATTACCTTCCATTCATTAGAAGACAGGATTGTAAAAGGGATTTTCAGGAAGAATGAGAACCCATGTACCTGTCCGCCTCATTTTCCGGTATGTGTATGCGGGAATGAGTCGAAGGGGAGAGTTATTACAAGAAAACCAATTTTGCCAAGTGCAGAAGAGTTAGAGGAGAACAGCCGATCAAAAAGCGCAAAGCTGCGTATCTTTGAGCGCACATAGTGCAGGGCTTATAATTTAATGAAAGTAACAGGGAGATAAATAATCAGAAATGGGGTGAGTGATATGGCATATGTATATGGAAATACCATACGAAAAGAAACACTTCCAAAGACAAAAGAACATATTTCTCCGGACAAGCCCAGGCAGACAAGCCGGCAGGTGCGGAAGAATAGAAATAAGGCATTACATATGAGTGCCGGATATGTTGTGTTTTTGGCGATTGCAGCAATTGCGGCATTGATTGTCTGTACAGGATATTTAAAGCTGCAGTCTGAAATTACCAGTCGCTCAAGAAATATTGCGTCTCTTCAGGAAGAGCTTGCAGATTTAAAAGAAGACAATACAACGAGATATAATGCTGTTTTGAATTCGGTCAATCTGGAAGAAATCAGGGAGAAAGCAATCAATGAACTGGGAATGGTGTATGCCAGCCCAGAGCAGATCATCAAGTACAAAAGTCCGACAAGCAACACAGTAAAACAATATGAAGATATACCGAAAAGCGGTGTTCTTGCAGGTTCAGATAAAGTAGAAAAATAAGGGTGAAATGATGTCAAAGAAAAAACGAGGAGTGCGATATACGAGACAGAAGTTTCCCAAAAAGATGCAAAAAAAGCTAGTAATGTTGTTTGGGGCAATCATACTAGCTTTTGTTTTCTTAATTGGAAGAATTACGTATATCAATGCAGCAAATGGCGAAAAATATACAAAAATTGTATTGGAACAGCAACAGTATGACAGTAGAGTGATTCCGTTTAAAAGAGGGGATATTTTGGATCGAAACGGAACGAAAATCGCAACGAGTGAACGTGTTTACAATGTGATTTTGGATGCAAAGGTCATGCTGGCATCTGAGGATGAGAAGAAAAAGAACAAAACGATCAGTCAGACGAAGAAGGCGCTTGAAGAGTGCTTTGGCATAACGGAAGAAGCGGTCGACAAAGTAATTGAGGAAAATCCGGACGGGCGTTACAACATTATGCTCAAAGGCGCCACATATGCACAGGCACAGGCGTTTGAAGCGATGGAAGAAAATGAAGATGGCAAAGAAGAGTATGCATATATTTCGGGAGTGTGGCTGGAAGAGGATTATGTGAGAACGTATCCGTACAACACGCTTGCATCGGATGTAATCGGCTTTACCGTGTCCGGAAATGTTGGGAACGGGGGGCTGGAAGCATCTTATAACAGTATTTTGAATGGGACAGATGGAAGGGAATATGGATATCTGGATTCGGATTCTTCACTGGAGCGCACCGTGAAATCTGCAATCAATGGCAACACAATTGTGTCTACAATTGATGTCACACTGCAAAGCATTGTGGAGAAACATATCAAAGCGTTCAACGATGAACATAAAGGTGGGGAAGATGAGAATGCACAAGGCAGTCTGAATACAGCTGTTATCATTGCAAACCCGAATACCGGAGAGATTTTGGCTGAGGCATCTTATCCAAATTACGATTTGAATAATCCAAGAGATTTGTCTGCGTACTATACTCAGGAAGAATTGGATGCAATGACAGATGAAGAAAAGCTCGATGCGATGAATTCACTTTGGAAGAATTTCTGTGTAAGTGATGCATTTGAGCCGGGCTCGACGATGAAGCCGTTTACCGTTGCAGCAGGGCTTGAGACCGGAAAGCTTACAGGAAATGAAACCTACAATTGTACAGGTTCATTGGATGATTCCGGGATATCCAAGTCCTGTAAAA
>ENA-OPZZ01001128-OPZZ01001128.1-human-gut-metagenome-genome-assembly--contig:-NODE-1128-length-17844-cov-25.659592_pt1 | contig 17844 bp, 18 predicted proteins | sample MGYA00242487_ERZ504511 | MGnify/ENA primary metagenome ERZ504511 (study PRJEB26092, sample SAMD00036241) | human gut metagenome | host: Homo sapiens | study: EMG produced TPA metagenomics assembly of... | reverse complement strand
AGCGTATGGATTCTTTGAAATCCCAAGCGTTACGGCAGCAGTGGTAGCCGTGGATATCATGTGCAAGACTGCTGATGTGCAGTTCGTTACATGGGAGAAAAACTGGGTGGAAGACTTGTCACGATCATAATTCGTGGTGATGTATCCGCAGTTGCGCAGGCCATTGAAGCTGCCGAGCAGAATGGAATCAAAAACCAGTGAGCACAGTAGTGATCCCAAGTCCTCACGAGGAGATCTTGAGAATCATTAACACAAGTGTAAACAAGGTTGTATAGGTAGGCAGCTACAGATGGCAGACGAAAAGAAAGAAACAACAACAGCCAAAGCGCCAGCCAAAACTGTACGCAGAGTAAAAATGACGGCGCAAAGGCAGAACGGTTCAGAAGAAACCGGAAGTTCAGAAGGAGGAACGCAGAATGTCACAGGAAGCATTAGGAATGGTTGAAACAAGAGGACTTGTAGCATCTATCGAGGCAGCAGATTCAATGTTAAAGGCTGCTAACGTAGCACTCGTTGGAACAGAGAAGATCGGATCCGGTCTTGTAACAGTTATGGTTCGTGGAGACGTTGGAGCAGTTAAATCAGCAGTTGAGTCTGGAGCAGAGTCAGCAGGAAGACTTGGAGAGCTTGTAGCTACACATGTAATCCCAAGACCACATACAGATGTTGAGAAGATTCTTCCACAGATCAAATAATAGTCAAAGGTAAATAAAACCGGTACTTTCAGGGGATTAAGCGCCGGGCGCTGATCCCCTGAGAGTGCTTAAATAAGTAAGTGGAGCAATCCACTTTGCGAGGAGACACAAATATGGATAACAGTAATGTGGAATTAATTACAAAAATGGTTCTCGAAGCAGTAGAGAAAAAGAATGCTGCTCAGTCTGGAGAAGGTTTTCTCGTTCCAATCGGAGTGTCCGCAAGACATATCCATCTCACACAGGAGCATGTTGAGATTCTGTTTGGAGAAGGCTACCATCTTACAAAGTTCAAAGAACTTATGGGTGGACAGTTTGCATCAAACGAAAAGGTTACAATTGTTGGTCTTAAATTAAGAGCAATCGAGAATGTAAGAGTTCTTGGACCAGTCAGAAAGAATACTCAGGTAGAGATTTCTGCAACAGATGCAATCAGCCTCGGTGTAAAAGCACCAATCAGAGAATCAGGAAATATTGCAGGAAGCGCACCAATCGCGATCATCGGACCAAAAGGTGCGGTGTATCTGAACGAGGGATGCATTGTTGCGAAGAGACATATTCACATGGCTCCGAAAGATGCGATGGCAGCAGGAGTTCATGATGGTGATATCGTATCTGTAAAAGCAGATAATGAGAGAGGAACCATCTTTAACAACGTACAGATCCGTGTAGATGACAGCTTTACACTTGAGATGCACATCGATACAGATGAAGCAAATGCAGCGCAGATTAAGAGCGGGGATACCGTGAGGATTGTATCATGTTAATGGGAAAAGTTGTTGGCAGTGTTGTATCAACACGCAAGAATGAAAACTTAGTCGGAAATAAATTCATGATTGTAGAAGTGGCAGATCATATGCGTCAGGGAGCAAAACAGATCATTGCAATCGATAAGATCGGCGCAGGAATCGGCGAATACGTTCTGGTTGTACAGGGAAGTGCTGCGAGAATCGGAAGTGGTATGCCGGAAGCACCGATCGATGCTGCAATCGTTGGAATTATTGACGAAGGATTAGGACTGGAGTAGTGAAATTATGGATATGAAAGAATTAAGCAGCATATTGCAGCAGAACGGTATCGTTGGTGCTGGTGGTGCAGGCTTTCCTACATATGCTAAATTAGATGAACGTGCAGAGACAATCATTCTGAACTGTGCAGAGTGTGAGCCACTGCTTCGACTTCACAGACAGCTCCTTGAGAAATATGCAAAGGAGATCATTGATACATTTCATATGATCGGCGAGACAGTCGGTGCGAAAGAAGTCATCATTGGTATTAAGAAAGCTTACACAGCAACGATCGAAGCTGTAAAGGCCGTTATGGGACAGTATCCGGAAGTAAGACTTGGACTGTTGGATGAAGTATATCCGGCAGGTGATGAGGTTGTTCTTATTTATGAGACAACAGGTAAAGTTGTAAGACCGGGCGGACTTCCAATCGAAAGCGGCGTAGCTGTATTCAACGTAGAGACAGTTTACAATGTATACAGAGCACTGAATGAGAAGACACCCGTTGAGGACAAGCTTGTATCAGTAGTAGCTGAGGTAGAGCACCCGATCACAGTTCGTGTTCCAATCGGAACACCACTGGAAGAGGTAGTAGCTCTTGCTGGCGGTGTAACTACAAAAGATGCAGTTTACTTCGTTGGTGGACCTATGATGGGGAATATCGGAACAGGAGCGCAGCCTGTTACAAAGACAACAAATGCAATCCTTGTTCTTCCGAAAGACCATCACATCATTCAGAAGAAATTAAAGAAAAACTCAATCGATATGAAGAGAGCAGCAGCTTGCTGTTGCCAGTGTACAATGTGTACAGACTTATGTCCAAGACATCTGTTAGGACATCCGATTGAGCCAAATAAATTTATGCTTGCAGCAACATGCAAGGATGTACAGGAGCCGAACATCTTCATCAATACGTTGTTCTGCTCATCCTGCGGACTTTGTGAGATGTATTCCTGTTTCCAGGGACTTTCACCAAGAAGTCTTATGGCAGAGTACAAGGGAGGTCTTCGTGCAAACGGAATCCGTCCTCCGAAAGTAGAAGCAAAACCTGTAGGACCGGAAAGAGAATACAGAAAAGTTCCGATGGAGAGACTTATGGCGCGTCTTGATCTTACGAGATATAACCGTGAAGCACCGCTTGATGAATCAGCAGTGCCGGTTAAGACAGTACGTATTCTGTTAAGTCAGCATATTGGAGCACCTGCTTCTGCAATTGTGAAAGCAGGCGACATGGTAACTAAAGGACAGATGATTGCTGAACCAGGAAAGGGATTAAGCGTTGGAATCCACGCATCCGTGAATGGTTTAGTTACAGAAGTAAATGAGAAATATATTGTCATAGAATCTCAGGAAGGACGTGCAGGCAATGAGTAAGGCTATTGGAATGGTAGAATATAAGACTGTTTCAGCAGGTATTACCGCAGCTGATGCTATGGTAAAGACTTCTGAAGTCAGCATAATCGAAGCACAGACAGTATGTCCGGGCAAATATATCGCGATCATTACAGGTGACTTAAGTGCCGTTAAAGCAGCAGTGGATAATGCAAAAGAGATGCATGGTCTTCACCTGATCGACAGTTTTGTGCTCGGTAATCCGCACGAGTCCATCTTCCCGGCAATCTACGGTGCTGCACATATTGAAGACGTATCCGCTCTTGGTATTATGGAGACATACGATGCATCTTCAATTATTGTAGCTGCTGATGAGGCTGCGAAGACGGCTATCGTTGATTTGATCGAGCTTCGTATCGCACGTGGTATGTGCGGAAAATCCTACATGCTGCTCACTGGTGAAGTGGCTGCTGTAGAAGCTGCAATCGAAAAAGCTAAGGAAGCAATTAAAGATAGAGGAATGTTCCTTGACTCTTCCGTTATTGCTCATCCGGATGCTCAGATTCGCGACGCAATCTTATAATGAACTCTGCTTTAATGTCTGAGGGAATTATAGTTCAATACCAGTAACATTATATTGGACTTAGGACAGGAGGCAGTTAGATGCTTGCGATAGAGAGAAGAAATGAAATATTAGAAAAACTGCAGAACGACAGAAGAGTTGTAGTAAGCGAACTGAGTCAGATTTACGAGGTTTCCGAGGAGACAATCCGAAGAGACCTCGATAAACTGGTTCAGGACGGTTTCGCCATAAAAAGCTATGGCGGTGCCGTGATCAATGAAAATGTGAATATCGAGCTTCCGTTCAACATCAGAAAGAATCGCAATATTGTTGGTAAACAGCATATTGCGGAACTGGTGAGTGAACAGATCAAAGATGGGGACAGCATCATGCTTGATGCAAGTTCTACAGCAGTGTATGTTGCAAAGACGCTTCTCGAACAGGGAAAGAAGAATCTTACCGTGCTCACAAACTCTGTGGAGATTATCATAGAGCTTTTTGGGGCGCAGGATTGGAAGGTTCTCTCTACCGGAGGAGAGTCAAGAGAAGGATCCTTTGCACTGGTAGGTTATCAGACAGACCGGATGCTTCGATCTTATCATGTAGATAAGGCAATTATCTCTGCAAAGGGAATCGATATGAACGCTGGACTTACAGATTCAGATGATCTGCATGCGAATAATAAGCGAACAATGCTGACAAGAGCAAAAGAAAAAATTCTTGCTGTAGACAGCAGTAAGTTCGATCAAGTAGCATTTGCTGAGATAGGTTCATTAGATCAGATCACAACTATAGTTACGGATGCAAAGCCGGAAACAAGATGGCTTCAGCATTTTGATAAGATTGGTGTAAAATGTATCTATCCAAAGTAAGGAAGGGCAGTTATGAAAAGCTTTCAGATTAAAACTAGAGTAAATTTTGGAGATAATGCGCTGGATCGACTGGCAGAAGTGCCATATAAGAAGATCCTGATCGTTACAGACCCATTTATGGCGAAAAGCAAAAATCTGAACCTGATTCTCGATCCCATCAAAAAAGCAGGTAAGGAATATGATATCTTTCAGGATATTGTTCCGGATCCACCGATTGAGAAGATCAGTCTCGGTGTTAAGAAGATGCTTGAATATAAGCCGGATGCAATTGTTGCAGTTGGTGGCGGATCAGCAATTGACTCCTCCAAGTCAATCCGTGAATTTGCACTTCGCGTAGATCATTACGCAGAGGTAGGGCTGATTGCAATTCCAACAACAAGCGGTACAGGATCAGAGGTAACTTCATTTGCCGTTGTATCAGACCCGGCAGAACAGAGAAAATATCCACTTGTATCCTGGGAATTGACACCGGACGAGGCAATCCTCGATGCAGAACTTGTAAAGAGTGTGCCACCGGCGATTACAGCAGATACAGGAATGGACGTATTTACACACGCACTTGAAGCATGTGTAAGTACAGATAGAAGCGATTTCTCAACAGCACTTGCAGAGAAATCGATCGAGTTGGTTGGAGTATTCCTTCTCAGAGCATATCTGGATGGAAATGATACTCATGCACGTCAGAAGATGCATTCCGCATCCTGTCTGGCAGGACTGGCATTCAACTCAGCATCTCTCGGACTGAACCATGGTATGGCTCATCAGTTAGGTGCAAAGTTCCACATCCCACACGGACGTGCGAACGCAATGCTTCTTCCACATATCATTGAATTCAACAGTGATATCAATAAACATAGTAAGAGTCAGAAAGAATATCTTCCGGCTGTTAAGCGTTATGCAACCGTAGCTCAGATCCTTGGACTGAGCAGCTACAATGAGATCATGACAGTCAGATCCCTTGTAAACTGGGTACAGTTTATGTTAAAAGAGATGGATATTCCGCTGTCAATCTCTCAGATGGGTACAATCTCAGAGGAAGAGTACTTCAATGCAATCGACAGTATGGCAGATGCCGCACTCGAGGATGGATGTACAGCAACAAACCCGAGAGTACCAAATAAAGAAGATGTTATTGAAATCTACAAGAAATTGTGGAAATAATAAGTGTAAAAAGAAGTAAAAAAGAAGCTGCGTATTGTAGCTTCTTTTTTTACACTCTCTTTTGCTTCTATTTTTAGGCATGTTTTTAAATTTCTCGGGTAACGGTACCTATTTATTAATTGAGTGTTATCTGAAAGAATTGTTGTATATACTATATCAAATACCTGGGAAATGGACAGGAAGCGCGAAATGAAATTACCTATTTATATAGAAGCAGCAATGGGAGTTTTTCTGGTAGTGATTCTGGCAATGGCAGGAAGAAACGGAATGATTCCTCAGAACCAGAAAAATAATGTTATGAAACAGTCAGAAGTAGAACAGAAATCAGATTATGACATGCAAAATGAAAAGGAAGCAGTTGCGGAAGAGGCAACAGATTCGATAGAAGAAGTTGTACAGACTGACAGCATAGCAATAACAGCACAGATGTGTTCTCCGGCCGGACAGTATCCGGTCATGGGGGAGAGTGTTGTTACGGTGGATGAACTTGCAGATTATTTCAATCAATCGGGATACGAATATCCGTCGGAAGAACTGGCAAAAGGTGGAGCAGATACCATAGAAACATTCTGCCAGATCTACTGTGAAGAAGCAGAGGCAGAAGACATCCGGGCAGAGGTTGCATTTACCCAGGCAATGAAAGAGACCGGCTTTCTTCAGTTTGGTGGAGATGTAAGTATTGAACAGTTTAATTTTGCCGGAATAGGAACAACCGGTGGAGGAGTGCCGGGAAATTCTTATCCGGATGTCAGAACAGGAGTGCGGGCACAGATCCAGCATCTGAAGGCCTATGCGACAGATGAACCGCTGAATCAGACTTGCGTGGATAACCGTTATGAATATGTGAAAAAAGCTTCCGCACCTTATGTACAATGGCTGGGACAGAAAGAGAACCCGGAAGGAGCCGGTTGGGCGACAGGAGAGAACTACGGGTATGATATTGCAGGGATGTTGCAACATTTACTTTTAAAAGAGCAAGATTAAGAAGATATGGCTGGACTTCCGGCGGTGGTTATGATATTTTAAGATTTCTTAAAGAAAGGGAAATCCCTTGACAAATCAGCCTTTGACAGCTATAGTAGTAACAGTTAAAAAGTATTTAACAACTATGTAAAGATACAGGTGTTGAAGAAGAGGAGTACATCATTACTTCCCACAGAGAGAACCGTTCAGATTGCTAAGAGGATCTGGCTGTGAGACGGTTTGGAAAAAGGATGATGGAAGGTAGCTTCGGAGCCGGAATTCTGAAAGGTCGAAGAGGTTGGATAGGAGTTCCCGGAGTCGTTCACGTTACAGAACGAAGAGATGTATATGTAAAGAACAAGGTTAATACAAACAGTAACAAGTTCTTACATATATAAATAAGGTGGTACCGCGAGATTTTCGCCCTTTACGTGAAGTAGAGGGCGTTTTCTAGTTATAGAAGAAAGAGATATCCACTTTTAAAACAATGAGATTGTGGAAAACAACTACAAAATTAACATAATATGTGGAAAAAGGAGAACAATCATGAGCAAAGAACTCGCAAAGACTTACGATCCGAAACAGATCGAAGAGAAACTCTATGAGAGATGGTGTGAGAACAAGTATTTTCATGCTGAAGTAGACAGAAGTAAGAAACCATTTACAACAGTAATGCCGCCTCCGAATATTACAGGAAAGCTGCATATGGGACATGCACTTGACAATACACTGCAGGATATCCTGATCCGTTACAAGAGAATGGAAGGATACAATGCACTTTGGATCCCGGGAACAGACCATGCAGCGATTTCTACAGAGGTTAAGGTTACAAATCAGCTCAAAGAAGAGGGAATCGACAAGAAAGAGCTCGGACGAGAGGGATTTCTTGAGAGAACATGGCAGTGGAAAGAAGAGTACGCAGGAACAATCGAGAATCAGCTGAAGAAGCTTGGTATTTCCTGTGACTGGGACAGAGAGCGTTTCACAATGGACGAGGGATGTTCCAAAGCTGTAGAGGAAGTATTCATCAACTTATACAACAAGGGATATATTTACAAAGGTTCCAGAATCATCAACTGGTGTCCGAAATGTAAGACATCTCTGTCAGACGCAGAGGTAGAGCATGAGGATCAGGACGGAAACTTCTGGCACATTAAGTACCCGATCGCCGGAACAGACCGTTTCCTTGAGATTGCAACAACACGTCCGGAGACACTGCTTGGAGATACAGCAATCGCCGTTCACCCGGATGATGAGAGATACAAAGATATCGTAGGAAAGATGGCAATCCTTCCGCTTGTAAATCGTGAGATTCCGATCGTTGCAGACTATTATGTAGACAAAGAATTCGGAACAGGTGCTGTTAAGATCACACCGGCACATGACCCGAATGACTTCGAGGTAGGAAAGCGTCACAACCTTCCGGAAATCAATATCATGAACGATGATGCAACAATTAACGAGAAGGGCGGAAAATATGCAGGAATGGATCGTTACGAGGCGAGAAAAGCAATCGTAGCTGATCTTGATGAGCAGGGATACCTTGTAAAGGTTGTTCCTCATATGCATGCAGTAGGAACACATGACCGTTGTGGTACAACCGTTGAGCCGCTGATCAAACAGCAGTGGTTTGTAAAGATGGATGAGCTTGCAAAACCGGCGATCAACGCACTGAAGACTGGTGAACTTCGTTTCGTACCGGAGCGTTTTGACAAGATTTACCTTCACTGGCTTGAGAATATCAAAGACTGGTGTATCTCCCGTCAGATCTGGTGGGGACACAGAATTCCGGCTTATTACTGTGATGAGTGCGGTGAATTTGTAGTTGCGAAAGAAGCGCCGGAGAAATGCCCACACTGTGGATGTACACATTTCACACAGGATGAAGATACACTTGATACATGGTTCTCTTCAGCATTGTGGCCGTTCTCCACACTTGGATGGCCGGAGAAGACAGAAGACCTTGACTACTTCTATCCGACAGACGTTCTTGTAACTGGATATGATATCATCTTCTTCTGGGTAATCCGTATGGTATTCTCAGGATATGAGCATACAGGAAAAGCTCCGTTTAACACAGTACTGATCCACGGTCTTGTAAGAGACTCTCAGGGACGTAAGATGAGTAAGTCTCTTGGAAATGGTATCGATCCGCTTGAGATCATCGACAAGTACGGTGCAGATGCCCTGAGACTGACACTGATCACAGGAAATGCACCTGGTAACGATATGCGTTTTTACAACGAGCGTGTTGAGGCAAGCCGTAACTTTGCAAACAAAGTATGGAATGCATCAAGATTTATCATGATGAACATGGAGAAGAACGTTGTAGAAGAACCGGAAGACTTCCTGCTCAAACCGGCAGACAGATGGATTCTTTCCAAGGTAAACAGCCTGACAAAAGAAATGACAGAGAACATGGACAAGTTTGAGCTTGGTATCGCAGTTCAGAAGGTGCATGACTTTATCTGGGATGAGTTCTGTGACTGGTATGTAGAGATTGCAAAATATCGTATCTACCATGCGGAGGAAGATTCACAGTCCGCAAACTGTGCTCTGTGGGTACTTAAGACAGTACTTGGACAGGCACTGAAGCTTCTTCATCCATTTATGCCATTTATCACAGAAGAGATTTATGGAGCACTTGTACCGGAGGAAGAGTCACTGATGATGTCAAGCTGGCCGGTATACAGAGAGGATTGGGAGTTCCCATATGCTGCAGAAGTTATGGAACATGTAAAAGCAATCACACGCGGAATCAGAAATATGCGTGCTGAGATGAATGTTCCGAATAACAAACGTACAAAGGTTTATATTATCAGCAGTGATTCAAAACTGCTTACAGCACTTGAAGTATTCAAGGAATCTGTAAAACCGTTGATGCTGGCAAACGATATTATTCTTCACTATGAGAAGAAAGATGTTGCTGATGATGCAGTATCTATCGTTGTTCCGGGAGCAACAGTTTACCTGCCGCTGGAAGACCTTGTAGACTTCGAGCAGGAGAGAGAAAGACTGAAGAAAGAGGAAGAGAGACTCAACAGCGAGATAAAGAGAGCACAGGGAATGCTTGCAAATGAAAGATTCACAAGCAAAGCACCTGCAGATAAAGTTCAGGCTGAGCGTGATAAACTTGAGAAATATACAAAGATGCTTGAGCAGGTAAAAGAGAGAATCGATAGTCTCAGATAACTGTGGGGGGAGAAAAGCTGCGAAAAAGCAGGAAACTGTAAACAGCAGTTTAGACACAGTATCAGGTATTAGACGGCAAAAAGTCGCACGGCAGAAAGGAGCTAAGATCCCATGCCGTGCATTTTGCCTATAAGAAAGAGGTTATAGATGAAGCGGATTCATATTAAAAAACCAGATATCAAAGGATTTTTTACAAAGGTCAAAAATCTGAAACCGGAAGATATCAAGAGACACTATCAGGAGAAAAAAGCAAGACGCCAGAGAATTCTGGAACAGAGAAGAAACAGTAAATTTGCGAAGAAGATGCAGCCGGTTTATAAGTGGATGAACAGATTTTCACTCGTCCTTCATTATCTGCTGGCCTGTGTTTTGAACTTTTTGATCGAGGTGATCTCAAGGCATTCCTTTTTTGAAGCATGGAGCTACATGACAGGAACACCACTCGTGTTTTTGTTTAACGCATTTTTAATATTTGCAACATTTATGATTGTTTATTTGTTCCGCAGACGTGTATTTGTCAGAATCCTTCTCAGTGTATTCTGGCTGTTTCTGGGAGCATGTAACGGGTATCTGCTCCTGAAGCGAGTGACACCGTTCAATGCGCAGGACTTGAAAGTTCTGTCAGATGCTTTGGAATTGACAAGCAATTACTTTAATGGATTTGAGATTGTGATGCTTACCATTGGAATCGCAGCTGTTGTTTTGTGGGTGATTTCCATGTGGCGCCGCGGTGGGCAGTATACTGGAAAGATGCACCGCATTATTGCAGTGATCGCTGTTGTGGCATCCGGATTTGCCTATGCAGGGCTTACTGATGTTGCAATCGACAAGCGAGTGATCTCAAATTATTTTGGAAATATCGCATTTGCTTACGAAGACTATGGATTCCCATATTGTTTCGCAGCAAGCTTATTTAATACAGGAATCAATCAGCCGGCCGGTTACAGCGAAGAGACGATGGCGGAGATCAACAAGGATGGATGCCTTAACGTGAGTGAGACAAGCCGTTCGAAAGAGGAGCTGCCGAATATCATGTTTGTCCAGCTGGAATCTTATTTCGATCCGACAGAGGTAGAATGGCTGAGATTTTCCGAGGATCCGATCCCAAATCTCAGAAAGCTTTATGCTGACTATTCTTCCGGATATTTTAAAGTTCCATCTGTTGGAGCAGGTACAGCGAATACAGAGTTCGAGGTGCTTACCGGAATGAATATGCGTTTCTTCGGACCAGGAGAGTATCCATACAAGACTTATGTGAAGACGACACCTCTTGAGAGTGCGGCGAGTGCGCTTGCATCTCTTGGGTATGGTGCAGAAGCACTTCACAACAACGGCGGTAATTTCTACAGTCGTGCCAAAGTATACAACAACATGGGATTTGACCATTATACAAGTAAGGAATTTATGAATATCTTAAAGACGACTCCGAAGGGATGGGCGACAGATGATATTCTTGTTCCGAACATCATGGAGTCTCTGGATACAACAGACGGAACAGACTTTGTATGTACAATCAGTGTGCAGGGACATGGAGATTATCCGACAGAGCCAACCTTGGAAAATCCGGAGATCAAAGTGACCGGAGTGGAAGATGAAGGTAAGAGAAATGCATGGGAGTACTATGTAAATGAAGTTCATGAGATGGACAAGTTCGTCGGACAGCTGATTGATGCAATCGAGCAGAGAGGTGAACCGACAGTGCTCGTATTCTACGGAGACCATCTCCCGACACTGGGTCTGGAAGCGAAAGACCTGAAAGGAAAATATCTGTACAATACGAATTATGTTATCTGGGACAACATTGGACTGGAAAAGAAAGACGGGAATATCGCTGCTTACCAGATTATGGCAGATGTCTTTGATCGTTTGGATATTCATACCGGAACTATTTTCAATTACCATCAGCAGAGAAGACAGACAAAGAATTATCTTGCTGATCTGGAATTACTCCAGTATGATATCATGTACGGAAAACAGTATGTATACAAGGACAGTGGAGCTCCGATCACAGAAGGACATATGGTCATGGGGGTAAAGGATGCGACGATCACCAGTGTTGTGGAGCAGCTGAAAGGAACTTATAGCATTTACGGAGAGAACTTTACAAAACAAAGTAAGGTTTATATCAACGGAGAGAAGCAGACAACAAAATTCCTGAACAATACAAGACTGGATCTGAAAGAGTCAGAAATCAAAGATGGCGATCAGATCATGGTTGCACAGTGCGGTTCAAGCAATACAATCTTCCGTACATCGAAGACTTATGAATATACAGGAGGCCAGCTTGTAGAAGTGACAGACCAGGATACGGATGTTGAGAATGGAAGACAGGCCTTTGTAGAACAAAAGGAAGAAAAGAAAAAATGACCTATAAGGAAATCGTAACCTATATAGAAGAAATTCCAAGATTTACAAGAAAGCACTCTCTGGATCATACCAGAGAGATGCTTCTGTTTTTGGGAAATCCACAGAATGGAAAGAAGATCATTCATGTAGCGGGAACGAATGGAAAAGGTTCTGTATGCGCTTATCTGGATGCGATGCTCCGGGCAGAAGGAAAAAGCACCGGATTGTTTACTTCACCGCATTTGGTGAAAATGAATGAACGGATTGTTCTGAACGGAAAGCAGATCAGTGATGAGGATTTCTGCGAAGTATTTGAAGAGACCATGCAGGCTGTCCGCAGGATGCAGGATGCAGGATTGGAGCATCCGACATTTTTCGAATTTTTATTTGCAATGGCGATGAAAGCTTATGACAGAGCAGGAATGGAATACATTGTCCTTGAGACAGGACTTGGAGGTCGGCTGGATGCAACAAGTTCTGTAGAACCGGTCGCCTGCGTGATCACATCGATCGGTCTGGATCATATGGAATATCTTGGTGATACAGTGGAACAGATTGCGGGAGAGAAAGCAGGAATCATCCGGCCGGAAGTTCCGGTGTTTTTTGCACAGACAGCACCGGGAAGTGACTCTGTAATTGAAAAAACAGCAGAAAAAGAAGGCTGTTTCTGTAAAAAAATAGGGAAAGATGCGTACGAAATTCTCGGAATTGAAGATAAACATATTGCATTTTCCTGCGCAAGTGCTTATTATGGAACTACCACGTGGAAATTAAATAATATTGGAACCTATCAGCCGGGGAATGCACTGCTTGCGATGGAAGTGATGCGTTATCTTTTCAAAGAAAACGGTCATCCACAAGAGTGGAGAACAGCACTTGCCAGGGTGAAATGGGCAGGAAGAATGGAAGAGATTCTTCCAAAAGTATACGTTGACGGAGCGCATAATGTGAGTGCCATTCAGGCATTTGCAAGAAGTGTGCCGAAGAATCCAGATGGAAATATTATTTTATTTTCGGCGGTAAAAGATAAAGAATATGAAGAAATGATTTCGTATCTATGCAAACATGCTGATGCGGAAGAATATGTAGTAACATTGATCGATGGAGATCGTGCGACAGACGCACACATTCTAGGTGAACTGTTCCGGAAATATACAGAACAGCCGGTGACTGTGATTGAATCTGTCAAAGAGGCAATGCAGTATGTATTGCGGATTCAGGGGAGAAGAACGGTATATTGTCTCGGTTCTCTTTACCTGACAGGAATGATCAAAGAGATCATACAGGAATCTTTAAGCGGATGTGGGGAGGTTTGATTGCAGATGCTTAATTATGAAGAAGAACTTAGAAAATTCAAGCCAAGTCTCGAGGTGGACCAGATTGAGGAAGCTGTTTACAAGGAAGATCTGACAGATATGCAGGACATCGTAAAAGAGGTTATGGCAAAGAAAGAAAAAACGGTGAGAAGATAGAAAGATAGTGGTGGGTATAAATGGATTACACAAAGAAGATCATGTATCAGTCAAATTCCTGGTACAATGATGGACTGCGCAAAGCCCAGGTGCGAGATATGTCCGGGGCAATCGTTTCCTTGCAGCAGAGCCTGCAGTATAACAGGGAGAATATTGCAGCGCGGAATCTTTTAGGTCTTGTGTATTATGGCATAGGGGAAGTTTCAGAAGCTCTTGTGGAGTGGATCATCAGTAAGAATCTGTGCCCAAGAGACAATATTGCAGATTATTATATTAAAAATGTACAGAATGCAGCGAATGAATTAGAATCACTGAATCAGGCAATTAAGAAGTTTAACCAGTGTCTGGTTTACTGTCAGCAGAACGGGGAAGATCTTGCGATCATCCAGTTGAAACAGGTGATCGCATCTCATCCGACATTTCTGAAGGCGTATCAGCTTCTGGCTCTGATCTATATACAGATGAATCAGAATACAAAGGCAAGACAGATTCTTATAGAAGCAAAGAAATTAGATACAACAAATGAACTGACACTGACCTATCTAAGAGAAGTCACAAAACAGCGTGGCAGACACGGGAAGGATGCAGAGAGAAGTTTCCGGAAACCAAAAAGTGCAGCAGTAGAATATAGTCTTGGAAATGAGACGATCATTCAGCCAAAACGTTCTAAGATCCGGGACATGGCACAGCAGCTTGCATTTGCCAATATATTGATCGGAATGGTTCTTGGTGCTGCTTTGATCTGGTTTCTTGTTGCTCCGGCGGTGAATCAGAACCGTTCGGAGAAGTTGAATAATCAGATGCGTGCATACAGTGAACAGATCAACACACTGGAAGCACAGGTGAGTGCCCAGACAAGAACACTGGATCAGTATCGAACAGCCGGAGACGAGGCACAGAAAGCAGTTGATCAGGCAAAGGCAACATCTGACAGTTATGAGAAACTGCTTCAGGTTTCAAGTCAGAGTCATTCCGGAGAATATAGTTATACAGATATGGCAGACGCGCTGCTTGAGATTACAAGAGATTCTCTTGGAGACAGTGGAAAAGAGATGTATGATACACTTTCTGATTCTATTTTCCCAACAGCATGCAGGAGAAGATATGCAGCCGGTGTAGATTCATTGGAATCAAAGAACTATGATCAGGCGATTGAGTATCTGACAAAGGTTGTGAAGATGGACGAAAGTTATAATGATGGACAGGCCATTTATCGTCTGGCACAGGCTTATCAGGGAAAAGGTGATACAGAGAATGCAAAGACCTGGTATCAGAAGATGGTAGATACTTATAACAATTCCAAATATATTGATGATGCGAAAAAGCAGCTTGCAATTCTGAATGGAGATGCCAGTGCAGACACAAGTTCAGATACAAGTGCAGATAGCAGTTCAGTATCAGAGAACTCAGAAAATTCCGATAACTCCAATCGCTATGATAATTCTCAGGATAACGGGGATAATGGAGATTCCGATAATTCTGACAATACAGAGGATAACGAATAAGATTACGAAGGAAAAGGATATGCGAAGAAGCATATCCTTTTTTAGCGTACGGATTCAGGTAATTAAATGGAAAATGAGAAAAGCAGGAGGCATGAAAATATATGAGATATCAGGTACAGGAAAATTGTCTGACGATCTATCTTCCAAGAGAGGTAGACCATCATAATGCAGATGAAATCAGGAAAGAAGCGGATGCAGTGATCAGTAGAAATCATATCAGATATGTGATCTTTGACTTTGACAGGACAGATTTTATGGATAGTTCAGGAATTGGAATCATTATGGGGAGGTATAAGACCGTTAGTCTGATCGGAGGAGAAGTCTGGGCGGTACATACGAACGAAAGAATCCGGAAGATTCTTACATTTTCAGGAGCAGCAAAGATTATGCAGATTTATGAGGGGGAAAAGTGATGGAGGCGAGTAATACACAGAATAATGAGATGGAGATCCGTTTTGACAGCAGATCAGAAAATGAGGGATTTGCCAGAGTATCAGTAGCATCCTTTTTGACACAACTCAATCCAACGGTGGAAGAAGTGGCAGATGTGAAGACAGCAGTGTCAGAAGCTGTAACGAATGCGATTATCCACGGATATGAACAGCGAGTAGAGACAGTAAGGATACAATGTAGTATAGAAAACCAGCTTTTTACAGTAGAAATATCGGACCGTGGGAAAGGTATTGCAAATGTGGAAAAAGCAATGGAACCGATGTTTACAACAAAACCGGAGGATGATCGGTCAGGAATGGGATTTTCTTTTATGGAAGCATTTATGGATAGTGTGGAAGTAGAGTCCAAGGTAGGGGAAGGAACCAGTGTAAAAATGACTAAAACAATAGGTAAAGGGAGCAGAATATGGACGACACAATCGCTTTAATCAGAAAGTCACATGACGGAGATAAAAAAGCGAGAGAAGAACTTGTCGAGAAAAATATAGGTCTTATCTGGTGCGTAGTAAAGCGATTTTACGGAAGAGGTGCAGAACCGGAAGACTTGTTTCAGATTGGAAGCATTGGACTGCTTAAGGCAATTGATAAATTTGATCTTTCTTATGAAGTACAGTTTTCAACCTATGCTGTTCCAATGATATCAGGAGAAATCCGGCGTTTTTTGAGAGATGACGGGATGATAAAAGTCAGCCGTTCATTGAGAGAGCTGTCCTATAAGAGTCTGCAGGCGAGAGAAAAGATGACCAGGATACTCGGGAGAGAACCGACATTGAAAGAATTATCAGAAGAGCTTCAGATAGATTGTGAGGAGATCGTCCAGGCAATGGAGTCGTCAGTGGAGGTAGAATCCATATATAAGCCGATCCATCAGAAGGAGGGAAGCGAGATTCTTCTGATGGATAAGCTGGAAGAAAAAGACAGACAGGAAGAAAAGGTGCTTGACCGGATTGTATTAAAAGAAGTACTGGAAACACTTGAAGCGAAGGAACGGACGATCATTTATCTGAGATATTTTGCAGGAAAGACGCAGGCTGAGATAGGAAAGAAAATGGGAATGTCTCAGGTGCAGGTGTCAAGGACAGAAAAAAAGGTGTTGGAGCGGATGCGGAAAGAAATGAAGCGGTAGAGTTTACCATCTTTTCCAAAAAAACAATCCTGCTCCGATTCCTTTCCCTAATGCAACCATTACCACAAACACTGCGAGATACCGGACAATCCTTGCCCGTCTCATAAAAATGGGAAATACATTCAATATTTCTGCAAGTGCCATTGCCCAGCAACCAACAAAAATCCCTCCGAAAAGTCCATAAATTGCAAGAAATATCATTCTTCCAGGAAGATTAACTTCAAAAATCTGAAACAGGTTTCCAAGGATCGCACCGGCTGCTACCATATCTTCATAAATTAAAATATGATTGCCGGTATGGGTACGATCTGCAAAATCTGAGATCACACCAAGTTCCACAATGAAAGAAAAGACACCGCCAGCTACTATCATTCCGGCACTTAAACCAAGCAATGCCAGGAAAATTATCTGCAACAAGTTCATTTTCCGACCTCCAGTTCTTTCTTTTGTCGTGTGGCATTTTCTACTAAAGTTGTCTGGATATCATTTTCATAAAGACGCATCTGTATTTCCATCGGTGTAGGGTCTACTGTAAAGCGTTTCTTACCAAAGTGATTAAAAAATATTAGAATCCCGATTGCAAGCCCTATGGAATACGTGACTTCCAGAACAGAAAAACCATCTGTCTTCTTTCCCATGATCAGTTCATAAATCTGACCAAACAGCTTCGTTACCCCAACATCATTGTTGAATGCCATGATCGAGAAGGCAGATCCAAAGAAAATCACTGCTGATACCAGTATTACCTTTAAAATGTGCCAGAGAAGCGGTGGTGTTTTCTGATTTTCATAAGTAACAATAATATCTGTTTCTCCCAGATTCTGAATCTCAAGTCTGGGATATTGTTCATGAATACAGGCAATGATTTTCAACACGGAAATTACATAGCGCTGTTCTTTTTCCTCCCGGATCTTCAAGATCCGCAAAGTTTTTACTTTCATCAGGATGGCCTTGTCTGAACACTCCATATTCACGAGGTCTCCTAACATGATGTTTTGCTTTGATACCTCAACATTCCTGTCTGCTTTGAGATAAAGAGTTGTTGATTCAGATGCCATGGACGATCACCTCCAGTTTCTTATTCGGTAACGAATATTTCACAAGATATCCCTCATCTTTTGCATTTCTTCTGTCCATTCCAATAAAACAGACCAATAAC
>ENA-OPZZ01001127-OPZZ01001127.1-human-gut-metagenome-genome-assembly--contig:-NODE-1127-length-17889-cov-3.003828_pt1 | contig 17889 bp, 16 predicted proteins | sample MGYA00242487_ERZ504511 | MGnify/ENA primary metagenome ERZ504511 (study PRJEB26092, sample SAMD00036241) | human gut metagenome | host: Homo sapiens | study: EMG produced TPA metagenomics assembly of... | reverse complement strand
CAACATGTAAAACCAAAAGAAAAAGATCTGAAGTATAAACTACAGATCAATTTCACGCAGGCTGCCAAAATCTGTTTGAACTTTTTCAGGTACAAAGGAAAGGAGCCTCCTTATGATATTGAAGCCACAATTCAACGATTCTTACTCCCAATAAGACCCAACCGAAAACGACAGCGAGTTTCTGTCAGTACATGTGTGGTTTCATTCAATTATAGATTAGCATAAATCAGAAATAATTCAATCTCTTTTACTCCTCCGATTCCGAAGGAGCTATTGTGCTATCAAAAAATCAAACGAAATTTTTTCTTGTAATACAAAATCAGAGCATATCCGAATTAGATATACTCTGATTTGTATATTTTTGTTTTGGATTGCCATTTACATCATTTTAACTTAATGATATTGGCTCTTTTGCTCACTCCCTTTTGATTATTCATCAAATCCGACAACAAGGTAAAATCCCCGTTCGGTCTCTTTGATCTGATTGATGATTCCTTTGTCTGATTTTATTCTCTGATTGCTTCGATAAATTCCAGACATCGCAACCGACGGTTCTACAATATAGCTGTAAAGACTTCCATTAACTCTCTCAGTCACTTTAACTTCCTGCCCTTCTTCTACCAGACCTTTTTCGTTCCATTTTTAAACTGCTCTTCTCGCATTTTTACATCTTCTTTCTACTTTGTTTTTGACACAATTGTTCTGCTCGTCTAAGCGCCGTCTCTATGCTCTCGCAGAAATTCTCACTTCCCACATCCACTACAAATTCCTGCTTTTTCCATCATTCTACGCGGTTGTTCTGTCACATGGGATAAAATCAAAGTAATATTCTTTCTTTTGCACGAACGATATACTTCTTCCAATTTTCGTAATGCAGATACGTCCATTGCCGGCACATCACTCATCCTCAATATGACAACCTTCGTATTTTTATCTGCTGATACACTCAAAAATTTGTCTGCTGCTGCAAAAAACATCGGTCCTTCCAGTTCATACACAAGTGTTCCTTTGGGCACAATGCGAAGTCCTTCTCTTTCCTCTTCTACATATTCCCAACTTCTGACATCTGCCACATCAGACATTCTTTTCAAAAACAAAATCACCGCCAGCATAAATCCAATTTCAATCGCAACAACCAAGTCAAACACAACTGTCAGCACAAATGTTGTCACCAGCACAAATATATCGCTTTTCGGCGCTGTTTTCAAAAGAGTCACAAACTCTCTCCAACCACACATATTGTAGGCAACCATAAAAAGAATTGCCGCAATCGCAGGCATCGGAATCAATGCCGCATAAGGCATCAGCACAATCAGAATTAGTAATAATACTACGGAATGAACCATTCCAGCGATTGGAGTACGCCCTCCGTTTTTCACGTTTGCTGCTGTTCTTGCAATTGCACCTGTCGCTGGAATTCCTCCGAATATACCAGATGCAATATTTCCTGCTCCCTGAGCAATCAATTCCACATTTGGATTATGTCTGTCTCCAATCATTCCATCCGATACAACACAAGACAAAAGTGACTCGATCGCCGCCAGTACTGCAATTGTAAATGCATCCGGAAGTACACTCTCGATCAATTCCAAACTAAATTGGGGCATAGACGGTACCGGAAGTTTATTCGATATCTCATACAGACTTCCGATTGTATTGACCTCCATATCCAGCCCTTTCACAAGCACAATTGTTACAATGACAGCAATCAGAGACGGTGGGATTTTTGCGTTGATCTTCGGCCAGACAATCAGGATTGCCAGTGCAATCAGTCCAACGCTCAACGCCTGCGCATTGATTGTCCCAATCGTGTCTATGCACTCTTTTAATTTTTCCATCGTCTCAATCGGAGCATGTTTAAATTCCAGTCCCAAAAAGTCTTTAATCTGCCCAATTACAATCGTCACAGCGATTCCACTTGTAAATCCTGTCACAATCGTATACGGAATAAACTTGATCAATCCTCCAAGCTTAAAGACTCCCATCAGGATCAAAATCACTCCGGCAAGAATTGTCGCTGCGACAAGACCTGCCATTCCTTTCTGTGCGACAATCCCTGCTACAATCGTCGCAAATGCTGCTGTCGGACCAGATATCTGCACCCGGCTTCCGCCAAGCATTGCTATAACAAATCCTGCCACAATCGCAGTATAAATTCCCTGTTCCGGGCTCACGCCGGATGCCAGTGCTAACGCAATCGACAATGGCAATGCAATGATTGCCACGATAATCCCTGCCACAATATCTTTTATAAATTGTTCCTTCGAATACTCTTTCCACATCAGGAACAATTTTGGTATTCTCTCTTCCATTCCTTATTCTTACCCCACTCACATTTTATTTTCGTTTTAAATACTGTTTTAAATCCTCCATCGCCTCTCGGTACTTTTTAGATTCTATTCTAGGAAACGCCTTCAGTAAACGTCTCGAAACTCGTATTCCTTTTCCACCAACTTCTTTATACTTTTTCTTCAAATCCGCAATTTTTTCCATTGCCTCATCTGACACATCTTGTATTTTCCCTTTCACTCCGTCAGATGCTTCCTGCACTTTTAATTTCCATTCATCTCTTCGCTCTAACACTTCTACAACTTCCTGATAAATGTTCTCTCCAAGTTCGTCTGAGATACGATGTAAATCTGTTGCAATCTCTTTCATCTTCTCTAAGTGCTTGTTCATCTTCAAAATTGTGGAAGCTGTCACATACAAATCGGCAAACATCACAATACCCAGCACAACAATCAAGGTCATTCCTACTGGAAACGGAATCCATGACAACACTTTATGAATCAGTGGATGGATAAAATCTACGATCAGAACGCACGCTGCTCCCCAAATCAAAGAAAACAAAAGGCACACATAACCATTCAGATTCAGAGGCATCTTTGAGTAATCCCACCACTTATTATGAAATATTTTCTCCAAAATAAATCCGGTCACCCATTCCAAAGCAGTCACCATCACTACAGATGCAATATACAGCAGCACCAGATTTTCCTTGTATGGTGTCAAAAACTGAACAACAATCCCTACACCGATTCCATATATCGGACAGATCGGACCGTTTAGAAATCCTCTGTTTACAAATTTTCGCTCCTTGTATGCCGCAAATGCAACTTCTGTGCACCATCCTAAAAAACCATATACAAAAAAATATAAGATTAAATAATACAAACTATTTCCTCCTAATTGTCTGTTATATCTTCTTCATGCTGGCATCAATTGTATAATAAGTCTGGCAATCTTTCAAGTAAAATCCCGAATTATTTTTTACTTTTATGAACCGTTTATGGTTGCAGTCAGAAATTATTTATGATATGCTTAGTCCCACAAATCAAACATTCTATAACTTCTAATATCTCGTGACAGCCGTCACAAGAACCCCAATTTGTATTCATATTTTATTTAAAGAAAGATGGTGATGCCTATGAATCTTTATGCCCTTTCCATTGATTCACAGGCATAAATTTGATAAGATATAAAGGAGGAACACATTTGACAGAACATAAGATAAATAAGAAGTATAAAGACAGGATATTCCGGATGATTTTCCATGAGAAAAAGGAGCTTTTGGAGCTTTACAACGCAGTCAATAACAGTAATTACACAAATCCCGATGATTTAACTATTACTACCATCGAGGACGTTGTCTACATGGGAATGAAAAATGACTTGTCCTTTCTCATCGGGGATGTGATGAATCTGTATGAGCATCAAAGTTCATTCAGTCCAAACCTGCCATTGAGAGGATTATTCTATTTTTCATCCCTGTACAAAGAGTATATCGAACCGGTAAATGCACCGCCTGTATACAGCATCGCCGCTCCATATTCCCTTTCCAAAGTATGTTGTTTTTTACAACGGAACAAAGAAAGAACCGGAGCGGCAGGAATTAAAGCTGAGTGATTTGTTTCTTGAAAACAAAGAGGAAACAACTCCATCTTTGGAATGTACAGCAGTTGTACTCAATATCAATTTAGGGAAAAACCGAGAGTTAATGGAGAAATGCAGACCATTAAAGGAATACGCAGAGTTTATCAGTATCATCCGAAAATATCTTTCGGAACAGATGGACTTTGGAAATGCAGTGAATAAAGCAGTGGATTTCTGTATCCACAATGGGATTCTTGCGGATATACTTCAAAAAAATCGATCGGAGGTCGTGGATATGATTTTGACAGAATATGACGAAGAAGAATTTCGGAGAGCATGGAGAGAAGATTTATTGAATGAAGGATTCCGTAAAGGTTTGAACAACGGTTTAAGTAAAGGAATCAAAGGAACTATTCATGCTTGTATGAAATTTAATGTTCCAAAAGAAGATGTAATGCAAAACCTGATGGAAGAATTTTCACTGTCACAGGAAGAGGCTGAAAAGTATTTAGAAGAATACTGGAAATAAATTTCATGCAAAATAGCGATCTCCCATAGAACGCAATGCTTTTAGCATCTCGTTCTACGGGAGATTGTTTTCATCTATATCTTCCAGTTCCTGTTCCTCTTCCACATCATAAAAAAATGTTTCATCCAAATGTTTATTTATGACGCGCTTCCCCCCAATATCTCCGGCAAGTTCCAATAGCTCTTTTTGATATTCTGCCGTAAAAATACACGGATTTCCAGTTCTGTTCCCATATCTTACACAGGCACAGCTCTTCCCACTTTTTTGAAATGCTTCCACAAATCTTTCAAGCGTCTCTGCTTTCAGGTACGGCTGATCTGCCACAAGGAAGCACCACGCCTCTTCTTCAGACGCCGCAAGACCAAGCTGTATCGAGTGCGATATTCCAAGATAACTCTCTGTATTTCGCACTGTCAGATACCCTTCCCTTGACAACGTATCCAAGATCTCATCATATTGGCTCACCACAATTTTCTCCGCAAATACCGTCGTATCCAGTTTCGCAACTTCATCGACACTGTACCTGTACATCGGTTTTCCCATGAAGTTCATACAATAATTTATTTGAGCCAAAACGGCGGCTGTCCCCAGCCGCCAGTAAAATCAAACTAATTTTCATTGTTTTGCATTCCCATGTATACTTTTTCTGAAGTGATCGGCAGTTCTTTGATCTGCACTCCGGTCGCATTATATACTGCATGTGCAATTGCCGGTGACGGCGTATTGATCACAACCTCACCGATGGATTTTGCTCCAAACGGACCTGTCGGCTCATAACTGCTCTCAAATTCAACACGTATATCTCCCACATCCATTCTAGACGGAATCTTATACTGCATAAAAGAATTACTCAGACACTGTCCCTTTTCATTGTACACAACATTCTCATACAGAGCCATACCGATTCCCTGTGCAATTCCACCTTCTGTCTGTATGCGGGCAAGGTTTGGATTGACTACAGTTCCGCAGTCTACAACCGCTGCATAATCAATCAACTCTACTTTTCCGGTCTCTTTATCGACTTCTACTTCTGCCATTCCGACCATAAACGGTGGTGGTGACACCGGCGAAGAATGTGCCCCTGCAGCTACCAGTGCTTCCTCGTTATTTGTCATCACTCTGTTTCCGATTTCTTTTAAAGAAATGGATACATCTTTGGAACGCATGAACACTTTTTGTCCGTCAAAATCTACCTCTTCCACGTCGCATTCCAAATACTTTGCTCCCTGCGCCAATATTTTTTCCCGAAGGGAATCACACGCTTTCACCACTGCCATTCCGGTCAGATATGTCGTACTTTGACGCATACGATCCGGAATCATATGGCGAAATATCTGTGTCCACCCCATGCACGATAAAATCATCTGCCGAGCAGTCCATACAGTCTGCCGCCATCTGTGCCAAAATGGTATCACACCCGGTTCCCATATCAGATGCTCCAATCATCAACGAATAGAACCCATCATCATTTACCTTGATCGATACCGATGCATGATCCACTTTGGAGATTGATGATCCCTGCATTGCCATCGCCACACCGACACCTCTGACTTTTCCATTTCCCATATCACGTGCCGGATATTTTTTCTCCCAGTCAATCATCTCTTTCGCACGCAAAAGGCATCTGTCAAGCGCACAGCTGTTTGCAGTCTCACCGTAGTATGCCGGCATCACATCACCTTCCCGCACAATATTTTTCAGGCGAAGTTCTACCGGATCCATCTGCATCTTGGCAGCAAGCTCATTGACCGCTGACTCAACCGCAAAAATCCCCTGTGTCGCTCCATATCCTCTGTATGCCCCTGACGACATCTTATTCGTATAGACAACATCATATGCAAATCGGAATGCTTCTGCCTGCCCATACATCGGAATGGACTTATGCCCTGACAAGCCTACTGTAGTCGGTCCATGTTCTCCAAACGCTCCTGTGTTGGAAAGTGTATACACATCGATTGCACGAATTTTTCCTTCTTTATTTGCCCCCACTCTTACAGTCACTTCCATCTCATGACGTGGCGAAGATGCAATTTGGGATTCTTCCCTTGTATAGACAATTTTTGCCGGTTTCCCCGTCTTCATTGTCACAATTGCCGGATACACTTCTGTGATTACTGTCTGTTTTGCTCCGAATCCTCCTCCTATTCTAGGTTTGATCACTCGAATCTGAGACTTCGGTATATCCAGCGCATTCGCAAGGATACGTCGCACATGGAATGTAATCTGCGTAGAGGATACCACGTTCAGTCTTCCATAAGTATCCATATATGTATATGTGCGGAATGTCTCCATCATTGCCTGCTGGTTTGCCTGCGTATGATACGTTCCCTCCACTACATAATCACAGTCTTCCAAAATCTTATCCACATCTCCATTTTGTTCCGAACCGGTCGCGCAAAGATTTCTTTTATTATCCGCGCCCACATCGCATAGTGCTTTCCAGTTCTCTTCTGGATGAACAAGAATCTTGGCATCTTTTGCCTGGTGAAAATCAAGTACAGCCTCCAGCACTTCGTATTTTACTTTTATTAATTTCAGTGCCTTTTCAACTGCCTCTTCCGTCTTTCCTGCCACAATTGCGACCGCATCGCCCACAAAACGTACTCGTCTGTCCAAAATGAGGCGATCATACGGACTTGGTTCCGGATAGGTCTGACCCGCCATTGTAAATCTTTTATCCGGCACATCCTCATAAGTCAGAATACATTCAATTCCCGGCACTTTCATCGCAATGTCTGTGTTGATTTCCTCAATCACTGCATGTGCGTGTGGGCTTCGAAGAATCTTACAGACAAGACAGTCCTTTGGAGCAATATCATCTGTATAGACTGGCTTTCCTGTTACAAGAGCCATCGCATCTTTTTTCATAATTGGTGCATTTACAGACTTCATCTACTTCTCCTCCTTCTTCATCTTTAAGAATTTCTGAATCGCACGAAGCTGTCCCATATACCCCGTGCATCTGCACAGATTTCCAGACAGATATTCTTTAATCTCATCAAGACCCGGATTTTCCAGTTCTTTCGACATGGCAATCACATTCATGATAAATCCCGGACTGCAATAGCCACACTGCTCTGCCCCTTCATTTGCAAGAAATGCCCCAAACTCTGCCGCTTCCTCCTGCATGCCTTCCATCGTCGTCACCGTTTTTCCATTCGCACGCATCGCAAGCGTTGAACAGGACAGCATTGGTGTTCCATCCACCAAAACAGTGCAAAGACCACAGTTTGCAGTCTCGCATCCTCTTTTTACACTATAACACCCTTGTGAACGTACAAAGTCCAAAAGAAGCATATCCGGTGCAATCTCTTCCAGGACTGTCTTTCCATTTAAAACCAATTTTAATTCCGCCATGTTATGCTCCCTTCTCACTGTTTTTTGCCAGTATTTCTTCCACTGCTCTTTTCGTATACACCTCTGCCAAATGTCTTCTGTATACTTCACTTCCACGCATATTAGAAGAAAATGTATATCCGGCAATCACCTCTTTGGTAAATGTCTCTGCATTTTCAATCTGCGCCTGTCTTACCTGAAGTTTCGCTTTTCCTGATCTTGCCCCGACAGATACATACCACTGATCGTCTTTATTTGCCACCGCACAGGCGATCACCGGGAAATCCGTCGCCGCCTCACGGTGTGACCGATATGCAATCTTTCTGCCATCTTTTTTTATAATAATGCGCACCAAGATATCATTATCGCGTGGCATCTCCACAAACTCAGATAACGCAATCACACCTGCATGATATAATTCCACATATGTATCTAATGCCAGAAGACAAGTCAATATATCCGAAAATCCAAATCTTCCAAAAATGCTTCCGCCAACCGTTGCGCCATTGCGGAACTGTGTACCGACAATATGTCTTGTACAAGCTTTCATCGCGCCTCCAAAATAGCGATTCAATGCTTCGTGTATTTCCAACTGGCGAAGTGTACACATACATCCGATGGAAAACGCATCTTCCTGTTCCTCAATCTTGTCCAGACCAAGTCCCGACAGATCAATTGCTGTCTGCATATTTCGGTTGCTCATCTTCAGCCAGAGCATTCCTCCGATAATCGCATTTGATTTTTTTGATTCAATTCATATGCCTCTTCAAGGCTTGTTACTTTTATATAATTTTTTGCGTGAAACAACGATATTCCCCTTTCTCTTCGTCATTTTATGCTTCTTTACCCAATCTGATATTCTATCATATTTAGATGACCTTTTCAAACAGAACCTCTACATATCCTCCACAGATCATTCCGATACTCGCCGCCGCTTTCGCTGTCAGATCATAAGCCTCTAAGGCAAACTCTTTCTCTTCTTCGAGCATGATACATGCCTTTTGTAACACGAGATGCTCAATTGCACCTCCACCAATCGTCCCTGTCATCGTGCCGTCTGCTGCAACAAGCATTCTCGCACCAACTCCGCGCGGAGCCGAGCCTTTCTTTCCCACGATCGTGGTCATCACCATCGGTTGCTTTTTTTCAAAGCCACTCTATCATCTCTTTCGGCAAATCTGTATAACCAAGCTTTGATTTTTCCTGTATCATCTCAGCCATGATACTAACTGTGATCTCCTCCGGGGTATTTGCTCCGATTGGCAGCCCGATCGGAGCATGTATCTGCTCCTGCTGTTCTTTTGTAACCCCATCTTTTTTCAGACGTTCAAGTGTCGTTCGCACTTTCCCTTTACTTCCAATCATTCCTACATAGCTGCTCTTTCGCTCCATCACTTTTTTGAGACATTCATAGTCATTTTGGTGACCTCTTGTCACGATGACATACCATGCGCTCTCTGGAAAAATCACCTTGTCAAATGCCTCTTCAAATCCCATACAATATACGTGATCCGCCTGCGGAAACCGTTCTTCATTGGCAAACTCTTCTCTGTCATCAATGATCCACACTTGATATCCAAGCATCTTCGCAAGATTGCAAAGTGAATACGAAATATGTCCGCCTCCACATATTACCAGTGTAAATCCTCCGCTAAGACTTTCTTCCAGACAGCGCTCCTTTGTAATCCTCGTCTTTTTTACCATGGTTTTTCCGTCCTTTAACATTCTTGCAATTTCACGATATTCCGATATTTTCTCCATTGGTATCTGCTCCTCCTTTCCTTGAATACAGGCAAATCCCCTGTTCTTTTTTGAATTTTTCCACCTGCTCTTGCGTCAAAAGATCTGCTTGTCCGATGACCATACGATATTTCTGCTTCACATGCTTTTTCTGTCCTGCCTTGCTTTTTCAGGATTGTCATCACATCCTCTTCTGTCAGGATCTCACTAAGTTTTTTCCCAAGTAACTCCCCCACAAGTTCTCCTCTGTGACAGCCTGCTTTGATCGTCCGCCCAATCGCTGAGGCTCCTGCGATCCCAATTACCATATCCGTATCTTCTGGTATCACCGGTTCATGCTCTGCCGGAACTTTGAGCGGCTTTCGCTTAGCTCCATCCGCTTCGACTAGCAGCACATCGCATTGTGTTTTCAGTTTTCGGTACTCCTCCTCCGAAAGTCCCCTAATTTTCTCTGGTTCCTCCTCACACGGCACCCCGACTGTATGAAGCAATTCCCACTCATTTTTCGGTCTCAGCATATGCGTTGTTGTTGTGACAATTACTCTTTTTCCAACCGACTCCAATTCTTTTGCAAGTTCGTATATCAACGTCGTCTTTCCACCGCCTCCTACAAATGCGATCACTCTGTCTTGTGTCGGATGTATCTGAAGTAAGTGTTGTAATCTCAAATGTTTCTGCACTACATCTAAAATCCCTTTTGCAATTGCAATTGCTTTGTCCGACCGCTCATAACATGCAGCCTGCTTGTCCGGTCGCGGATCGATATCCGCAATCTTCATTCCTTTTTTCACAGCGAATCCATCTCGGATTAATCCGCGCAGTATTCCCGTCAGTGTCGCATACACCGGTTCTTCCCCAACAAAAGCAATCACGCTTCCTCTTTGCACGATTTCTCCAATGTGATGCTTCTGTCTCAGAACTCCTTCTGCCGGCGAATGGATCACCCGCTCTTTTGCATATCCGCCTACCATTCCCGGAATGCCTGTATTTTCCAGTGCACTTCCCTGATAAATCGCCTTTCCCGGCTCATAACCTCTCATCGTCTCAATCACTACATCTACATCTTCTCCTGCGGCAAAACCCGGTCCCGCTCCAATTACAAGCGGCGCCATATCCTGCCTTGTACCAAGATTTTTCTTCGCCAAAATTAAATCCGCCACTGCCAACGGACGTAATGCTTCAATACTTTTTCCCTCGGCATCTATCAAAACAGGAATCTCTCCCTTTTCCCAAACCGTTGCCACCTCTTCTACAGAAGTAATCTTACGCGCAGTGACTCCCTCTACCTCCTTCACTCCGTCATAGACCGCCTCACTGAAGGCAACTTCTCTTCGAATCGCCGTCGGTCTTGCACATTCAAGGGCAAGTACACGATATCCCGCCTTATGAAGTTCATAAATTGTTCCTGTCGCAAGATCTCCCGCTCCTCTCACAATAATCATCTATTTTCTCCTCACTTTTAACTGATATACCATCGGATAAATGCCTTTCCCAAAAAGATAGAAAGCAAAATTCCCACACACAAAAATGGTCCAAAGGCAATCTCCGACTCTTTCTTTCTATCTCTGCGCAATATCCCCGGCAGACAATATAATGCCAGCTAACGCTATCGCAAATCCAAACTGCAGTGAGATTTCTCCCCACACCGAGCATAAGACCAGATATCGCCATGAGCTTGACATCACCTGCCCCAAATGCTCCCGGTCGAATCCATATCACGGTCAAAAACACTACGCTGACCAGAATCCCTCCCGCAATTCGATCCGGCCACGATATCTCCGGAAAGATAAATCCGGAAAGCACCGCACAGAAAAAAAGTATTCCCAAAAGTATGTTGGGAATTTTCTTTTTTCTTGCATCCACTACTGCAATCGATATTAAGATAACACAAACAACTCCTATTAGAAAGATTTTTTCCATATCTGTCCTCTTTTTTCCATCTTTTATCCTAAAAAGATTGCGCTATTGCGCAATCTTCGCGCGCGAGCGGTTCACGCAGTGATAATTTCACCCCCGCGAGCTGCGTATCTTTGCACAAAGTGCATTTTTTTGAATTATAGGATTCCAAAGGAATTTCCTATAATTTAAAAAGAATCCTGCAGATGCAGGATTCTCCTTTTAAACTGTCTGAGCACTATAACCTGGAAGTTCTCCTTCTGCCACCAGTCCTTTTCCGATGCTCTCTGTTCGGATTGCCACATAAAATTCTGCAAATGTCGCATCCAAATACGGATTTACATAAAAGATACCAACCAGTCCGCAAGTCAATGCCGATAATAAGAACCAGCCAAAGAAAGACAGTTCCAACACAAACGCTTCCATCTTGTGCCCGTCCATCATCTGCTGACTCAGCTCCAGCGCACGTTTTCTGTCCATATGTGGATTCTCTGACAAAATATATGGAACAAGTCTGTAACTGTAGCTTTTAATGATTCCAGGTACGATCAAAAGCAGTGTCCACAATAAAATAAACAAATCCCGGAAAAACATTGTCTTAACCACATTTCCATATCTTCCATTCTGGAATCCATAAAACACCTTTGAAGCACTTGTCTGATGCTCTCTGTTCTCCATAAAATATCTGCATCCGCCTACCGATACCGCATTTCCGACAAAAATCGTATATAACGAAGCTAACAAAGCAATCACCAGCAAAATCGCGATTACTATCGAAGAAAAAATAACTCCCCGAATATCGAATTGCTGCTGTTATAAGAATATGCGCTGTAACTGTCATACGCATATGGATTATTATGCTGTACCTCCAGCGTAGTCTGCACACCGCTTCCGGAACCGGCAAACATACTTCCACTCAAAACTCCTACCACCAGACTTGCAGCCACACACGTCCAGTAATTTCTCTTAAATGCCATCTTCGCATTCATCTTCAAATCATATCTTGTCCACATAACTGTCTTCCCTTCTGCTATCTTTTGTAATTTGCAAGATATTCCATCTCGATTGGATCTATCGGATCTATCGGATTCTCCAGCATACTCTTTCTCTTTCGTTTGCTTCTTTTAATCAGTCCACCTGTTTTGTTATAGATCCAAAACGAATACACCAGAATCTTATTTGCCTTTCCAAGCTTTTCCTTCGTCGTCTTATTATATAACATTCCGCCGACTTCCAAAGGCACCTTTTTTCGAATCAGGGAAATCAGCTCTGTCTCACAAGTCACCCTCTCCGGTAAATCTGTGTAAGCCATACTTACACAGTTCGGACGATGTGCGTCGCTTCCCCCGATTCCCACTTTTTGATACTTATAAGCCAGCTTTGCCGCCTTTTCATTGGACTCCATTGACTCACACGCATTGAATACTTCAATGAAATCAAATCGCTTTATGATTTCCGGATTTTTATAAAATCTCTTTGTGTTCGTAAAGCTCATATACTTTTCTCCGCACGGATGTGCCGGTCCAAGCACACCTCCATGCCGATGGACAAAGTCAATCAGCACAGAGACCGGAAGTCCTTTTAGTTCCAGAAGCCTCATCTTTACCCCTTCCGGCATAATGACAATAATATGCCCTGCATCACAGGTATCATATTCAATTCCTTTCAGGACGACAAAATCCTCATGGCTTTTTCCTTTCATCTTGTTTTTCCAATACCTGTATCCTTTGTACGTGTCGTGATCAGTAATCAGCATCCCTTCAAAGCCATTTGCTTTTAGAATCGTAATATATTCATCTAAACTTACCTTGCTATCCGGGGATCCTTCTTTTACATGACAATGCATATCTATCTTCATAAAATAAGCCCCCTTTTCTTTTTATATACCCATTATACATCTTCACTTCCGAAGTCGCAATGACATAAAATCGGAAGTTTTACAATAAATTTTGTATCTTCTTTATTGCTAACTGCCCAAATCTCCCCACCATGCAGCGTGACAATCTCTTTTGCGATCGCAAGACCAAGTCCGGCATTTCCGTATCTGTAGATCTTGCACTGTCCGAACGATAAAATTTCTCAAAATATGTTCCAACTGATGTTTTGGTATCTCTGCTCCCCTGTTCACAAAGGTGACCACAACATTCTCCACACCTTTCGCCGCCTGCACTGTAATCTCACTTTCCCGCATCTCCGTAAGCGATTGCATTTTTTAAAATATTTCCAAACACACGCGCCAATTTGTCTGCCTCTCCGTATATCAAATCTTCTCGTCAATCTCCATCTTCATGCTCTGTCCTTTTTGTTCCAACATCGGATAAAATTCATCTGCCATCTGATACAACATGAAAGTCAGATTCACCTGCTCCTTCTTTAAGGCAACTGTCTGCATATTTAATTTTGAAATATCAAACAACTCATTGATTAGTTTTTCCAATCGCTTTGCTTTATCATACGTGATCCGCAAATATTTTTCCTGCTGTGTCCTTTCCATCTGTTTCATGTCATTTAGAAGTTCCAGATAGCCGACTATGGAAGTCAGCGGTGTACGGATATCATGCGCAAGATAACCGACCAGATCATTCTTTCTCTGCTCTGTGCGGATTGCATCTTTGGTTCGCTGTTCCAGCGTGATCTTCAGCCGGTTCATTTTCTTCTCAATAAATTCCAGTTCCGGCTCCAATTGTATCTTGTCGTTTTCTTCCTCCAGAAGCTGATTGATGCCGGCTCCAATCTCATCAAAATATTTTATAATTTTCTTTAACGAAAAAGAATATGCGGTTAAAAAAAACAGGATTGTTCCGACTATGCAGACAATCTCTTTCTGCCTTTCCTCCTTAAGTACTCCATCAGATATAATAAACAGACTGACTGCCCATATTATGGTGAGAACTCCGGGAAAAAATGCTGTCTTCCACAATATTTTTTTCTTAAATACCCGAACATCATCCTTCAATTTTGTATCCCACTCCCCACACAGTCTTGATATATTTTGGATTCTCCGCCGAATCATTCATCTTATCCCGCAAATGTCTGATGTGAACCATAATTGTATTCGTACTGTTCACAAAATACTTTTCTCCCCACACTTCCTCAAACAATTTTTCAGAATCCACAACTTTACCACGATTCTTACATAATACCCACAAAATCGAAAATTCTGTCGGGGTCAAAGACAATGGTTCGTCATTGATCGTGCATTCATGGTTCTCTTTGTCTACAACCAGACCGCCGATGATGATCACATTTTCATTCATCTTTACATCCTGCTGATTATACTTCGTCACTCTGCGAAGCTGTGCTTTGACTCTTGCAACAAGTTCCAGCATCTGGAATGGTTTTGTGATATAATCGTCTGCCCCTATCGTAAGTCCGGTAATCTTATCAATGTTCTCGTCTCTTGCAGTCAACATAATCACCGGAAAATGATAATTCTCACGAATCTTCTGACAGATATCAAATCCATCGATATCCGGAAGCATCACATCTAAAATTGCAAGGTCAATATCCTCTTTCTCAACACACTTTAACGCATCTTTTCCGTTATAACATTTCAGCACATTGTAATTTTCGCTTTTTAAATATACTTCTACTAAATCTGCAATCGCCTCTTCATCATCTACTACAAGAATGTTTATCGCCATATATTTTCCTCTTTTCTTAACGGTTTAAAAGTATTATAGCAAACTCTTGTGTACAAAATATATATTTTTTCTTAAATAAACCATCTTTCTTATCCAAATTAAAAAGAAGACCAGCGATTACTAGCTGATCTTCCTAAAATCCTGCTCAAAAAGTCTTATTCTTTTCCATCAAAGCAATATGTACAGAGTTTACATGGTTCCAATCCGATAGACGCAATCAAATCATCCAGTCTGTGGTATCTCAATGTCGTGAAGTTCTGTTGCTTGCGCACTCCTTCCAGCATTGCTGCATAGCGGTCACTGTTTGGATCTGCGTACTCATCAAGTACCTTTTCTGCATTCTCTCCCTCACGTTCCAAAATAATTCTGCGGGTAATCAGATCCAGTTCTGATTTTGAACGTGAGAAATTCAAATATTTACATCCATAAAGCAACGGCGGACATGCCGGTCTTACATGAACTTCTTTCGCGCCACTGTTATATAAAAATTCCGTCGTCTCACGAAGCTGTGTTCCTCGCACGATTGAATCGTCGATCAAAAGCAGTCTCTTGTCTTCAATTAAAGACGGCACCGGGATCAGTTTCATTCTCGCTACTTTTTCTCTCTGTGCCTGATTTGTAGGCATAAATGATCTGGACCAGGTAGGTGTATATTTGATAAATGGTCTCGCATAACGGTAGCCCGATTCGTTCGCATATCCAATCGCATGTGCAATACCCGAATCCGGAACACCTGCTACCACATCCGGCTCGATGGTTCCTTTGTCACGTTTTGCCAGCATACTGCCGCATTTATAACGCATCTCTTCCACATTCACTCCCTCGTAAGAAGAAGTCGGGTATCCATAGTACACCCAAAGGAACGAACAGATCTTCATATCTTTTTTTGCCTCTGAAACGACTTCCACACTCTCTGGTGTAATGTAGACAATCTCCGCCGGTCCAAGTTCTTTATAATCAGAGTATCCCATACTCATGTATGCAAAACTTTCAAATGAAACACAATATGCATCTTCTTTTTTGCCGACCATCAGCGGAGTACGTCCATAACGATCTCTCGCTGCATAGATTCCCTCGTTTGTCATGATCAGCATTGTCATGGAGCCATCAATGATCTCCTGCACATATCGGATTCCTTCCACAATCGTCTCTTTTTTACAGATCAACGATGCTACTAGTTCAGTTGCATTGATCTGCCCGCCGCTCATCTCCTGAAAATGTGTATGCCCATTCTCATAGACAATATTCAAAAGTGCATCCAGATTGTTGATCTTTCCAACTGTTGTGATTGCAAAACTTCCCAGATGTGACTGAATCAAAAGCGGCTGTGGTTCAAAATCAGAAATACAGCCGATTCCGATATTCCCTTTCATTTCCTCGACATCCCGCTCAAACTTTGTACGAAACGGAGAGTTCTCAATATTATGAATCGCACGGTGAAAACCGCCTTTTCCAAATGTTGCCATTCCACCGCGTCTTGTTCCCAGATGTGAATGATAATCTACGCCATAAAATAAATCTAATATGCAGTCTGTCTTTGCAGCAACGCCAAAAAATCCACCCATGTATTTTCTCCTCTTTTCAATTATCTTATTAGCTCATTAACAGAATAAGTTTAGCACGAATCGCCCGCAAGTGCAAAGAAAGATAGTTAATTATTTTTAAAGAGGGTTTATAAGTCTCATTAATAATACTATTGTAACAAGCAGAAAAATCACATATAATAAGAGCATAGAAACAACGTATTTTTCTTTTCGAAAGCCGGGGAATCTCTATGAAACTAACACAGGATAACTGCTACAAACTAGCATTGGAAATTACAGGCTGTAATGGGATGGAATGGCCGTTTTTTTCTTCTAAGATTTTAGAGTTCAACAATCTGGAACTGCTGCACGCCCTTGTGACATGCGCGACTCCATCCCAGCATCTGGCTTTATGGCATCACGAAAAGCGGAGCCAGGAATTTATTTTTAAAGTATCGATGATTGAATCCATTCTTTCTGTCTGCGACGGCTATCTAATCAAATCTCCTGAGACAGAATATTTAGATGCGAGCGAAAAAAGTGTTACCTCCTACTATCTGGGACTTATTTTTACAAAGCTTTTCAGCATGAAAGAATTTCAGACAGACTATTTTTTGAACACAACACTTTTTGAACAGGTCTACGGGAAAGAATCTTTTATCTGCAACGGGCGCAAAAAACCCTCCTTTGTCGGTCTGACACAAGCCGATGGAAAATGGAGTATCTGGGAGCCGACAGGAAAACGTGATCATGCTCCGAAGGCATTAAGCGATGCCTTCAATCAAGTGCTCGGTATCAAAAGTGTAAATGGGCAGGCACCCACATTTGCAATGGCATCTATGACCTATTTTGACACCAAACACAATGAGCTTCAGGGAATTCTCCGCAATGCACCGGAAGGTAAAAAAGCCGATGTTCACTTTGACAAAGAACAGTTTTTGACTCTCTACTACCGACATATCTGTGAATTGTTTGATGAATCTCTTCGTCGGAGGCCTTTTGACAGTGTCATTGATTATATTGACGGTTATCTGGAGATTGAGTTGGAACTTTTCGGACTCAACATAGACGAACACGAAACAGACGAATATGCCAGAAAGCGCCGTGTGAAATTAGGTGTTCCGAAAAAAATTCTTGAATATTTTCAATATCACACACCAGCCGCCAAACAAGAAATCTTGTTATCCGACATTGTAGATGCCATTCCAGACAATGAGCCAGAACTTCAGGATTCCCATTTTTTCATGGGACGGGACAAAATATATTTTCGAATTGTATAGAAAATACATCATTTATTCGTAAAATTCAAAATTATTGGCAACAATTTTATTGACAGTATGCTATAATA
>ENA-OPZZ01001126-OPZZ01001126.1-human-gut-metagenome-genome-assembly--contig:-NODE-1126-length-17902-cov-3.436681_pt1 | contig 17902 bp, 18 predicted proteins | sample MGYA00242487_ERZ504511 | MGnify/ENA primary metagenome ERZ504511 (study PRJEB26092, sample SAMD00036241) | human gut metagenome | host: Homo sapiens | study: EMG produced TPA metagenomics assembly of... | reverse complement strand
CTAGCCGCTGCATTTACATTTATTCTACATGTCTTAACCGCCTGATCGGCAGCATTTACCTTGTTTACATAGTTTAACATATTGAAAAACAACACACCAATGACCGCAATCGAAAGCAGTCCCGAAATAAGCATCATGGTAATAACCATTCTATAGCCATAGTTAATCCTTTCACCCAAATGCATGTTTTCCAATTTCTTTTTTCATCGCATCCTTTTTTTTGAAAGACATAGTTTGTTATTTCCTCCTATCTTATGATACCTTTTGACCCTTTAATCATATTATTATTTATACTCAAGTCTGAATTCGTCAGATGAATTTAGTATAGTACTATTTTTCTAAGGGCACAATACTGTATTCTCAATAATCTTTATGTGAATCTTTCTATTAAATATGTGGTTTTGCACAAAATGGTATGATTTTTTCGCAATTCCCTCAAAATACGTATGATGATTTTTATCTTGTTTTATGTAATGATGCAAGTCCCGGCTGCCCGACCGGCACACACAGTTATATATTCAAGAAAAATCAGCTCAGAAGTGAAAATGCAAATACCACGATGCCAAGTATTACAAGCACAATACCTGTAGCACGGTTTAAGGTTTTTGCGGATGCCTTGTTTGCAAAGACCGCTGCAATTCTCGCCCAAAGGAGTGTAAATGCAATACATAAAAGCAGCACAAACCAGTCCGGTTTTCCACCGATGGCAAAGTGCGAGGCAGCTCCTGTAAAGGCTGTAAATGCCATGATAAATACGCTCGTTCCGACTGCAGTCTTAAGCTCATAGCCAAGCACTGATGTGAGGATGAGGAGCATCATCATACCGCCTCCCGCACCTATGAAGCCACAGATAAATCCGATAAGCACGCCGCAGATGATTGACTGGACAGCTCTCTTTTTAGCTGAAACTCCCTGCATGGCCTCCTTTGTTGTCATGACAGGACGGACTATAAACTTGATTCCGAGTAAAAATGTCATAAATACCGAAAAGTTGCCCATTGTTGCTGACGGCACAAGGCTTGATACATAGCTTCCGACAACCGTGAAGCATAAAACCGTGACCATCATTATGAGCCCGTTTTTTACATCAAGGTTCTTGTTCTTTCCATATGTATAGGCTGACACTGCGCTGGCAAGTACATCAGACGACAGGGCTATTCCCACTGCCATATACGGGTCCATTCCCAAAAAAGTAATGAGCATAGGGCTTATTACTGCTGCTGCGCTTAGTCCCGCAAAGCCGGTTCCAAGGCCTGCGCCCATACCGGCAAAAAATGTTACTATTATAGTTATTAATGTGCTCATTTGTGTGATTTCCTCCTGATTATTTCATCCATATTATTCTCAAGCTGTTTCATAACAATCGTCAGCTGCTTTTTCTGCTCCTCATCTATCCCTGCAAACAGATCTGCTGTAAACTGCTGCTGTATGCGCCTTCCTCTTTCAATGACAGTCCCGGCCTTTTTTGTACAGACAAGCTCCGTCTTCCTCCTATCATTTTCCACAGGTTTTCTCTCCAGATAGCCCTCATTCACAAGCTTGTCAACATTTACAGACACAAGATTTGCCTTGATTTTTCTTATTTCAACTATATCCCTTGCCGTCTTATATTCCGGATTGTTCGCCAGAAACATGAGTATATCAAAGGCTGTCTGTGGAAGCTTCAGCTCATGACACAGTGGTCTGCACTCATCGCTGTAGGTTCGCGAAATTTTCTCTGCAAACTCAAAGTTAAATTTCATATGTGATATTCCTTCTTTCCTTTTCCTATTCCTATTTCGCTGCTTTGTTATACATTTTTGAATTATTCATTTTTGAACTAATTATATATCTCTCTGTCATTTTGTCAAGCGGTTATCGTAATTTATACCCTGCAATGCTATACTTTTTGAGGCATTTTTTCATTAACTATTATGATATGATTTAACAGTTATATAATACCTTGAAAGTATCCTGCAGTCATGGTATTATATGTAATTGGCGCTTTGTTGCACATTTTAAACACCGGCTAATCTACCGGTGATTTTAATTTTAATAACTAAAGCTTCGTACATATATAATGTAGGAGTTTTAAATTAACAATCATTTACAATAGGAGGAATTATGAGTCAGGAAACAAATTCAGCCCCTGTAACAGAGAACAAGATGGGAACCATGCCTATCGGCAGACTTGTATTTAACATGTCTTTGCCTATGATGATTTCCATGCTCGTACAGGCTCTATACAACATCGTGGACAGTATTTTCGTTGCAAAGCTGTCCGAAAACGCACTCACAGCAGTTTCACTTGCCTTCCCTTTGCAGACACTCATCATCGCTGTCGCAACCGGTACAGGTGTAGGTGTAAACGCGCTGCTGTCAAAGTCCCTCGGCGCCCATAAATACGACGAGGCCAACAAAATCGGCATCAACGGTGCCGTGCTATATGCATTCAGCTACGTAATATTTCTGATTCTCGGACTTACAATCGTAAAGCCTTTTTACATGAGTCAGATTGGAAATGCTGATATCGAAATCATGGATATGGGTGTGAGCTACCTGAGTACTGTTATGATTTTTTCATTTGGTATTTTTGCGGAAATCTTTTTTGAGAGGGTGCTTACATCGACAGGAAGAACTATTTTCAGCATGACCTCACAGCTTTGCGGTGCCATCACAAATATCATTCTGGATCCTATCATGATCTTTGGACTGCTTGGCTTCCCTAAGCTCGGTGCTACCGGTGCAGCCGTGGCAACCGTTGTGGGACAGTGCGTAGCCGCCGTTGTTGCCTTTGCCTGCAACCACAAATTCAATCATGAAATCAGCCTGAGCTTCAAGGGCTACAGCCCGGATTTCAAAATCATGGGAACCATTTATGCTATCGGTATTCCGTCAATCATCATGCAGTCTATAGGCTCTATAATGACATATGCCATGAACAGAATACTTATCGGCTTTTCATCGACTGCCGCTGCTGTTTTCGGTGTTTATTTCAAGCTGCAGAGCTTCTTCTTTATGCCTGTATTCGGACTGAACAACGGAATCACACCTATCATCGCATTCAACTACGGTGCTCAGAACAGAAAGCGTATGGTTAAAAGCAATAAAGGTCAGCCTTATAACAGCATTCTGTCTGCTCTTCGTTGGCTTTGCCTGCTTTGAATTCATACCACAGGTGCTTCTTGGAATGTTCAGCGCCTCTGACGATATGCTCCAAATCGGTGTTCCGGCGCTCAGAATAATCGGCGTGCATTTCCTCATCGCATGGTTTTGTATTATCGTCGGCACAGTATTCCAGGCTTTGGGAAAAGGCAGTCTTTTCCATGATCGTATCAATCATGCGTCAGCTTGTGGTTTTAATCCGGCAGCATACATCCTTTCAAGGCTCGGTGGACTTCACGCAGTATGGTGGGCTTTCCCTATAGCAGAGGTGATATCCTTTACTGTTTCGACATTATTCTTAATCAGGATTAACAGAACTATTATCTCAAAGATTCCTGATGGAAGCGATGTGTTGTAAGAAATTTGTGACTATTCAGAACAGTTACAGAGATTTAATAATTTGTACAGGGGCATTTATGTGCCCCTTTTTTAATCCCGTTATTTATATGGGACTTTTAAAAAATACAATTTTGTTATAATGTCATATTTTCACATATTTCTGATTTCTGCTGTTAGGCTTATCAGGTATTGGGCATAGGTTCCATACGGTGATGTCTTGATTCGTTTCCACGATGTGCCGTATGGATTTTAGAATGCTGAAAGAGCTATTTTTGCCATTTTTAGCGACCGCAAAATGACGTACGCGAAATCTGCCGCAACCGTCTTCCAGAGCAGGATTCAGGGCAGGGCCGTCCACAATGATGGAATCGACTTCCGTGCCATGCGCATAGTCTTCCGGATCGACCCCCAATTGCGGGTCGATCAGATCATCGTGATACTCAACCCAATCGGCAAAATAAGCGGTTTCATCAAATCGTGTGTCAATGACGCCGACAATCGGCTCGTTATGCGGTGGCGGAACGGAAAGGCCGTATTCGTTTTGAGAGTCTCGTGCATCCTGCGGATTCTGCTTAGTGCTTGTCTCAACTTTCAGATCCAAGATGTTTTTTTGGCGCCATGGCAATCAGATATGGCGCAGTTTCAGCCAGCTTGCTGTACTGTTCTGGCAACAGGTTGATGGTTGTCGGATCGAGCAGACTGGTTGAGATCACATTGATGCCAAGGGAATTCAACAGTGACACTGTTTGGCTGGCGTCTCGCCCCGTATCATATAGCGTCACCAAAGCGCGATACTTCGGATTATTTATTACGGACCTCACGTCGAAATGGTCAACGAAATATATGTCGCGAATGAGCTGTGCGAAAGTTGTTTTGCTCAGTCCTGCGCGTTCGTCGATTTTGTCGAGACCCGCTTTGGTAATTGTGGCAAGTTGTTCGTCGTTGATGGAACCGCCATGATGTTCCAGAATCGTTTTGCACGCTTCCAAGTCAGTAAGCGTCGAATCGATAGTGTCCATGGTCACGTAATGCGTGATGACGTGACGCATGCGCGTACCGATTTGGCTGGAACCATGTTCGGATCCGTCATAAGTGCTGAGTTTGCTTTCGATTGGCTCAAAGCGCGCGCCAACTATGGAATCATTAGCTCGCTTCCCATGACCGGAAAGAAGCTGTTTGATCCTGTTACTTTTAGCCACAACCTGCCTGTAGTGCACTTCAACCAGAGGATTGATAATCGGCGGTTGCTCTCTCCAGTAATCACGTACTGTCTGAAGGCTTGCGATTTTCGCTTCCATATCGTTCATATCGACTGATTTGCCTACTGGCAGTGCTGGAGCGCCGGGGCGTTGCGCTCGCCGAGTCTGGAGTTTGCCTTTGAGTACGAGCGTATTATTCATTGCTGGCTTCCTTGATTTCTCGAGCTACGGTGCTGCGGGATATTCCGGTTAGGATTTCAATCTCACGCAAGGTGAAGTTCTGATCATGCAGTGCATGTATGTCTTGGATGGTTTCAGAGCCATTGGGTACCAAGGCGGTGTATAAACGCCGCAAGTAGTCGTTTTCGTCGTCAGGTTTACTGAAAGCGATGGATGAGCGGATAATGTTTTTCATTTCTCCTGGGTAGGGGAGTATGCCTGCGTTGGCGAGGATTTTTTTGAACAGTCGCGTATTTTTCCCGATGAACGAGAACTGTTTCGAATATCCGTTCAGGATGCTTACGGCGATGTCAGAGCGATCTTCGCTCGTGTATCTGCCGAAGTCGATTGTGGCGTCGAACCGGCGGATGAAGGCTTTGTCGAATTTGGAGTACAGGTTTGTGGTGGCGAACAGCATGATTTGCTCTGACAGTTCGTCCATTTGACTGAGCAGCATGGATGTTGCTCGACCCATTTCACGTACGTCTCGGGAGTCGATGCGGTCTAATGCGAGGGCGTCGATTTCGTCGAATAGAACAACCATTTGCTCGGGTTGTGGGAATTGATTGATTTCGTTGAAGAGTTTTGTGATGTTTTTGGCGGTCTGGCCGAGTCTGCTGTCGATGATGGATGCGAAGTCCACTACGTAAAGTTCTCGTTGCAGGAGAGAGGAAATCTGTTTCACGGATTCGGTTTTTCCTGTGCCCGCGGGGCCGTGGAAAAGGAAACGATGTATGCCGATGTTGCGCCCGATGGCATTGAGCACGCCTTGAATGTCGTTTGCGATGGGTTCCGGCAAGGGGAGTGATGTTCGCACAACTGTTCGCTTTGTGAGAAATGTGGAATCGAGTTCTATGCTTGCGGATTGTGGAACGAGGGTGTTCGCGTTTGAGATAAGCGCGAGGATGTATTCGGATAGTTGGGTGTCTCCGGATTCGGCGAATTCCTTGGCGATATTGTATGCTTGGGTGCGAAAAGCGGCGTCGTTGTGCTCCGTGTGATAGCGGATGAGATCCAAAACGTCTTTCTTTTTCATATGTGCCACGCTCCAGTAAAGCCTCGAAGGGTAATACTATCTCCACTATAGCCATCAATATAGACGATATGTGTCTTAGATTGGCGAAACTTGTCTCAAGCTGTTTCGTGTGGTATGGTCTTTGCGGGGCTTCATCCGAAGCCTGGAAACAAAAAGGTTCCGATCTGCTGGAACAGGTCGGAACCTAGGAAAACGAGCCTCTCGAACTCGTAGGTGTCTGCACGACGCTACAAAACTACCGCAATGGTATGTCAAAACGGTTGAGAGGGGCTCCTGACAATGAAAGGAGCTGCAATGGCAGCTGTTTTCAAGCCGGGCGAAGATAATAAACGCCCCGGCGAATATGTGGAAGTTGGTCCCCGCGGTGGGGCGGTGCCGGATGCTCGCGTCGTGCATATAGATGCGGGCGATCGTCTTCCTCCTACACAGGAAGAAGGTCATCGCTGGAGGCGACGTTCCTGAGATACTGAAGGGTTTGTTTTTCGTGCCGCGAATTGCGTTATGAAGAACAAACCTTTTTAGGTGGGGCTGGTGACGTTTTGTTGGACTCGTCGTTGATTCCATCACTACCAATCATGCCACAAGACCGAGCTCGTGTCGACGGTCCATGATGCCCGTGTCCGGACTCCGTCTTGATCCTCCTGTCCCGATACCAGACCATGTACTCGTCCAGCATGCCGATGAATCCGTCCATCGAGACCCCGGCGAAGCTCCGCTTGCTCGCCATCGCGCCCGGAGGCCACCACTGACACCATGCGAAGGCCGGCAAGGATAAACACGCCGGGCTCGGAGCGGAGGCGGCCGATGCGTTCGCCGCGTCCAAGAGTCGTTACGGGTACCGCGGGATCAAGGCCGCTCTCAGAACCGGCGTCCCGGAGAAGGTGACCGGACGGATCATGGCCGAGGACGGGCCCGTGGCGCATGTTCCCAGACGTCGCGGGCACGGTTCCCACGAGGGCGGGACGAATCCCGCCCCCGGCACCCCGATCACCCGGGACTTCACCGCCGAACGTCCCAACGAGAAGCGGCTGACGGACATCACCGAGATCAAGGCGGCGGATGGCAAGGTGTATCTCTCGCCGGTGATCGACTGCCACGACGGCAAGATAGTCGCCTACACAGCCGGATATGGCCCCAACGTGCAGCCCGCCGACACCATGCCGGAGAAGGCGGCCGCCACGTTGCCCGAGGGCGCGCGTCCTCGGGTGCGTTCCGACCGTGGCCGTCACCATAGGCGGCCGGGATGGCTGGAACTCATGGAGCGGTTCGGGCTGACGAGATCGACGGGCGCGAAGGGCCGTTCGCCGGACAACTCGGCCGCGGAGGGTTTCTTCGGCGGGATGAGGGTCGGGTCCGTCCGCCCCGGGCGGTGGAAGGAGCGCACCCGTGGGGAGGTGCTCGCGTTGATCGACGGGTACACCCACTGGTGCAACCACGATCACATCAAGCAATCGCTTGGTTGGGTGAGCCCGGTAGAACCGGCTGAGCCATGGATTGGCTGCGTGATTAACTCCAAGAAAAACGTCCGCACCCTGTTGCCGAGTTATGGGCGTTTTTTGCCTATGGCCCACCACATCCAGCGTTGTACGAAAAGGTTCGCGAGGGTCAGCAGCACGAGCGCAAGGGCGGTGGCCGCGAGGCCCGCGAAAAGCTGTGAAAACCACGGTGTGGACGCCACATTGATGCCGATGACGCGGAAAAGCCCGATCTTCACGATATTGAGTGTCAATGCGTTCAGCGCGTAATAGACGAGGCTGCAGCGCCCGATATAGGCCAGCACCCGGCATGGCCCCACCGCGATGCACAGCCAGATGACGGCGAACGTGCCAAGGAATGCCGCCGCGACCGATGCGGTCAGCAGCGCCGGACCATCCGGTACGATTCCGACCACGGCCGGTACCGCCAACGTCAGGAACACTACGGCCGCGCAAGCTGACGATACGCCCGCTCTCCCGCGCGGAATGGCTTTGAGCCATTCCTTCAGCACGTATCCGACGCACATATAGCCAGCTGCCTTGACCCCGGCCACAATCTGGAAGGGTAGTGCAGGCCATCCGATCTGGGACGAGACGAATGTCGACAGGATGACGAACGCCATTCCAATAGCGGCAAGCACGCGCCCGTCATCAGTCAGGCTGGTCAACCCGTACATCAGGCATTCGCCCACGAAGAACGCCATGAGGAACCACAGTCCGTTGCCCATGACGAGCACGTCGAGGAACTGGTGCGCAATACCGTAGTCGTGGCTCGTCTGGAAGGCCGCGCTCATGGATGGTATGAGCAATATCGCAAACGGTTTCGCGAGGAAGTACAGGGAGAACACGTAATACGGCACCAGCAACGTCTTGGCCTTGCGCGCCAGAAACTCCTTGAACCCGCCCCTCCTACTGAACGTGATCCCCCCCAGTAGGAAGAACAGGGGCATGTGGAACAGGTATATCGCATCGATGGGCGCGTCCAATGCGGGCAGCCACACGCTTTCGCCGTCACCGTTCCTGAGGTGGCCGAAACTGACCAGTACGATGCCGACACCCTTGGCCACGTCAATCCACTCGATACGCTTGGAATCACTCATTCCGCATCCTGTTCCGCTAAGTTCCTGAATTTCATGAACGCGCCGAAGCGCACGATGAAGGTCGTGATGTTGGTGCTGGAGAACACCACGCACACCGTCAACGGCGTGATGTTCCCGGCCAGCCACAGAACCGCGCAGGCCGTAAGATTCACGATCGCGCTGACCATGATCGCCGCGTTCGCCCAGGTCGCCTTCCCGATCGGAGAGAGCGCTGGATAGCCAAACATGAAACTGAAATATCCGAAGAACACGCCGACCATCAGTATCCGCAGAAACCCGCCCGCGCTGGCGTACTGTCCGCCGAGAATCAGCACGCACAACGGCGTTGCTAGCACTTCCACCAGCGCACACGCGAGGAACCAGAGAATGCCGCCCCGCAACACTATGCGGTAGAACAGCCTGTAGTCCTTCTTGTTAACCATCGACGGGTAGAGCGCATCGCCGAGCGGCGGAATCATCTGCTCTCCGGCGGACGACAACTTGGTCGCGCCGGAGTACAGGCCCATTTCCACGGATTCGGGGCTGTAGCGCATGCCGAGGAAGATGGATCCCAATGATCCGTTGATGCTCACAGATATGCGGGATATGAAGAACCAGAAGCTCTCTTTCAACGCTTCCAGCATTTCCCTCATGGTGGTGCTGGTCGCCTTCAAACCGTCGCGTTTGAGCAGGGAGAACGCCCACAGGAGCGCGATGGTATCGAATACGATCATCGAGACGGGATATATGATCAGGGTGTCGTCGCCCTTCACAAACAACAGCGTCGCCACCAAGATTCCGGATTTCGCGGACACCGCGCGGATGGTAATGTCCTTCATGCGTTCGATGCCCCTGAAGTAGGCGTCCGGAAGCAGTGCTTTGGCGATCGAGTCCACGAAGAACAGAAGGATGATTACGAAATGGCCGCGGAGCATGTTCACGAACATCGCGCATGCCAAGAACACGACCGACGCGCCGCACGCCAGCAACAGCTTGGTGTACGTCATCGTCGAGATGGTTCGGGACATTTTTGTCTTGTCGTCGCGATGCACGGAGATGGCCGCGGTGGTCGACAGCTGGAAACCGTACTCCACCACCATCTGGAACACCAGGCAGAACGACGTCGCGAATCCAATCACGCCGAACTTCTCCACGCTGAGCACGCGTGACAGGTACGGCAGGAGCAATAGTCCGATCAGATAGTTTGAAAATGTGAGCGCGTATAGGAACAACGCATTCTTAAAAATACGCGAATGTGATTTGTTATTCGTAGCCTTCATTGTCTTTCGGTTAACTCATCTAGCTAATGTTTTAGATTCGTGCATAAGAAATCAGCAGTTCCTATTTGATGACTGTCGTGATTTGATTTCCTGTATAACGAATAGATGCGCATGTGCGAGTTTCCTCAAGGAAGTTGCCGACCTCAATGTACATGACTGGCACTTCGTTATCAGGGAGATTCAGAAGTTTGCGGGTATCCTTATCTGCTTTTGCCGTGAACATGGTGTTCAGAGGGCAGGAAGCAAGTCCTAAGGATTCAAGCGACAAAAGAAGGGACATACCAAAAAGTCCGCCGTCAGTGAACCCCTCATTCCGTTCATAGGATGTGATGAACGATCGCAGGTCGGAAGTAATGAGAATAAGGGCAGGGGGTGCCGCATATCCTCCCACTCCTCCTTGGATAGCCAAAGCCTTAGTGATGATTTCAGGGTTTAGGATCAGATGAACTCGAGTTGGTTGTCTGTTGCAGACGGACGGTGTCCTCATAGCCATGTCAATGGCTTGCTCGATGAGATTAACATCTACTGGCTCATCGGAAAACTCTCGTACCGAATGACGGTGTTCATTAAGTTGAGCGTAAGGTAGGAGCGAGTTGTTAGCTTTTGTTGACCGTCGGATGACGATGCTTCCCCCGCGTGATGGATTTGCGGACTTAATACGATTCCATTGCTCGTTGGTGAAAAGACTTTTTTGCCATGAGATATCCTTGCCCGCGCGAATATGGCGTTCCATGTACTCATGTAGTGCTGACATCGACTCTTGAAATACGGTGTTTTCCTCATAGTTGCTGTCGGCTAGCTCTAAGCTTTTGAGCATGGCTGGAAGTTCGAGAAACACTTTGCGTCCAAAGCCATATCGAAAATCGCCATGGCTGAGTCCTTTTTCTATCTGATGGCTCAGGAACATGATTCGTGTTTCCAACTGTGTGAGCTCGGTAGAAGCAACACGGGAGTAGTTTCGGTTATATCGATGTGCCTGAAGAACGGAGTCTTTGTAAAGATGAAGCGTTTGCCGTAGATTTCGTATTGCTGACGCTATAGGACGCGGGACGTACGCGTGAAACACTGCTCTGAGCTTCTCACTCATTTGAATCCTCCAAGTAAGTGTGAGTGATGAATAATCATTGTTTGTTTGCCAGTACTGCTTGCCGAATGTGGGCGAGGTATTCGTCGACCCTCGTGCGCTCTGCGTCGAGTATTCGTTCGACCTTGGCGAAGTCCACATGCCGATTAATCACGTCGAAGTCGTCATATCCGTCCACATGGCGCTGCTCGGAGTCCACGAGCTTCAGGAACTCGGAAAGCCTTCCGGAATACTGGCCCGGGTAGATGCAAATTGGCTCGGTTCCCATGTTCATGGAGAATGCGGTCGCGTGGAATGAGTCAGTCAGCACGTATTTCGCGTTGTCCACAAGGGAAACGAAATCGAGGATTTCAGGCACTACGAGGCTTTTGCCATTCCGGAATACTTGGTCCACGCGGGTGCAGAATCGGTAGATAGGCAGGCCTGTTCTGCGTGACAGTTCATCCGCGTATCCGTCGAACTCTTTGCTGCGGTTCAGGTTGTAGATAAGGATGTAGTCGCCTTTAACCCGCGGTTTCGTGGCGATGGAACGCCAGAACGATGCCGGCATCGCCAGCGTGGGGTCGACGATTTGCACAGCGTTATGGTATCCGTACTGATCGTTCAGAATATCAACGCCGCTCTGCTCTCGTACGGAGATCATGTCGAAACGATCAATGTACTTCTTCGACTGGTTGACTTCGCTCTCGTCGAGATGGCTTCGGCCGAAGCTGGACGCATACGCGTACTTGGGTTTCCCGTCAGGGGCAAAGTCTAGATAGAAGCATGGAATAACTCCCTTGTTCCATCCGGAATTCCACACTTGGTCACTGCCGGAAACGTACACGTCAGCGAAATCGTTGAAGTTTTTGAAATCCGATTCGCTGAGATACGCCTTTTCCGTGAGGTCCAGATATTTGCTGCGGAAGCCGTCGAACACTTTCTTCCATAGCAAGTAGGTTGGCAGGAACGCCAGGGCCTTCACCGGATTGCCTTTGGCGAAGGAGTCGACCAGGCCTTTGCCATACGTATCGGGACGTCGATAGTCGATGAGAACGACGTTGTCGAAATACTGCTTCAGCTTCTCCTGCGTGGCGTATGCCTGAAGCTGTGTGCCGTAGTTGTCGACTTGATGGAGCGTGATCACCGCCGCTGTTGTCATGATTATTCCTTTCCTGTCGTGTCGGGCGTTCCAGCCGGACCGGCCACGGTCCTGTTTCGTTTGGCCTCGTAGTAGCGACTCCAGATGGCGCGATAACACCAGAAGCCGGGAAGCAGGGCGAGAATGCCGAGCTTGTCGCGCTTCGACGCCCTGCGATCGCGCAGCACGGTTGGTGCAACCGAGAGGACCTCCCGGCGCAGTCTTCGGACGAGGTCCTTGTCTTGATGACCAGTGTTGACCATCTGGGAAAGCGTGGAGAGGCGCACGTACGCCCGCTTCTCAGCTGCGGCCGTTTTAAGGTCGGGATAGTGCTCGCACACCCATGCGGCCATCCGGTCGCCAGCGAGCACAAGGTCCAGCTTGCTGTCCTTCCAGGTGGTGCCGTTCGCGATGGACGTGTAGCGCTGCGCGTAGTGGTATTGGGGTGTCATGTCCACCGCGACCCTGTCGCATTCCTGCGTGATCAGGTATGTAGTGGCGGTGTCCTCATACAAGAGCCCCTCTGGATACCGTATCTGCCTGAAAAGGTCGAGCCGGTACAGCTTGTTCCATGCGGTCACGTCCCACAGGCCGTTGCGACACAGGCTCTCAACTGCTTGCGCACGGTCGAGCGTCGCGCGCGTGTGGGCGGGGTCCTTGTCGTCCTCGTTGTCCGGCGCGTAGGAGACGAAATGTCCGCACTGCGCCGCGTCCGCGCCGGACGCCTCCAGCGTCTCGAGCATGGACTCGACGTATCCGGTCTCGACCCAGTCGTCGGAGTCCACGAACGCTATGTATCGTCCGCGCGAGGGTTCTTCGATTGAGAACACGTGGTCGATTCCCGTGTTACGGGCAGCTGAGAGCCCGCCATTCGTCCTGTGGAGACTGATGACGCGTGGGTCTTGTTCTGCGTATCGGTCACATATTGCGGGGCAGTCGTCTGTGGACCCGTCGTCGACTAGGACGATTCGTACGTCCTCGTATGTCTGTGCGAGCAGTGAGTCAACGCATCGGGACAACAGGTCAGCGACGTTGTAGACCGGCACCACGATGTTGACGGGTGATTTATCTTTCATCATGATTCCTCTTTTATCTCTTTTTTCCCAAGGAGAATCGCAATTCCAAAAATAAAAAGACTTACGAAGAATTTTGTATTTCCAAGCTGGAAAATTATGAAAGAGCCTACAATGGTTTGTAATATGAGCAGATAGAACATGAACCATATGTCGTTGGTTCTAGTTCTTTGTTTTTTATATACATATCCTGACATGAAGCCATAAAGCAATGAAAAAAGAACTATTCCAACAATTCGAAAATCGAGATAAAAGAAATAAAACAAGGAGCAGAAAGCATTGTAGGATCCTGTTGGAAATAAGGTTGACGTCCAGGTTTCTTGTGGTAATCCGACATAATAGATTAAATTATCCAAAAACGACGTTTTGGCTCCAAAAAAGCTGGCAACAGACGCAAGAACGTAGAATAGGGGGTAAAATGTCGCCGCTCCAAAAGATTCAAAATTATTTACATCAACAATTGAGGTGTAATATGAAAAAAGACCTACAGGTAATGTAAAATAGGTATATATCGCCTGCAAGAAATTCTGACTTGTCCTAAGTGATGTTAAGACAAACAATGCTACAATTCCTACAATTACAGCAATCTTTATAGTTCTCTTTGTTTTAGCGGTGATAGCTCTTTTATAGTATAAAAAAGCTGCTATTACTGTAAAGACTATGTATATTATTTGAATGCGCCCGCCGCTGGAGACAGTATTCATAAGAGCGCACAAAAAAACAATGAGGCTAAATTTTTTGTGCTGTTTTTTGAAAAGGAAGACGATTGCAATAGGTATGAGCACTGTCATTGCTGGACCACAAAAGTAAGTGACAAACAATCCAACGATTGGATTCGAAAATGCCTGTTCGTCATTGTATCCTAAACGACTGCCACGCACTTCCATGTAGGAAGCGCCGCTTCTGAATGCGTTTAGTGAGTAAAAGAGAGATAGCGCACTACCTACACAAGCTAGCGCTAATATTATTTCAAGAAATGTAAAGCATAGCTGCTGTTGATTGCCGTCGCTCGTTTGAAGATTTTTTCCGCGCAAGTGGGCATATCGTGTTTGCTTGGTAGTCTGTTTGTTTACAAGTGTCGAAGAAAAGGCACCCAAAGAAAAAGCCACGCTGCCGCAGGTAATATAGCCAATTGTCTTTTCTGAATAACCAGTAAATCCATAGAGTCGTAATGATGCGAGGGTGCATATGAACAGCCATAAAGAGGTGAAAACGATCACAGGACTTGATATATCTTTGTGGGCAGAATAGTCCAAATATATAGTGAAGACTGAAATAACAAAAAACAAAATGAACAAGGATCTTTGATTCCTTTCTGATTTGCCGATATAAATCAGAAGCTCTTCGCGTATTTCCTGCCGGCGAACTTGGCCATGAGGAATCCCGTGCCCTTTTTCCACCAGTCGGTCGGTTCCGGGCTGGTAAGGGACAATTCGACGACATCCTGTCCGTTTGTTTTGAGCCACACGTCCAGCAGGAGCTCGCTGACCCTACCGGGATAACGTTTCTCGAATGGGGTGTATGCCGAGGCGTCGATCCGTTTAGTCAATTCGTCGATCAGCGGGAAGAGCCATACGCAGTACGCGTCGAATAGGTCGGCGCGCATGACGAGCATGTTGAACATGTGACCGCTGGTCGAGGCCATGCACCTGTCGAACATGGGAACGTATTCGGGAGCCTTCGACATGAGGATGTCCCTCATAACGTCCAGATGGGATCCATCGAGCGTGTGCGCATAGTGCGAGCGCATCGTCTCGATATAGTAGTTCCGCCTACGGGGCACGACTGCGCCGGTCTTTTTCAGCGCTTCCCTAATCTCCTTACCGGATGCGATCCGAACGAACCGGTCTTTTCGCAGTCGGTTCGCGAGACTGGGGGACGCAAACAGCCTGCGGTAGTGCACGAGGCCTTTGTAGTCGGCGTCGCAGTTCTTCCACATCCAGTACAGGGCCGTCAGTTCGGAATAGCTTGCGTTGAGGCGCGAGATGTTATCTCCCTCGTCGTCTCCCTGGATGCCGGGCAGCACGTCCGGGTGCAGGGCCGCGCCGACGTGGAGCGGCAGGTACGCCGGGTCGTCGGGCGTGCGGTACGGCTTGTGCATTGCGACTGCTATGCGGATCGACTCGCTCAAATCCCACGGACCTCCGTAACGGTCTCGGAAAGCGGAGTACGGACGGCGTTCCCGCCAAACCCGACATAACGGCCGTTATCGGCTCTTTGTCTATTTCGGAACCATAAGAGAGGCGTCAAAATCAGGTTTTGAGCAAGGCCTTCAAAGTCGCGAACAAGCAAAGTGTTCATGGAAAACCCGTGAAGAGCATCTCTGAGGTATGTGGCGGGACTGGGCGTGTCTAAGGGGGATGCAAAAATCAGTGCTGTCAGATAATGAACGGGGTTTAGCAGTTCCTGCACAGTTCGCGCTGCGCTTGAAAAACACCAATTCGGGGTTCATCTGGAAGGAAAGGACGGGACTCGCATGCCGACCACAGGTCGATCGATTGCAGAAAGAGCCGATAACGGCCGTTACGTCGGTTTGATTCCGGTTCGGGGACGGTAATCCAGTGCCGATTCGTGTAGCCCAGGTAGTCGGCAGGATGATGGGTGGTGGTGTCGAAGCCACCGTGATGAACCATTACCGCCATATCGACCGTTCCCAAGTGCAGTTCGATTTCATCGTACAGACTGACTCCACGGTGGTTCCCAAGGACGAGATCGAGTCCTTGGGCGGTCGAGTGTTCTACGTTCCTCCATACAGCAACCCAGTCAAGTACGCGAACGCCTGCCGGAAACTGTTCCAGCAGATTCACCCGCGCATCGTGCACTCCCATATGAACGCGGTCAGCGTGTTCACGCTCATGGCCGCGAAACAGGCCGGAGTCCCGGTGCGGATCGCGCACAGCCATAGCACCTCGAATCCGAACGAGAAAGCCAAGACTTTGGTGAAGAACGTGCTCAGACCGTTCTCCAAGGTTTACCCAACACACTTGGCCGCATGTTCGGAATATGCCGCACGATGGCTATTCGGCGATCAGGTCGTTGATGCGAAACAGGTCCATATCATTCACAACGCCATAGATATAGATAGGTTCACGTTCAATCCCCAATCGCGTGCGATTAAACGTAACGAACTCGGAGTTGGCGATTCGCAGTTGCTCATCGGCCAGGTCGGCCGTATCTGCTTTCAGAAGAACCAGACCTTTATGATCAAGGTCTTTTCGGAATTGTTGAAGAATAATCCGAGTGCAGTGCTTGCAATAGTGGGAGATGGCGACGACTCTGAGTTGCGTAAGGAAATACACGACCTAAGAATCGAGCGCAACGTAAAACTACTTGGCGTCCGTGATGATGTTGCGGATTATTACAGCGCATTTGATATTCTTGCTTTCCCCTCAACATATGAGGGCTTGGGAATGGCCAGCATTGAGGCACAGGCCGCTGATCTTCCCGTTGTGTGCAGTGACAAAGTTCCCAAAGAGGCAGATTTAATTCCGTCATTGGTACGACGCATTTCACTTGATGCAGGTCTCGAATCTTGGGTGTCAGCTTTCGATGTACATGAAAGCGATGCATCGGGCCGTGTCTCGCATGCGCAAGAAATGGCTAAACGGGGATATGCAATTCACTTGAGCGCTGCGGAGCTAGCCCATTGGTACGAAGAGCTGGAAGGAGAATGTGATGCCCAGAAAGATTAAAGTTGCGGAAGTGGTTTCACGTCTTGAATCTGGCGGTGTGGAATCCATGCTCCTTAATTATCTGGGACATTTTAAGCATCCAGAAGACTTCGATATCCATATCATTACGCAAGACATTAATGACGAACGTTGCGTGAAACAATTCCAAGATGCGGGTTATACCGTTGATATTGTCACTCATAAGCGCAAGAGCATCTTAAAAAATGTGATTGAGTTATATCGGTTGATGCATTTTGAAAGGTTTAATGTGGTACACGCACATACGACCTTAACGAATTTCTATATCCTGTGGATCGCCCGTCTTACCGGAGCGAAGAAGCTTATCTCGCACTCGCATAATTCATTCGTTTCCAAAAGTAAGGTAAAACAAGCCATATGGTCTGTTTTGAAGATGCTGAATAAGGCGTCTGCCAATATATGGATGGCTTGCGGGCATGATGCCGGAGTCTTCTTATACGGAGAGAAGGCCGTGCGGTCTGGGAAAGTCCAGATGCTGAATAACGCAATTGAGCTGGAGAAATATGCGTTCAACTCAGAAGCCAGAGACCGTATTCGCAGAGAATATAACATCGGGAAAACGGATTATGTTATAGGCCATGTCGGACGATTTATGAAGCAGAAAAATCATAAATATCTGATAGATATATTTGCCGAGTTTAACCGCAGGGTTCCAGATTCATATCTTCTGCTTCTTGGAACTGGCGAACTTGAAGACGAGATTCATCATTATGTAAATGACCGTGGGCTAAGTGACAGGGTCATTTTCACAGGAAGCGTGGCCAACGTCGAAGATTTTTATTCAGCAATGGATGTTTTCGTATTGCCATCACTATATGAGGGATTCCCTGTTGTTTCAATCGAGGTGCAGGCCGCGGGGCTTCCTCTATACGCCTCGGATAATATAGACCGGTCCATCGATGTTGCACAGGGTGCTCACTTTCTTTCAGTCAAAGAGGAGCCTTTGCATTGGGCAAATGAGATTCTTAAAGAGGGTGTTTCTACAAGATACCTGAAAAATATTGAGGCTCTTCGTGCTGCGTGTTATGACATTAACATCGAAGCGTCCTCTCTAGAAAACCTATACCGGAATATGGATCGCTGATTAGAGCTTATAATGTTAATAAAAAAGAAGATATACTTTTGTTTATTGCATCAGTGTTAT
>ENA-OPZZ01001125-OPZZ01001125.1-human-gut-metagenome-genome-assembly--contig:-NODE-1125-length-17935-cov-3.528695_pt1 | contig 17935 bp, 18 predicted proteins | sample MGYA00242487_ERZ504511 | MGnify/ENA primary metagenome ERZ504511 (study PRJEB26092, sample SAMD00036241) | human gut metagenome | host: Homo sapiens | study: EMG produced TPA metagenomics assembly of... | reverse complement strand
AGCTGACAATCCTCCATACCTGTCCGCGCAGGATCATGGCCGGTTCCAGTGTCATGTAGGTAAGTACCTGTGGAGTTATCATATACAACAGATATCCTGCCGCATAAGTCAGTACGATATACAAAGATAAATTGGTCAGTGCATATCTGCCGAATCTTCGCTCCATTTTATTCAAAAAATTCATATTTTTCTCCTTTTTAAGATGTTAGTCAAAAAGTATTTTGCCCCCATTGATTTCTGATTATTCCGTACTTCGTACTCTCACAATCAGAATAAGTCTTTTTTGCGGAAAACAATAGCTACCAGGATACTGAACACCAGAGAAAGCAGAATCACCATGAGAAATCCCATCGGATTATCCGCAAAAGGCATACCGACAGACTTTAAGTTCATACCATATGCACTGAAGATCATCGTCGGAATCGACATAACGATCGTCACTGTTGCCAGGAACTTCATAACAATATTCAGATTATTAGAAATAATTGAAGCGAATGCTTCTGTTGTTCCACTTAAGATACCACTGTAGATATTTGTCATCTCGATAGCCTGTTTATTCTCGATAATAACATCTTCGAGCAATTCTGTATCTTCCGGATACTGCTTGATATTTTCCACTTTTAACAGTTTTTCCAGAACCACTTCATTTGACCTCAGGGATGTAGTAAAGTACACCAGAGATTTCTGCAGCTCCAGCAGTTCTATCAGTTCCTGATTTCTCTGCGATTTGTGCAGTTTCTGTTCTACTTCATCACTCTTTTTGTCGATGATTCGCAGATAATGCAGATACAAAGATGCGTTGCGGTACAGAATCTGCAGGATAAAACGTGTTCTCTTATATGTGAAGAAATTCCGTACCCTTCCATCCATGAAAGAACTTAATACCGGGGTATCTTCCAGGCATACTGTGAAGATCTTATCGTCTGTCACCACAATACCCATAGGGATTGTTCCATACCATTCTTTGTCATTTCGTTCTTCGATCATAGGAATATCTACCAGAATCAGTGTGTAATGATCTTCTACTTCGATACGGGAACGTTCTTCCTCATCCAGAGGTGCCCGCAGATGATCCACGTCGATATCATATTTTTCTGCTATTTCCACAATCTCGGTGGCTGTCGGATCGATCAGTGCGATCCAGCTTCCCTCCTGTGCCTCATTGATCTGATGTACATTATTATCTATGGTTCTGAAAATCTTAACCATGTTATAAATCTCCCTTCTGTATGTTTGCCACTGCCAGAGCATGTCTAAAAAGGCTTTTCGTGAGCTGCGAGTCCCAGTTTGTGGGAGATTTTATCCGAATGAGGGCGGCGTAGCGGGCTACGGCAACCGAATGAGGGTAAAATATACCGCAAAGTGGGGCTTGCAGATTTCGGAAATGATTTTTCAGGCACGCTCTAAGACACAGAAAGTACTTCCGGTCCAATGGGCGGCATATCCAGATATTTTGTTTTATCCGCTCGAGGATCAGGCCCGGCTTCCATTTATAACACTTCCTTTCCTAATTTTAAATTTGCTCAAAAAGCAGTTTTCAGAGCACTCACTTTGCCATGATAAAAAGCCAAAATTTAAGTTCATTATAAAGCCGTCAACTACTGTTTGTCAATTTCTTTACAAATTTTCTTCCCTGATATATAATAGCGAAAGATGCTTATTTTTCTAAGATTCTATTGATAATTTTTTAACCATTATAATAAGGAGAGTTTATGGCTGGATCATCTTTTGGTAGCATTTTTCGTATTACCACCTGGGGCGAATCCCATGGTGCCGGACTGGGTGTCGTAGTAGACGGTTGCCCAGCCGGTCTTCCTTTATGTGAGGAAGATATTCAGATTTTTTTAAACCGTAGGAAACCGGGGCAGAGCAAATTTGCCACACCTCGAAAGGAAGACGATACCGTGGAGATTCTGTCCGGTGTTTTTGAAGGCAAAACCACCGGAACACCAATTTCCATGCTGGTAAGAAACACTTCCCAGCGTTCCCGTGATTATTCGGAAATTGCTTCCTATTACCGTCCAGGACATGCCGACTACACTTTTTGATGAAAAAATTAACGGTTTCCGTGACTACCGGGGAGGTGGACGTTCCTCCGGTCGGGAAACCATTGGCCGTGTGGCGGCCGGAGCTGTCGCATCTAAACTGCTTGCCACACTTGGCATTTCCCTGACTACCTATACCCGTTCTATCGGACCCGTAACCATCAAGACCTTTGACAGGACACAGATTGAACAGAATAAGCTGTATATGCCTGATGCGGATGCTGCCGCTGAAGCTTCCGCATATCTGCTGCACTGTATGAAAGAGCAAAACTCCTCCGGTGGCATAGTGGAATGCATCGTAAATGGTCTTCCGACCGGCCTTGGTGATCCGGTTTTTCGAAAAAACTGGATGCTAATCTTGGAAAAGCAATTCTCTCCATTGGTGCTGTAAAAGCTTTTGAGATCGGTGACGGTATGGCAGTAGCATCCGCTACCGGTCGTTCCAACAACGATCCGTTCCTTCCTGGTGAAAACGGAGCATTCGGAAAGCCAGCAATCACGCCGGAGGAGTTCTTGGCGGAATCAGCGATGGCAGTCCCCTGATTCTTCGAGCCGCTATCAAACCTACGCCGTCCATCGCCTCCTTCCAGGACACCGTCAATAAACAGGGTAAACCAATCTCTGTCTCCATCAAAGGCCGCCACGACCCCATCATTGTTCCCCGTGCCGTAGTAGTCGTAGAATCCATGACGGCCCTTGTCCTCGCCGACGCACTCCTGCTTAATATGACTGCAACGATGGATAACGTAAAGAAAATCTATACTGATAAATAAACTTATCACATAAAAAACCGTGATAACATTAGAAAGGATGTACATTCTAATGTCACCACGGTTTTTATTTGGAAATGTTTCCCAGTATTTATCGGAACTTTTCCACTTGAAACAGTTCTTGAGGATTGTCAGAACCGTCCCCTTTTCAACCAATCTTACTCTACTTCAATATTTGTCATCAAAATACAGTTCGGCGTCTCCACCTTCATCGGTTTCCCTTTCATCACGATCAGTTTCTTCTCATAATCAACCGCAAACGTCGTAATACTGTTGGATTCATGATTCACAACCGCCAGATGCTTTCCGTCCGGGAACAATGCAATATCCTTCGGATACTCCCCACTGATCGGTAACGCAAACTCTTTCGTCAGCGTACCTTCTTCCTGATCAATCGAGAACATCGCCACCGAATCATCTCCCGCTGTGGAAGTAAACAGATACTTTCCGTCCGGAGATATCGTCATCGCAGCTCCGCAGTCATGCATCGGATCCAACTGATCGGACAGCGGTTCTACTAACTGAATCAGTTCAAATTCCGGTCCCTTATCAGTATCTTTATATGTGAATACTCCTACTTTATTAATTAATTCGAACAGAATGTACGCATATTTGCCGTCTTTACTAAACACGATCTCTCTCGGTCCGGATTCTCTCTTGCATCGAAGAATATCCACCAGTTCCATGCGGTTTCTTGTTGTGTTAATCCGGTAAATCTTTACCTGATCGATTCCGTTATCTACCGCACATACATATTTCCCTTCCGGTGTTGTCTTCACACAGCTGACATGTGGACGGAAGTTACGTTCTGCAACACTTCCGACTCCTTTGTGGAACACGCCGTCAAAAACCTGACCCAGACGGCCATCCTGGTGTGTATGTACTGCTGTGATCTTGCCATCATGATATCCGGCAACAAACAGATATTTTCCTGTATCGTCCACGCACAGGTAACAACCTCTCATACCATCAATACCCACCTTATTGATCAGTTCCAGATCACCATCCGGTTTGATCTCAAACACTGCCACGCCTTCATCTGCAATCGAATACAGATACTTGCCGTTTTTCGATTTTACCACATAAGACGAATTGTTTACCGGCACTACTTTTCGCTCGCTCAGTGTACCTTCTTCCACATCCACGTCATACAGATGAATTCCAATACTGCTTCCATGTGTATAAGTTCCAACATATGCAATGTATTTTTCTTTTTCCATGATGTTTTTTCCTTTCTTTGCAATATTTGTGTATTTTTTAATATCTGTTGATTATTTTATCATATTTCAGACTATTTCACAATTCTTTCTTGAGGAACTTGCGAATTGTCTTCTTTCTATGATACACTCTCTGTATAATTTCGAATACAATATTCAAAAAGGAATCCACATATGAAACGAATATTCTCTTATACAATAACTGCACAGGACAGTGATCAGCGCATCTATGATTTTCTGTGTCATCACGGCTATTCCCGGCACATTCGCACCTGGCTCAAGCAGCATCCCGGTTCTGTCCGTCTGAACGACAAGGAAGCACTCTTTTATTTTCCGCTCAAAACCGGTGATCTGCTGGAAATCACACTCGAGGAAGAACAGCCCTCGGAAAATATCATTCCCGTCTGCCTGCCGCTCCACATTATCTATGAAGACGAAGATCTGATGGTCATCGATAAACCGGCAAATATGCCGGTACATCCTTCCATCGGCAATTATGAAAACACTCTCGCAAATGCAGTAGCCTGGTACTTTCAGCAGCAAAATATCCCCTTTGTCTTCCGCTGTATCAACCGTCTGGACCGCGATACCACCGGACTCCTGATTCTCGCCAAAAATATGCTGAGTGGTGCCATTCTTTCCGATCAGATGAAAAAACGCGAGATTCACCGTATCTATCTTGCCATCACAGAGGGAAAGACCGATCCCGCCGGTACCATCAACCGTCCGATCGGACGCGCAGATCAGTCTCTGATCTTACGGCAGGTTGATCCTGACAAAGGAGATCCCGCCTGTACTCATTATCTGCAAAAATGCTGGCATCCGAAAACCTTTTACCCGGCAACCCTTTCTGTTCCACAGGATGGTCTTTCTCTGGTGCAGTTGCAGCTGGAAACCGGACGTACCCATCAGATCCGTGTGCATATGACTTCTATCGGACATCCTCTGATCGGAGATACTCTGTACAATCCGGAAACTGCCCTGCTGGCTCGTCAGGCACTACACTCTTATCGGCTGGCATTTACCCACCCTGTCACCGGAGTTCCCCTGGAGTTTACTTCATCCCTCCCTGCAGATATGGCAGAATTGTTCCCGGAATATCATGCGTAAGTATTTTTATGATGTCGTAGTCAGAAGATACAAAAAAGATCTGAGAAATGCTTTTTCACATTTTTCAGATCTTTTTATTTTTCACATGATATTTCTGTTTATCCGACAGAATTTCCCTGTTTTCCTACATTGCGCGAATCCGCGGTACCTCTGCCACATGCAGATATTTGCTGATACATTTTACCAGCAGATCATGCTCGGATACATGATCCAGACCGGTGATTGCAATCGTTCCGATCACACCCACTTCTTCTACACGAATCGGGAATCCGCCTCCACAGGCCGCATACTCTTTCTCATCAAGAAATCTGTCTGCCAGGCTTTCTCCCCGCTCCCTCAGATCCATATACATCCGCAGACTGCTTTTCTCGGTAAGCCGCACCGTGTTCTCTTTTCTTGTCAGCCACTGTTCATGATACAGATTGGTACCATCCATACCATACTGGAATACGGTATAGCCGTTGTTTAAGCGAATCCGTACCAGTACTGCCGCACCTCTTTTTGCTGCCTCTGCCACGATCAGATTGCCCAGTTCCCATGCATCTGCATTGGTAAAACTGGAAAACTGAAGGATTTCTTCCTGCATCTGTAATACACTGCTTAATTCTTCAATCGTCATACCACTACCTCCGGCTTCTTTCTATTTTGCCAATGCCAGCAGAATCTGGTTACTTCTTACGATGAACTGTGTCATTTCATCCGGACTCAGCTGTTTGTGAGCCATCATTGCCAGATCATACAGCTGCTGACATATTAACGGAACATTTTTATCGTCCTCTTTGTGTGCAGCCACATATTTTACCAGCGGATGATTTGCATTCAGAACCAGTGTAGCTCCGTTTGCACCGCCGAACATATTGGCATCCATACCATACATCTTCATCATATCCTGCATCCTGCGGCTTTCTTCGGACAGAGTCATCATAGAAGAAATACTTTCATTTTTCAGTTTTTCCACTTTCACATCCAGTTGTTCATTGTTCAGTGCTTTTTTGAAGGTTGCTGTCAGCTCATCGGTCATTTCTTTCAGATCTGTGCCATCTTCTTTGAAGTCTTCCGTCAGATCTGCATCGATACGCTGGAATTTTACATCTTCATGTTTCTGTTCTACATGGGTAATAAAAGCAGTATCAATATTATGTTTCAGGATTACTGCATCCATTCCCTGTTCTTTAAACATATTGATGTACTGGCTCTGCTGTATTTCGTCAGATACATAATAAACTGTTGTTTTTTCCGTCTCCTTCTCTTCTGCCTGTTCTCCGTCTTTTTTCTCTTCTTCCGGTTTCCCGGCCTCTGCTGTTTCTGCTTCCGGTTTTTTATTTTCTTCGATGCAGTCTTTCAGTGTCAGATATTTGCCATCCAGATTTTTAAACAGGATATAATTATCCATCTTATCAGAGAATTTTGCATCTTTGATGCATCCGAATTTGATAAACGGGCTGATGTCATCCCAGTATTTCTCATAATCTTCTCTGGCTGTCTTGCACATACCGGTCAGTTTGTCAGCAACTTTCTTGCTGATATAATCAGAGATTTTTTTGACAAATCCATCGTTCTGCAGTGCGCTTCGAGATACGTTCAATGGCAGATCCGGACAGTCGATCACACCTTTTAACAGCATCAGGAATTCAGGAATCACTTCTTTAATGTTATCCGCAATAAATACCTGATTGTTATACAGTTTGATGGTTCCCTCGATGGAATCATATTCGGTGTTGATCTTAGGAAAATACAGGATACCTTTTAAGTTAAACGGATAATCCATGTTCAGATGAATCCAAAACAGCGGCTCCTTATAATCCATAAATACTTTCCGGTAAAATGTCTTGTAATCTTCATCAGTACACTCATTCGGATGTTTCATCCACAGTGGGTGAATATCACTGATGGAAACCGGACGTTTATTGATCTTTACTTTTTCTTTTGCAGGAGAAATTTCTACAACTTCTTTCTCTCCGTTTTCATTTTCTTTTTCTTCTGTCTTTGCATCTTCATGAATATGTTCTACAACCACATCATCGTCACGCAGATCTGCTTCGTCAATGGTTTCATATTCCTGTTCTGCATTCTCGTTGGAAAGGAAAATCTCAGTCGGCATGAAAGAACAATATTTTTCCAGTACCTCACGAACTCTGTATTCGTTGGCAAATTCCAGATTGTCCTCGTTTAAGAACAGAGTAATCTCTGTACCGACGGTTGTCTTGTCACCATCCTGCATATCGTACTCGGAACCGCCGTCGCACTCCCAGTGTACCGGTGTTGCCCCTTCTTTATATGATAAGGTATCAATATGAACCTCATCCGCTACCATAAATGCAGAATAGAATCCCAGACCAAAATGTCCGATGATCTGATCATCATTTGTTTTATCTTTGTACTGCTCCAGGAACTTGGTTGCTCCGGAAAAAGCAATCTGTGTAATATACTCTTCTACTTCATCGGCTGTCATACCAAGACCGGTATCGATAAATTTCAGGGTTTTCTTTTCCGGATTGACGATCACATCGATTTTATTTTTGTAATCATCCGGGAAAGTGTATTCTCCCATCATCTCCAGTTTCTTTAATTTTGTGATTGCATCACAGCCGTTGGATACCAGCTCACGAACGAAAATATCGTGGTCGGAATACAGCCATTTCTTTATGATTGGAAAAATATTGTCACTGTTAATTGAAAGATTTCCATGTTTTGCTCCCATGGTTATACACACTCCTTTTCCTGCAGAAAACCTGTCATCCGTCTTTTTCTGTGCTCCTGTTCTCTGCTTTTTTCTTTGAAAGCCAAATTCTTTCACTGACTTTAATACTAATACCGAATATTCCAAATGTCAAGAAAAAATTAGCACTCATTTCTAATGAGTGCTAATAATTTTACGTATCTCTATTGGTTTGTTGTTTAAGCAACAGCTATATTGTTTTTTGTCTGATAACCTCATATTTCAGCATCCGCGATTCCTGCTGTCTCTTCTTATTCTCCATCAGATCCAGCAACAGATCTGCCGCTTCCCTTCCGCTGGTATGATAATGATAATGTACCGTTGTCAGTCTCGGACACAAAAGATCCGCAATAGCTCCGTGTCCCATACCGGCAACTTTCATCTCTCCAGGCACTGTGATTCCCCGCTCAGAAAGGCAGGACAATACACCTGCAGCTATCATATCTGTCGCACATAACACGCCATCCGGCCTTTTCCCGTCAGCAAGCATCTCTGTCATTGCCTGATATCCACCCTGTGCGGAAAACGCAGCCACCCGATACGGAACTTCCTCCATATGCAGACCTGACTTTTCCAGTGCATGGCAGGCCCCGCGGTAACGGTTCTCTCCTGCTGCCTTATCCCGCCGGTCCACACCGATATATGCCGGCCGCCTGCACCCGCTTTTTAACAGTTCTTCCATCATGGCACACGCCGCTCCCTCATCATCATGGTAAATGCATGGATATTTTTCACTTTTCTGTCCAAGAATCACCACCGGAACTCCCATATGCTCCAGTGCTTTCTCATGTCGTTTTGTCAGTACTGAAGCGACAAAAATCAATCCATCCACCTGACTTTGTTCAAAGGTTTCCAGAATCCCGATTTCTTTTTCCAGACTCAGATTTGAATTCATCAGCAATACGTGATAATTCTTCTGATCCATACGTTCTGAGATGCCTGATAATATCTTCGGCACCGACTCTGAATCGATCTGTGGAACCAGAACACCGATCCGGTTGCTCTTTTTCGTCCTCATCGTTCTGGCATATTCCGACGGCCGGTACTTGGTCTCCCGAATCACCCTTTCGATTCGCTGACGTTTTTCCTGACTGAGACTCCCGTCATTTAAATAACGGGAAACTGCTGCACTTGAAACACCTGCCAGTTTTGCAATTTCACTGATTGTCATACCGACACCTATTTTTTCAGCAGCCAGTAGCAGCCAAATGCCGGGATCTGTACTCCTCTGGCTTCCATCTGTCTGCCGCTGATCAGATCCTCATACATGCCGTCTTCCTCATTGATCCATGCAACCTTATCATATTCGCTGAAGTTAAACAGAGCCACCAGTTTCTCTCCGTTCTTTTCTTTTATCAGACCAAGGATAGAATCATCCCAGGTATCCACTGTTCTGCAGTCTGCGGTACTCTCGAATACCGGATGCGATTTTCGGATCGTCTCCAGCTTTGACAGTCCTTCAAACATTTCTCCCGGAATGGTACCTTTTGTATGACGAAGTTCCGCTTTATCCCACTGAAAATCTCCTCTGTGCAGATAACGGGAATCCTCCCATTTCTTCGGATCTTCATGGTAGGTATAATCATTTTCCTGACCAATCTCATCGCCGCTGTAGATAACCGGGATACCGGACTGCGTCAGCATATAGGCATGCAGTGTCAGGTCGTAACGGATTGCTCTCTTTGTTGCTTCTTCGTCTTTCTCATATGCTGCTTTCTCGATACCGCACAGAGATGCCGTAGTACCACACTGACGTGCATCTCCGGAAGCCGGATCTGCATTATACAGTTCACCTCTTGCAAAAGAGTTCTCATAATTACCTGTGAAGAAATCGCTCAGATATTTCTTATGAGCCACTTCATTGATGCCGAACTGACCAAGCCATCCATAGTCCAGCCCCCAGCCAATATCGTCATGGCAACGCAGATAATTCAGGAATACATAGTCTTTCGGCAGACGGTTGATGATATCCATCTGCTGACGCAGCAGACGGGCATCTCTCGTTGCTACCGTGTTCCAGGTGGTTGCCATCGTTGTTACATTATACAGCATATGACATTCCGGTTTTTCTACAGAGCCAAAATAAGGTACTACTTTTTCCGGTTCCATGACAACTTCTCCGAGAAGCAGTACACCCGGACACACGATCTCACAGATCATACGCATCATACGAACAATATTATGTACCTGCGGAAGATTTCTGCAATTGGTTCCCAGCTGTTTCCAGATATACGGAACCGCATCGATACGGATCACGTCGATACCTTTATTGGTCAGATTCAGCATATTATAGACCATTTCGTTCATAACAACCGGATTCCAGTAATTCAGATCCCACTGATATGGATAGAAGGTGGTCATTACAAATTTTTTCATATCATCCAGCCAGGTAAAGTTACCCGGTGCGGTTGTAGGGAATACCTGCGGAACCGTCTGTTCAAACTGAGACGGTACATCATAATTATCATAGAAATAATATCGATCCATGTATTCCCGCTCTCCGGCTCTGGCTCTTTTTGCCCACTCATGTTCTTCTGACGTATGATTCATTACAAAATCCATACACAGACTGATGCCTTTTTTCCGGCATTCGTCTGCCAGACTTTCCAGATCTTCCATAGTACCAAGTTCCGGCTGTACTTTTCTGAAATCACTGACCGCATAACCGCCATCACTCTTTCCTTCCGGAGATTCCAGAAGTGGCATCAGATGCAGATAATTGACATTACTTTCCTGTACATAATCCAGTTTCTCTTTGACACCTTTTAAGTTTCCTGCAAATGCATTGACATACATCATCATTCCCAGAATATCATTTTTCTTATACCATTCCGGATCCTGTTCTCTGACTCTGTCCTGTTTTTTCAGATCTGCTTTTCTGTCTGCATAAATATTTTTCAGATTTTTGCACAGATCTTCAAACATATCCATCCGGTTTTCATAAAGTTCACAGTACAGCCATTTCAGTTCGTCATAATGACGTGCCATACGTCTCTCAAACTCCTGCTCCTGCACTTTTGTGTTCTCTGCTTTTTCTGTTTTTATCGGCTCTTCCTTAACTTCCGGCTTTTCCTCTTCTTTTACCGGTTCCGGTTTCACTTCCACTTTCTTTTTTTCTGTCTCTTCTGTCGGTTCTTCTTTTATTTCCGACATTTTTTCTTCTTTTTCCGGTTCAGCCTTTACCTCCGGCAATTCTACTTCTTTTTTTGTAGTGTTTTTCGCAGCTGTTGTCTTTTCTGTTGAGTCTACTACTTCTGCCTTTTTATGTTCTGCATTTGTTGCAATTTTTTCTTTCATTTCTGTGGTTCTTTTAGCTGCTCTCTGAGCCGCTTTTTTCTTTCTGGCTTTCATAGACACTTCTCCTAATCATATAATATTTTGTGCGGAACTTTCGCCACACTCATTTCACTTTACATCGATTATAGCATAGGTGTTTTAAAAATTCAATAAAACCCCTCCGGAAACTTTCAAAAGATTCCTTTATATTTAATATATGAATACTGTGAATATTTTTTAAACTTTTTCTTAAAGTTCCAAATTCTTCTCTATTTCCTTTGCTTTACAAATTCTTCTGTGCTATAATCACAATAGCTTTTTGAAGAGCTGCTACTATCGTAAATTTAGCGCGTAATAAAGAGGAGGCATTTCTCATATGAGCACAAGCACCCGTATCAAACGTGTCATTCCGGTAGCACTTTATACCGTCTTTTATCTGCTTTGTTTCACTTATCTGGAGAACCGGCATGTACGGTATCACATTATTGATTCCAGTCTGGACGATAAGATTCCATTCTGCGAATATTTTATTATTCCATATTTGTTATGGTTTCTTTATATCGCTGTGACTGTCGGCTATTTTCTATTTTTCAATGAGAATACAACCGAGTTCTGGAGCCTGATTTTGAATCTTGCCATCGGTATGACATTATTTTTAATTGTATCTTATGTATATCCAAACGGACTGAATATCCGTCCGGCAGAATTTACCAACGATTCTGTTTTCACCCGTATGGTTCAGTTCCTGTATCGGACAGATACACCAACAAATGTACTTCCAAGCATTCATGTATATAATTCTGTGGCCGCCTTTTCTGCAATCCACACCTGCAAGAATCTGCAGAAACATAAAGGAATCCGTACAGGTTCATTTATTCTGACCACACTGATTGTTCTGTCCACCATGTTCTTAAAACAACATTCTATAGCAGATGTAGCAACAGGTATTACCTGTGCTGTAGCAACATATGTGCTGTTCTACTCAAGAGCAGCCGAAAAACAGGGAGCAAAAGCAAAACAGCGTTCCCCACTTCATCAACACGACACACATATGTAAATCAAATTTCATTTCTTCTGAAATTTAACCATTAACTTTAAAAAACCGGCGAGTGAACATCTTTTTCACTCGCCGGTTTTTTACTAAAAAAGGTCCACCGAACCTTTTTGTCGTATGCTTGGCAACAAATATTTCGGATTTTTAGTTGAATCCGTAAATCTTCTGCACCACCTTATATCCCGTTACAGAAACCTGTCTTCCTCCTTTGCCAGGCAGATTGCAAAGGCGTCCCAGCAGACTCAACCGAATCTTTCCATAATCCGCACGGTCATTGGTTTTCAGATACCGCCACAGTTCTTTTTTCTTCTCAAAACACTCATCCGTCTTCGCCTGAATCAGGAAAATACTGGATACCGTCATGATCATGATCAGCATATGTCTCATATAACCTCTCTGGTTACGGTGAAGATTCTTTACCTGTCCCATATAATCGATCATCAGCTTATTTACACGGATCTGCTGATCCACACGACCGATCATCACGCTCTCACTAACGGACTGATCTGCTCTTCCGATAAAATAGCGGTACAGATTTACATCCAGATAATACATGCTCTGCACACTCGCCAGCGGAATAAATGCCACCAGATTGTCCACATAGAATGTATGCTCCGGCAGTTTCAGACCACATTCCCGCAGAAGCTCTGTCCTGTAAATCATCGAATGCATCAGCAGATAATGGCTGGTTCCCAGTGGCTTTACATCATCCCATCCGAAGATTTTATCCTGAGGAAGTGCAGAACGATACCTCATCACGGTCTTTCTCTTTGCTCCCACTTTTTCATAGACATAATTACAGAGCAAAAGATCCAGTGTCTTTGGTCCTCTGACGCATAGTTTTAAGACTTCAAGTGCTTTTTTAAGTGCTTCTTCATTCAGCCAGTCATCGCTGTCCACCACTTTAAAGTAAAGTCCTGTAGCATGCGCAAGTCCCGTATTGACCGCTCCGCCATGTCCCTTGTTTTCCTGATGGATTGCCTTTACAATCGTGGGATATTTCTCTTCATAGTCTCTTGCGATCTTTAGCGTATCATCTTTTGATCCGTCATCCACGATCAGAATCTCTACATCTTCTCCACCTTTTAAAAGGGAATCCACACATTTTCTCATATATTCCTGTGAATTGTAACATGGTACTGCAATACTCAGTATTTTCACTTTTGTTCTCCTTTTCTTTGTCTGTAAATGTTTTTCGGTAACTGTCCCGTTCCTTCACAGTTATTTATTGAATAGTTACGTTTTATTACTTCTTTTATCTGTATTTATCCTGTCCAAGACGCATCTGAATCTGTTCTGCATATGCCTGAAAAGCCGCCGGAATCGGATACTCCTTTTCCACTTCACTGATCTCTGCAAAAATCATCTTCGGATCTGCGCTTTCTTCCAGTGCCGCCACCCGGATCAGATATCCTTTCATATCCCATTCCACATGTGAAAAAATATGCTTTGCATCAATCAATGGCACGATCTGAAGCGGTATAAGATCCTGATTCTCCACCCATGCTAGAATCTCTTCCTCGCTCAGATATCCTTCCAGATTCGGCAGTTCATACATTCCTGCCAGCAACCCCTTCGCCGGGCGCTTTCGAATCGCCACCCGTTCACCGTCTCGTAATACCAGAACAGTTTTTTCTTCTTTTCGCCGTTCCTGTCTTTTCTTTTTCACCGGAAGATTCAGTACCGTTCCATGCACTCTTGCCTGGCAGTATTCTGCCACCGGACACACTCCACACTTCGGTGCACCGTTCGGTACACATATCATAGCACCGAGTTCCATCAATGCCTGGTTAAATGTGCCGGATCTGCTGCCCGGCATCACTTTCAAAAATTCTTTCTCCACTTTTGTTTTAACTGACTGCTTTAAGATATCACTGTCATCTTCCATGATTCTCGCATACACCCGAGGACATTTCCATCCACCGCAGGTACCGGAAGATCATATGCGATGGATGCCACCGCTCCCGCTGTGTAGTTTCCGATACCCGGAAGTTCTTTTAATTTTTCATAGTCAGCCGGGAGTCTTCCCCCATATTCTTTCACAATGCGAACAGCTGCCTTCTGGATATTCCGTACCCGGTTATAATACCCAAGTCCTTCCCAGAGCTTCAGCAACTGCTCCTCCGGACAGACTGCAACATCCTCTACCTTGGGCAGTGCCTTTATAAACTGTTCAAAAAACGGACGAACAGCTTCCACCCTTGTCTGCTGCAGCATAATTTCCGATATCCATATATAGTACGGATTTTTGGAAGCTCTCCATGGCAGGATTCTGTGATTCTCTTCATACCATTCTATCAGTGGTTCTACAATTTTCGCTAACATTTTACCTCTTCTCTGTCGCTAAGTCTACCAGTATTTTCCAGTCTGTTCTGATTCGTACCGGCTCTGCAATACAATCTCTTGCTTTTTTCTCTTTTTCTCTCTACAATGTAACTGTTCAGTACCTTCACAGTTACGAGCCAAAATGCATTTAAAATCACCTTCGGTGATGGCATTTTGGCTTGTATGTCTCGGGATTTTGGCATATTCATGCCAAAACACCTCGCGGTACAGTGGCTACTGAATAGTTACTCTACAATATACATTGGTATCTGTTTTGTAAACAGTATGACTGTGTTTTACAGATCCTGCTGTTATCATCAGATTCTACAGATGATTTCTCATTACACTGTATAAAGGAGATTACTATGGACAGTATTATTTTTGATGTTGACGGAACCCTGTGGGATTCCACGGAAATCTGTGCGAAAGCCTGGACTGATGTGATTCATCGGGAAACCAGTCTTTCTCTTACCATTAATGCCTCTACACTGAAAGGACTTTTCGGTCGTCTGCTTCCTGATATTGCGAGCGTGCTTTTTGCGGATTATCCAAAAGAAGAACAGCTTCGTCTCATCGATCGGTGCTGTCAGGAAGAACATAAAGCTTTGCTGGCGCAGTGTGCACCGCTGTATCCGGATCTTGAAAAAACACTGCAACAGTTAAAAGAAAATTATCGACTGTTCATTGTCAGCAACTGCCAGGCCGGTTATATCGAAGTCTTTTTGGAAACCAGTGGTCTTGGTTCTTACTTTGAAGGTCATCTTTGTCCCGGAGACACCGGAAACGCCAAAGCCGATAATATCTGCAAGATCATTCAGGAGTATCATCTTAAAGCCCCTGTATATGTGGGGGATACACTAGGTGATTTCAACGCAACAAAAACCGCAGGAATTCCATTTGTCTTTGCATCCTATGGATTCGGTCAGGTTCCTTCTCCTGATTATACCATCCATTGCCCGGGAGATCTTCTTAATATTTTTTAAATTTTCGAAAAAATTTTTTAAATTCAAGGCTGTCCGCAGATTTATGCAGGCAGCCTCATATTTTCATTCACAGCCCGGCAGGCTCTTCTTATCCATGTAGTTTATACCCATTATTATATACACACACGATCGGTGTTTCCTTATTGATCATCTCATAGATCTTCGCCGCCTTTTTCCCCGGCAGGTTAATACAGCCATGAGATCCGCTGTAAATATAGATTTTTCCTCCGAAGCTCGATCTCCAGGAAGCATCGTGCAGCCCGATTCCACCGTTAAATGGCATCCAGTAGTTTACATGAGACTGATAACTCGGCTGTCCGCTGGCATTGGGACGTCCCCGAAGGATTCTGTCTTTTTGCTTATATGTCAGGAAATAAACTCCCGGTGGAGTAAACCGGTCTTTTGTCATTCTTCCGGAGACAAACGGGGTGTCCAGAACCACTTTTCCCTTTTTATAATAATACAGATGCTGTTCCGTCAGATTGACTTCTATGTAAGTATCCCCCAGACCATGGTTATCTGTATACAGCTCTTTCTGACTGTACTCTGGCTTTCTCGTCACCTGCTGCTGGTTTTTAATATTCTTTTTCAGAACTTTGATTTCTGCTTTCTGATCGATCTTCCAGCCGTAATTTCCACCGGTCACAGTCACATCCAGTCCTGAAGTCGTATGAAATGGTCTTTCTTTTCCCAGCGTATCGACTTCCTCCGCCAGTTTCTTAACATATTTTTTGATCTTCGCATTCATCTTATCCTGATCAAGACTGTAATTGCCATCTTCATCAAGATTCAGCCATTTTTTTATCGTATTTCCATTCAGAACTTTCTCTCCCTCGGGAAGCTCATATGTCACCTGTACATTTGCCAGTTCGTTTAACTGCTTTTTTTGCTTCGCAAGAAGTTCACTGTCTTTGGTAACTGCAGGTTTCACATATCCGTCTGCCTGTTCCACATCCAGTGTTTCTTCCCCCTCTTTCAATGCCTGCTCCACAGCTTTTCCCAACGCATCCGTATCGATCGTCGTTCCCTGTTTTTCCTTTTTGACCACAAACTGATCTTCTTTATAAACGATTTTCGCATCCACCGGTGCTTCCTGTAATTCTTCGGACAGATGCGAAAGATTGTTCAGCTTCTTTTCCAGTTTATCTTCATCATAGACGATCCCTCTTTTCAGTTCATACTCTGACTGTTCAAACCAGTATTTCATCCATAAAAACGGATTCTGTTTTTTTAAAAAGCTTTCAATTTCCCCATCATCCTGATAGGTATAATCAAAATCCTTTCCCGCTATGGTTTCACTTTCATCTCCCCGGAATGTCAGTGTCAGTTGATAGGTCTCTGTTTCTTTTCTGTATGCATCTTCAGCTTCTTTTGCTGTCATTTTTCCACAGTCCAACTCGTTGATCCTGGTTCCCGGCAGAAAATGATTCTGATATACCGAAACCTGATATCCGTATATGCCCGCCAGACCAAGTAGCGCCACTCCTGCTGCTATCACAACCCCTTTTTTCTTTTTCACTCCACTTTTTCATTTCTGTAATCCCTTCTTTTTTTCATGGATCCCGTTACCGAACTCCATATAATGTTAACAATTAAACATGGCAATCGCGATCATTCCTGCCATCAGTAATGTCTGTTGAAAATAATACGCCGCCTGCTCTCCCTCCGGATATAAAATATGATATACGATCCGGTACATTCCCGCACCCGGAACCAGTGTCATATTCGCAGGAATCAATATCATCGTCACCGGTGTCTTAAACACTCTCGCACACACATTTGCGCCTACAGATATCACCGCTGCTCCGAAAAATGCTCCCAGAAGCTCCGAATGTGTCATTGCTCCCACCAGCAGATATACAAACCAGCCGATACCTCCATCGATTCCCGCCCATAAATAGAACTTCTTCGGCACCCCTAATATTCTTGCAAAGCCGTACACAGCAGCAATCCCGCCGATACTTTGTATAATTATGTCTGTCATCGTCTTCTCCCACCTATTTTCCAAGGACTGCTGCCATCACAAATAATCCCATACCGATACCGATTGCAACCGCCAGTGCGATCACAAAAGCTTCCGCCGCCCTTGCAAGCCCGGAAAGATAATCTCCATGCAGCGTATCAAAGACCGCATTTGTGATAGCCGCTCCCGGAACAAAAGGCATGATACAGCTGATGATCAGAAGGTCTGTATCATATGTCCCCGGAAGTGCCGCCGTCAAAAATCCGATGGCAACTGCCACAGACAGAGAACACACGATATTCTCCACAAACATGTGCATATGTCCTTTTTTTACATGAAAACTGCACCACGGCTCCGACCAGACCCACAACAGCTGCCACGATCGCTTCCGCCCAGTTACTGCCGAACATGACGGCAAATCCACCGGTCAGAAGGGCAAATGCCAGCAACCGTATCTTTGGCGGTTCTTTTTC
>ENA-OPZZ01001121-OPZZ01001121.1-human-gut-metagenome-genome-assembly--contig:-NODE-1121-length-18021-cov-5.393260_pt1 | contig 18021 bp, 17 predicted proteins | sample MGYA00242487_ERZ504511 | MGnify/ENA primary metagenome ERZ504511 (study PRJEB26092, sample SAMD00036241) | human gut metagenome | host: Homo sapiens | study: EMG produced TPA metagenomics assembly of... | reverse complement strand
CACGTAGAAGAGGATTTTGAAGGTCGATCTGCTCATACTCGTTTTCATACTTTTTTGATCGTTACAAAGTTAATATCAAGCGAGTTGTCCTCAGGTATGAAAAACTGTGCAAATTACTGAAATAGAACCCGTTGTGCCGTTTCTTGTTCCTGTTATATCAGTAACGATATGGGAACTGAAGTCTTTCGCAGCTTTTGGCGGACCTCCTTTTTCAGCTTATGCAGTATTATGAGTTAAACACCTAACTGCTTAATAGACTGCATTCTTGCTGTATTATCATCAACCTTGCTTTTTCTTGCTGCGTTTACTTTAATTTTTTCACTTCCTACATAACGGTAGTCAGCACCCTTTTCCTCCCGTGCATACAATAGGACAGTAGAAGGCAAATTAACAAAATATAAAGTATCGTCCCCCTCTGTTTTTCCAATAAATTCAGCGGCTATAAATTCTCCAGGCCCTTGTCCCCTGCTTCCAAAGCTACCCACTCTTTCGCCTGTCTGTTCCTCTAGAATCTGACAAATAGGTTCACCAGGAAGTTTACAACGTTGAACCATAAGAATTCCACAATCAAGAGAAGAGAATGCAACCAACTCATTGGACATAATTTCTTTATCATAATAAGAGCCATAGATCGGTTTGGCGGGAATAGATAAAAAGTCATTTCCTTTGTTACTGACACAGGAAATTAAAAAAAGGATGGTAACAATCGAATAATACAATTTTATTTTAATCATAATTTTAATACTCTTCAAACGGGACAAAACAAATGCCTAATACCTATTTATTTTGTCCCGTATTACATAAATGCCTAATTACTCAGGAATGGTATATCGATTTACCCAATTCGCTTCCTCACTTGTTTCAATAATAACAGGCGCCCGGAGGACCTACAACGAGTTCATAACAACGTGAATTACGTTGATACATACAATCCTTCGTACCTAAAGTCAAGGCCTCCACATTTGACAAAGCTAAATCGGACAATTCTTCTTTGTTTTGAGAACCATACAAAACATAACTTCCACCAACTGCCAATGAGGCAATCAATGCCATTTTAAATGTTCTTTTCATAATATATTTTTTAAAGTTTGAAATAGGGATATCTTATGATGATTCAAAGAGGTATAATGAAAAAGATACCGTCTGTCCCTATCATCAGAAACAGACCGTCCACGAAGGCCATTTAGCTTGATTGTACTTGGAGGTGAATGTTTTCATAGTATCACTTTCTACAAAGAATATAAAAAGTTTCCACTTAAACAAACATTTCCGCTTTTATTCTACAATATAATTATCATAAAAACATTTGTATCCTCCTCGATTCATGCTCACACCTCACCTTTTTGTGCATATTTTCTCCTCATATCCTTTTGTTGCTCAAATTGTTTAAGTAAATTTGTCGCCAGAATATTACTAATACCAAATATATTAAAGTATATGAGTTTAAAAATTGTAGTACTGGCAAAACAAGTTCCCGACACACGCAATGTGGGGAAAGATGCCATGAACGCTGACGGTACTATCAACCGTGCGGCACTTCCGGCCATCTTCAATCCGGAAGACCTGAACGCCTTGGAACAGGCACTCAGACTGAAAGACACACATCCCGGTTCTACGGTAACTATCCTGACCATGGGTCCCGGACGCGCTGCCGAAATCATTCGTGAAGGTTTATACAGAGGAGCAGACAATGGATATTTATTGACCGACCGTGCTTTTGCCGGTGCTGACACGTTGGCCACTTCATACGCCATCGCTACGGCTATCTGCAAAATAGGCGAATGTGACCTGATTATCGGTGGCCGTCAGGCTATCGACGGTGATACCGCACAGGTAGGTCCGCAGGTAGCAGAAAAGCTGGGATTAAGCCAGATTACTTACACCGAAGAAATTCTAAACGTGGACGAAACTGCCCGCCGCATCACCGTAAAACGCCACATTGACGGAGGGGTAGAAACTGTGGAAGGTCCTCTGCCTATTGTACTGACTGTGAACGGAAGTGCAGCTCCCTGCCGTCCGCGCAATGCCAAATTGTTACAGAAATACAAACGCGCTCTCGGCGCACAGGAAAAAGCAGCCATCACTAAAGACGGTTCTGAACTGCCTTACGCTGAACTATATGAGAAATTCCCTTACCTGAATATCACTGAATGGAGTGTGGCCGATGTAGAAGGAGACACCAAGCAGTGCGGTCTGTCAGGCTCTCCCACCAAAGTGAAGAAGATTGAAAACATCGTCTTCCAGGCAAAAGAAAGCAAGACCATGACAGGAAGCGACCAGGATGTGGAAGGATTGATTGTCGAACTGTTAGCTAACCATACAATAGGATAACGATTATGAATAATGTATTTGTATATTGCGAGATTGAAGGCACAACAGTGGCCGATGTGAGTCTCGAACTTTTAACCAAAGGTCGTAAATTAGCTAATCAGTTAGGCTGCCAGCTTGAGGCAATCGCTGCCGGAACCGGCCTTGCAGGAATTGAAAAACAAGTATTGCCCTACGGAGTAGACAAACTTCATGTATTCGATGCTCCGGGTCTGTTCCCTTACACTTCACTGCCCCACACTTCCATTTTGGTGAATCTGTTCAAAGAGGAAAAACCACAAATCTGTCTGATGGGCGCTACTGTTATCGGCCGCGATCTGGGACCGCGTGTATCTTCCGCATTGACCAGCGGACTGACTGCCGACTGTACCCAGTTGGAAATCGGTACCCACGAAGACAAGAAGAACGGCATCACCTATGAAAATCTGTTGTATCAGATTCGTCCCGCCTTCGGTGGTAACATCGTTGCAACCATTGTCAACCCCGAGCACCGCCCACAGATGGCGACCGTTCGTGAGGGAGTGATGAAGAAAGAGATTCTGGATGAAAATTATAAGGGTGAAGTGGTGAACCACGACGTTGCCAAGTTTGTTCCTGAAACAGACTATGTAGTCAAAGTCATTGACCGTCACGTAGAAAAAGCCAAACATAACCTGAAAGGCGCACCTATCGTGATTGCCGGAGGCTATGGCATGGGATCTAAAGAAGGTTTTGACAAATTGTTCGAACTGGCCAAAGAACTTCACGCCGAAGTAGGTGCCAGCCGTGCAGCTGTCGATGCAGGTTATGCAGACCATGACCGCCAGATTGGCCAGACGGGTGTAACCGTCCGTCCCAAACTGTATATTGCTTGCGGTATCTCCGGACAAATCCAGCACATCGCAGGTATGCAGGATGCAGGTATCATCATCTCTGTAAACAGTGACCCGAACGCTCCGATCAACACCATTGCCGATTATGTGATTAACGGCACTGTGGAAGAAGTCGTTCCGAAATTGATTAAGTATTATAAAAAGAATTCAAAGTAGTCAGTAGTAGTCATAAGTAGTCAAAGTAGAAAAAAATGAAAAGTCAATCCTTTGAACAACTGATTGTTTGGCAAAAGGCACATTCGTATGTATTGGCCATTTACAAAATAACCAAGCAATATCCCAAAGAGGAATTATTCTGCTTGGTTAACCAGATGCGCCGTGCAGCAGCCTCTATCACTGCAAATATAGCGGAAGGATATGCTAAAATCAGCTCAAAGGACAAACTGCGTTTCTATAACATTTCACAAGGTTCGTTGGAAGAAACACGCAATTTCATTATCCTGTCGAAAGATTTAGGATACATCACATTGCAAGACAAAGAACAATTAGGCATACAAGCGGCCGAAATCAGCCGCCTGCTAAACGCCTACTGCATAGCCTTGTTGAAAAATGTATCGCCACCCACTACTTAACTACCCTTAGCTACTATTAACCACTCTAACTACTAAAAATTATGGCAAACTTTTATACCGATATACCGGAACTCAAGTATCACTTGAACAATCCGATGATGGAGCGCATCTGCCAACTGAAAGAGCGCGACTATAGAGATAAAGACGAGTTCGACTATGCACCGCAGGATTATGCCGATGCCATGGACTCTTACGATAAAATTCTGGAAATCACAGGTGAGATTACAGGTGAAACCATCGCTCCCAATGCCGAAGGAGTGGACGAAGAAGGTCCTCACTGCGGAAACGGACGTGTGGAATATGCTTCAGGAACCAAACAAAACCTGGATGCGATGGTCAAAGCCGGACTGAACGGCATGACCATGCCCCGTCGTTTCGGTGGCTTGAACTTCCCCATCACCCCCTACACCATGTGCGCGGAAATTGTTGCCGCCGCCGATGCAGGTTTCGGAAACATCTGGTCTTTGCAAGACTGTATTGAAACGCTGTATGAATTCGGTAACGAAGACCAGCACAGCCGTTTCATTCCCCGTATTTGTGCAGGTGAAACCATGTCTATGGACTTGACCGAACCCGATGCCGGTTCCGACCTTCAGTCGGTAATGCTGAAAGCTACTTTCGATGAAGCCAACAACTGCTGGCGTCTGAACGGTGTGAAACGTTTCATCACTAATGGTGATGCTAATCTTCACCTGGTATTGGCACGTAGCGAAGAAGGAACCAAAGACGGACGTGGTTTGTCTATGTTCATCTATGACAAAAACGAAGGAGGTGTAGATGTACGCCGCATCGAAAATAAATTAGGTATCCACGGCTCTCCTACCTGCGAACTGGTTTACAAGAACGCGAAAGCCGAACTTTGCGGTGACCGTAAGCTCGGTTTGATAAAATACGTTATGGCATTGATGAATGGTGCGCGTCTGGGTATCGCTGCCCAGTCAGTAGGTTTGTCACAAGCTGCTTACAACGAAGGATTGGCATACGCCAAAGAACGTAAGCAGTTCGGAAAAGCCATCATCGATTTCCCGGCAGTATATGACATGCTGTCTATCATGAAAGCCAAACTGGATGCAGGCCGTGCATTGCTTTACCAGACTTCACGCTATGTGGATATTTACAAAGCATTGGATGATATTGCCCGCGAACGCAAACTGACTCCTGAAGAACGTCAGGAACAAAAAGTCTACGCCAAGCTAGCAGACAGCTTTACTCCGCTTTCCAAGGGTATGAACTCTGAATATGCCAACCAGAATGCATACGATTGTATCCAGATTCACGGTGGTTCAGGTTTCATGATGGAATATGCTTGCCAGCGTATCTATCGCGATGCACGCATCACCAGCATTTACGAAGGAACGACCCAGTTGCAGACTGTAGCCGCTATCCGTTATGTAACCAACGGTTCTTATATCGCAACCTTGCGTAATTATGAAGCTATTCCTTGCAGTGAAGATATGCAACCGCTGATGGACCGCGTGAAAGAAATGGCCAACAAATTTGACGCATGCACCAATGCGGTAAAAGAGGCCCAGAATCAAGAGTTACTTGATTTCGTTGCACGCCGTCTTTATGAAATGGCTGCCGTATGTATCATGTCACATCTTCTTATCCAAGATGCGACAAAAGCACCTGAATTGTTCGCCAAGTCGGCCCATGTATATGTAAACTATGCAGAAGCTGAAATAGAAAAGCATTTCAATTTCATCCGTAAATTCAAAGCAGATGATTTAGCTGACTATCGTTTGTAAACTTCATTCCATTCTATAAAACGACGTTCTATTCTTCACGGAGTAGAACGTCGTTTATAGTATAAGATTTACTTTTAAACACATACTGATGCAAAATCAAAAACGCCCGTTTCACAACGAGCGTTTTCCTTATAAACAAAGCCTCAGCCGACCTTATTTACTAACAAACTTATTATTAACGTATTTATAAACTGCCTCTTCATATCCTTCCTACAACTATATCAATCCCTCTATCCAGACAAACTAATAATCCGTCTACCTTTCTACTACCCGATCTTGATTCTCAAACTTTTTCTTTTTCCAAAAGTAAAATTAAAGCTTTATCATCATTGGAACAAGAGTTATCGACCAATCTCCTTATTTCATCTATTAACACCCGTTTTTGTTCCTTATCACACTATTTCGAACTTTTCTTTCCACCTACTGTTATGAGAGAAACTTATTAAAAACCTTGACTTATGAAAGAATTAGAATTAACCAGTAACGCCGCTTTGACGGATGCGGTATATGAAACCGCCCTGAACGGCTCATTTCTTGAAGTTAAACTTGTAGCAGGTTCCGTGGGCGATGACGAACCTAGAGGAATACAACCGGAATATGAATGTTATCACATCAGCTATCCGGACAAAAAAGACACAATTTTGTTCGAGCAACCTTTGGATGCTGCCGATGACAAAGTAACCGTATATGATTTGGGAAAGAAAATCAAATCCATAGAAGGCTGTTGCCACAAGACACTGACAAAAGGCGAAAGCCGCACAGCCACAGCACGTAAAGTAGTTGCTCATGGTCCTATGTGGATTTATGTGGCTATTGCTGTCGGGATGGATAAAGCAGGCACCGAATCACCTTTTATGATCGTCCAAGGAGCAGGCACTTACGGTTCTGAAGATACGACCGAGAACGAAATGATAGGTTATGCTAACGGACGTATTCATGAAATGACAGCTTTGCTTGTCCGCCGTGCGCGTTTGGAAAAACTGCATCTGGCAAGCATACGCGCAGGCTACAAATATTTATTCGTAGAACCGGGAAGAATAGGAAAGGCTAAAGTCAAAGAAGGATAAGCCCCCTTGTCTTCACTGATAACCATCATTTTAAAAGCCTGTTGCCTTCTTTCAACAACAGGCTTTTATCTATTATAAATTATTCTAACGCATCTACCGGCAAATCAGACTCTTTACGATACCCCGATGAAGTAAATACAGCTATCAGCTCCCCCTGTCCGTCTGTTATCTTTACTTCAACAAAAGGAATACGATGATGATTAAATACTTCAACAGCCTCAGCATACACGTAACCCAACTTAGCAGGACGGAGAAAAGTAATATTGGCATTCACAGAAAGTGTAAGTTTCTTACGGCTGTTCGCTACAGCTGCAAAAGCCAGATCGGCCAATGTAAACAAGGCGCCGCCTTGACATACTCCTCCACCATTCAAATGCCGGTCGGTCACCTCCATACACGCACGGGCATACCCCGGCTTTATCTCAAGAAGTTCCACTCCCGCACAAGTAGCAAAACGATCCGCTTTCAAAAATTCTTTTAATGTTGCCATATCACAATTTATATGAATAAGAAAGTCTTAATGAATAATCACCATGGTAGCCCCGAAACCATATTCACGGAACGAAGCATCCTGACTTTCATAGTTTTTATATTTATATTTTAACTCCTGCAGGATAGCTTTGCGTAACACACCATCCCCCTTACCATGAATAAAGACAATCTTCTGTCCCTTCTTGTTCTTGCATTCTTCCAAAGTCTTACGAAAAACGTCCAATTGATAATTCAATATCTCGCTGTTGCTCATACCGGCAGTCGTATCCAGTAACTCATGAGCATGGAGATCAACCTCCATGATATCGTTCTTCACCTTTTTCTGCTGGGGCTGCTTCGCTACCTGCGGTTCCGGCACTTTTTTTTGCAATAATGCATCTTTTATATCATCTGCCGAAACAAACACCTGTTTTACCGGAACATCATTTTTCACTATATCGTAAATAAGTGACGGCTCCTCAAAGAAAATACTCTCACGGAAAGTATGCAATTTATAAAACTTCACTGTATCTATGCGCAATTCCACAGACACGGCAGGCTTGAACAGAAAACTCTTGTTATCCTTAAAAGCGATAAGCTGCACGGCCACCCGTTCCAATTCATTCAAAACGCTTTTCTCGAACTCCTCGATATAAAACTTCGTATTCGGTTCCACCATGCCATGGCTGCGCACCCGCCAGTTACTACCTTCGGCTGTAAGATAAGTAAAGTATAAGGTGAAATTGCTGTCGTTGATAAGATATGCATCAAATGCCGTTGCAGAAATAGCTTTGAGATCCTGTGGCACAAAAGCCAGCATCACATTCAGAATATCCCCTCCCTTTCGCTCGGCCGGGCGATAAGTGACAGGACGTTCATCCTCCTCTTCATCCGGACGCACCTTGACTGACGCTCCTTTTGCCTTTGCACCGGCAACCTCCTGTTTAGGAGCCGGAGCAACAGGTTTACGCTTCATATTATAATCATCCGTGTCAATCACCACACACTCCTTTATGGGCATCGGAATATCGAAGCCATCGGCATCTTCTACCAAAACCATATCTTTTCCTTGAAATCCGGTCACAACACCGCCCCCTACCTCACTAAGGAAACGGACTTTATCTCCTATTTTCATACTCTTTTCTTTTTTAGTTAGCGCAAATATCGGTACTTTTGCGCAGAAAAAGAAATAGATTCAGATGGAAGATACCAAACATATCAAAATAAGTGAGTTCAACTACCCGCTACCCGATGAACGGATCGCCAAATTCCCCTTGCCACGCGCGACCAGTCCAAACTGCTAGTTTACCGCCACGGCGAAGTGAGCGAAGACATCTTTACGTCTTTGCCACACTATCTGGAATCCGGAGAACTGATGATATTCAATAATACCAAAGTGATTCAAGCCCGTCTGCATTTCCGTAAAGAAACCGGAGCATTAATAGAAGTATTCTGCCTGGAACCTGTCCAGCCCAATGACTATGTGTTAAACTTCCAGCAAACACGACAATGCAGCTGGTTATGCATGATAGGTAATCTGAAAAAATGGAAAGAAGGTACGTTGAGCCGCATAGTAAATGTAAAAGGCAAACAAATAGTCCTGTCCGCCACCCGTGGAGAGTGCAAGGGAACCAGCCATTGGATTGATTTCTCATGGGATGATGACACAATTACCTTTGCCGACCTGCTGGAAGTGGCAGGTGAACTGCCCATCCCTCCCTATCTGAACCGTGAGACACAAGAAAGCGACAAGGAAACTTATCAGACGGTTTACTCCAAAATAAAAGGTTCTGTCGCCGCTCCCACCGCAGGACTTCATTTTACGGAAAGAGTACTGGCAGCGCTGGACGAACGGGGAATTGACCGGGAGGAACTGACTTTACACGTAGGTGCAGGAACTTTCAAGCCCGTGAAAAGTGAAGAGATAGAAGGACATGAAATGCATACGGAATACATTTCTGTAAGCAAGCATACCATTGAAAAATTAATTGCCCATCATGGAGAAGCCATTGCGGTAGGAACCACTTCGGTACGTACCCTGGAAAGTCTTTATTATATCGGCGTCCTTATCAGCCACAATCCCGATGCCACTCAGGACGAGTTGCATGTACAGCAATGGATGCCCTACGAAGATAAGAATGACCTGACTCCGGTGGAAGCACTGCAACAGATTCTGGATTATCTGAACCGACACGAAATGGAAGCGTTGCATAGCAGTACTCAGATTATCATCGCTCCAGGATATACATACAAAATAGTCAAGAAGATGGTTACCAATTTCCATCAGCCGCAAAGTACATTGCTGCTATTGGTTTCCGCCTTTGTGAAAGGAAACTGGCGAAGGATTTATGATTATGCACTGGGCCATGATTTCAGGTTTCTGAGCTACGGAGACAGTTCGCTGCTGATACCCTAAGACTTCATCACGGATATAAAGCCTTTTTTCCGTATCACCAATCGTTTTCTACTATATGGCTAAGGCTTTTCTTCCTGCTTGTTTTATCTCCGCAAGCCTTTGGAGTTATCTCCCAAGGCTTGGGAGTTAACTCCAAAGCTTATGGAGATAACTCCAAAGGCTATGGAGATAGAATACATCCGTATAAAAAGGCTTAATCTGGAGAAAGAAAAAACTTATGCAATAGGCTGTGATATGATAGACATTCATTTATTCCGCCGGTAGGTTCTTACTTAAAAAATCCAAAGAAAGATATGAACGGGAAAATAAGAACCAGCTTCCACTAAATTTCTACCGCCCCCTTTATTTACTATACACAAGAACAGGCAACCTACTTTGTCATTATGGCAAGCTTTTTATATCCGTGTGCGTTTACCTTTACATCAAGTCTATAGATAAAAAACAACTTTATGTCACTAAACATATCTCCAAACCCATAGTATTCCAATCGTTTTGCTATCTTTGTGACAAAACACTTACATACTATGACTATCACTCTATCTACTGATTTACCTGCCTATCCTACATTCACGGAAGGCATCCGCCGTGCTCCCGACCGGGGCTACCGCTTGACACCCGCCCAAACGGAAACGGCATTGAGGAATGCATTGCGATACATTCCGGTGGAACTGCATGAGCAACTTGCTCCCGAATTGATGGATGAACTGCTCACCCGGGGTAAAATCTACGGTTACCGCTTCCGGCCCGAAGGTGACTTGAAAGCAAAGCCCATTGACGAATATAAAGGAAACTGTATCGAAGGAAAAGCGTTTCAAGTAATGATAGACAACAACCTTTCATTTGATATCGCCCTCTATCCTTACGAACTGGTGACTTACGGCGAAACCGGACAAGTTTGTCAAAACTGGATGCAATACCGGCTTATCAAGCAGTATCTGGAGGTAATGACGAATGAACAAACCCTGGTCGTAGAAAGCGGCCACCCGTTGGGATTATTCAAATCACATCCCGAAGCTCCCCGTGTTATTATCACCAATTCCATGATGGTAGGCATGTTCGACAACCAGAAAGACTGGGAAATAGCCGCACAGATGGGAGTAGCCAATTATGGACAGATGACCGCCGGAGGCTGGATGTACATCGGTCCGCAAGGCATTGTACACGGCACGTTCAACACCCTATTAAATGCCGGCCGCATGAAATTAGGAGTGCCGCAGGACGGCAACCTGAACGGCCATCTTTTCGTATCCTCCGGATTGGGCGGAATGAGCGGAGCCCAACCCAAAGCAGCCGAGATAGCCGGAGCAGTGGCCATTATAGCCGAGGTGGATTATTCACGCATAGAAACCCGCCACCGCCAAGGGTGGGTACAGCATATCACATCCGATTTGTCTGAAGCCTACCGGCTGGCTGCCGATGCCATAGACCGACGAATCCCCTGTTCCATAGCCTACCATGGCAATGTAGTCAATCTGTTGGAGTATGCATTGCATCACAACATCCACATCGAACTTCTCAGTGACCAGACTTCCTGCCATGCCGTTTACGAAGGCGGCTATTGTCCTGCAGGCATTTCCTTCGAAGAACGTACCCGTATGCTGAAAGAAGACAGAGAAACTTTCGATGAAATGGTGAACGAAACTTTGCGCCGCCATTTCCATGTTATCAAGGAACTGGTGGCACGGGGCACTTATTTCTTCGATTATGGCAATTCTTTCATGAAAGCGATTTATGACGCCGGAGTGAAAGAAATCTCACGCAATGGAACAGACGAGAAGGATGGATTCATCTGGCCGTCTTATGTAGAGGATATCATGGGGCCTCAACTTTTCGATTATGGTTACGGCCCCTTCCGCTGGGTATGCCTGAGCGGGAAAAAGGAAGATTTGATAAAGACCGACCGTGCCGCTATGGAGTGTATCCCTAAAGATCGCCGCGGACAGGATATGGACAACTGGATATGGATTCGCGACGCCGAAAAGAATAACCTGGTGGTAGGGACCCAAGCACGCATTCTGTATCAAGACGCGCTGGGCCGTATGAATATCGCACTGCGTTTCAATGAAATGGTACGCCGGGGCGAGGTAGGTCCTATCATGTTGGGACGTGACCACCACGATGTAAGCGGTACCGACTCTCCTTTCCGGGAAACCTCCAATATCAAGGACGGCAGCAATGTAATGGCAGATATGGCTGTGCAATGCTTTGCCGGAAATTGTGCCCGGGGCATGAGCCTTGTCGCTTTGCACAATGGAGGCGGTGTAGGTATAGGTAAAGCCATCAATGGCGGATTCGGAATGGTATGCGACGGCAGTGAACGGGTAGACCGTATTCTCCGCTCATCCATGTTATGGGATGTAATGGGAGGAGTGGCACGCCGCTCGTGGGCACGCAACCCGCATGCCATGGAAACTTCGGCGGAATTCAACGAGAGCCATGCCGATGGTTATCACATCACCCTGCCGCATATAGCGGAAGATGACCTTATTAATAAGGTATTGAAAAATAAAGGAATCAACTAACCAAAAACCGGAACACCATGGATGCAACTGTTTCATTCATCCGCATCCATGGATGTTCCCTATAAACCAAATTCTAAAGAGTATGAGCTGGACAAAAATTATGGAATGCGTCCCCAACTTCAGCGAGGGACGTGACTTACAGAAAATAGACGAGATTGTATCTCCGTTTCGTGCCAAGGCAGGCGTAAAATTATTGGATTATAGTAACGATGAAGACCACAACCGGCTGGTAGTTACCGTTGTTGGAGAACCGGACGCCTTGAAAGAAGCCGTGATAGAAGCTATCGGTATAGCAGTAGAACTGATTGACCTGAACCATCACCAAGGACAGCACCCCCGTATGGGAGCTGTAGATGTAGTTCCATTCATTCCCATCAAAGGATGTACCATGGAAGATGCCATAGCGGTGTCCAAAGAAGTGGGGCAACGGGTGGCCTCTCAATATAATCTCCCTGTATTCTTGTATGAAAAATCAGCTAGTGCACCACATCGTGAAAATCTCGCTGCCATCCGTAAAGGAGAATTCGAGGGAATGAAGGAAAAGATTCACCAACCCGAATGGCATCCCGATTTTGGTCCTGCGGAACGTCACCCCACTGCCGGAACTGTAGCCATCGGAGCCCGTATGCCCTTAGTGGCCTACAATATAAATCTCAATACTCCCAGCCTGGAAATAGCGCATGACATTGCCAAGAAAATCCGTTTTATCGGTGGCGGACTGCGCTATTGCAAGGCCATGGGCGTAGAACTGAAGGACCGGGGTATCACCCAGGTATCCATGAATCTTACCGACTATAGCAAAACCGCTATCTACCGGGCATTCGAAATGGTACGTTTTGAAGCCAAACGCTACGGAGTAAGCATCATCGGCAGCGAAATCGTAGGACTTGTTCCTATGGAGGCCTTGATAGACACTGCCTCTTACTACCTGGGATTGGAAAACTTCTCCATGCAACAAGTGCTGGAAGCGCAGATTATGGAATAATATAGAATAGAACGCAAATGACACAAATGACGCAAATAGCAAGTCAAGAAGATGTAGATAAAATATTAAAAGCATTTTATCTAGTGTACAACACATTAGGATATGGATTCTTGGAAAGGGTTTATCAAAATGCCCTCTACTTTGAATTGATAGAGCAAGGTTTTAAATGTGAAGTGCAAAAGCAAATCAATGTATTTTATAAAAATCATAAAGTGGGTGAATATTATGCCGACATGGTGATCAACAACTCCATCATATTAGAACTGAAAGCGGCTGATGCTTTACGTCCCGAACATGAATTTCAACTGATAAACTATCTGAAAGCCACAGACATAGAGATAGGCTATCTATTAAACTTCGGAAAGCATCCTGAATTTAAAAGAAAAATATTCAGTCACCATTGATATTTGTGTCATTTGCGTCATTTGCGTTCCATTAAAACTAACAACTATGAGCAACAACTTGATTATCATCAATGCCCACATCGTTACTCCGCAAGGCAGAACCGCCCGGAAAGGAGAAGCCATGAACGAACTTCTCAACATTCCTTGCGGAACGGTAAGAGTAACCGACGGCATTATTACCTATGTTGGCGAAAACCGTATAAGCCATGAAAAGCCCGGCTATAAAGTGCTTGATGCCAGAGGGAATGTATTGTTGCCGGGATTCGTTGATTCTCATACCCATTTGGTTTTCGGAGGATTTCGCCCCGACGAATTCATCTGGCGGCTCAACGGCGACAGTTATATGAGCATCATGGAACGTGGCGGAGGCATTATCAATACTGTACGTGCCACCCGGGAAGCCTCCTTTGAAGAACTGAAACATAAAGCCGAATGGTTTCTGGATACCATGAGCCGGATGGGGGTCACCACAGTGGAAGGAAAAAGCGGATATGGCCTGGATCGTGATACAGAACTGAAACAGCTCAGTGTCATGCAAGCTATCAATGAATGTCCCGACCGGAAAGTAGATATCGCCACCACTTTTTTAGGTGCTCACGCCTTACCCGAAGAATACAAAGGGCGAAGTGACGCATATATTGATTTTCTGATTAACGAAATGTTGCCCATGATCCATCAGAAACAATTGGCCGAAAATTGCGATATTTTCTGTGAAAAAGGAGTATTCACTGTGGAACAGTCTCGAAAGCTATTGAAAGCTGCGCAAGCTCTAGGCTTCGGCGCCAAGCTACACGCTGATGAAATTGTCAGCTTTGGAGGAGCAGAACTGGCAGGAGAATTGAAGGCCCTCAGCGCCGACCATCTGTTGCAAGCATCCGATGAAGGCATAAAAGCCCTGGCACAAAATAATGTAGTAGCCACTCTGTTGCCACTAACTGCCTTTACACTAAAAGAGCCCTACGCCCGTGGCAGGAAAATGATAGACAGCGGCTGTGCCGTAGCCCTTGCCACCGATCTAAATCCAGGCAGTCTGTTTCTCCGGATCCATCCCGCTGACTTTTGCTCTGGCCTGCATCTATATGAAACTGACCGTTGCCGAAGCTATCACAGCCATCACACTGAACGGTGCGGCAGCTCTCGGACGCGCCGACCGCATCGGAAGCATAGAAGCCGGAAAACAGGGAGCACTTTGTTTTACTGGGAACCGACACCCCCCATATATTACCTTATTATACAGGTATGAACGCAGTCAAGCTGACCATCAAAGGAGGACGTATTCTAAATTCAAATTAACCAATTAAATACTAATAGCCATGTTAACAGAACTTACCATCAAAGAATTTATCAATAAAGTACTCAGTAATGATCCTGTCCCCGGTGGCGGCAGTGTTTCGGCACTCAATGGAGCCCTTGCCACCTCACTGGCAGCTATGGTAGCCAATCTTACCATAGGCCGCAAGAAATATGTAGAAGTGAACGAAATAATGGAAGATCTTTCTGTGCGTTTCGAAGAGCTCACCCGCCAGCTGATAACCGATGTAGACCGTGATTCGGAAGCATACGACCGTGTTTTCTCTGCATTCAAACTTCCGAAAGAAACGGATGAAGAAAAGGCGATCCGCAGTGAAGCCATACAGAAGGAAACCAAATATGCCGCCCAAGTGCCTATGGAGGTGGCACGTACCGTCCATTCCATTCTGCCCATGATTGATGTGGTAGCCAGAAAAGGGAACAGCAACGCTGTAACCGATGCCTGTGTATCCATGATGTGTGCCCGGACTGCCATTCTGGGAGCCTTGCTGAATGTACGTATCAACCTCACTTCTATCAAAGACGAAAAATTCGTCAAAGAGATGAGTGAAGAAGCCGATATGATAGAACAGACGACCATTGCCGAAGAACAGAAAATACTGGACTATGTGAAAACCATTTTTTAATCCCAACCTCCGCGGTTAAAAAAAGAATCAGACCATGAAGAATGTATATCAAATAGGTTCGGGTGACCTCACTTTTGACATCATCGAACGTATTATCAATGAAAATCTGAAATTGGAACTGGCTCCTGAAGCCAAAGACCGGATTCAGAAATGCCGGGATTACCTGGACAAAAAGATCAAGGAATCCGATGTCCCTCTCTATGGCATCACGACAGGATTCGGCAGCCTGTGCAACCGTAATATTTCTTCCGATGAACTGAGTACTTTGCAAGAGAACCTGGTGAAAAGCCATGCTTGCAGTGTAGGCGCAGAAATGCCCCATGTCATTGTGAAGCTGATGTTTTTATTAAAAGCTCATGCTCTTTCTTTGGGACACAGTGGCGTACAAGTCATTACTGTACAGCGCATTATCGACTTTTTCAATAACGATGTAATGCCCATTGTCTACGACCGAGGTTCATTGGGAGCCTCAGGAGATCTTGCCCCGCTCGCCAATCTCTTCCTTCCGTTAATCGGCGTAGGCGACGTGTATTATAAAGGCAAACGCTGCGAAGCTATCAGCGTGCTTGATGAGTTTGGTTGGGAACCAGTCAAATTGAAAAGCAAAGAAGGACTGGCCTTGCTCAATGGTACCCAGTTTATGAGTGCCAACGGAGTGTATGCCATACTCAAAGCCTTCCGTCTTTCCAAGAAAGCCGACCTCATTGCCGCCATCTCCCTGGAAGCCTTTGACGGCCGCATCGATCCGTTCATGGACTGTATCCAACAAATGCGTCCGCATAAAGGCCAGATAGAAACCGGAGCCGCATTCCGAAGAATACTGGAAGGCAGTGAAATCATCGCACAGCCCAAACAACACGTACAAGACCCCTATTCGTTCCGTTGCATCCCACAAGTTCATGGTGCTACCAAAGATGCCATCAACCACGTAGCTTCAGTACTGTTGACCGAGATAAATTCAGTTACCGATAACCCCACTATCTTCCCCGATGAAGACCTTATCATTTCAGGTGGCAACTTCCACGGACAGCCCCTGGCACTGGTATATGATTATCTTGCCATTGCTATGGCCGAACTGGGAAACATATCCGAACGGCGTGTGGCACAACTCATTATGGGACTTCGCGGATTGCCCGAATTTCTGGTCGCCAATCCGGGACTTAATTCCGGTTTCATGATTCCCCAATATGCAGCTGCCAGCATGGTAAGCCAGAACAAAATGTACTGTTATGCCGCCAGCAGCGACTCCATAGTATCCAGTAACGGACAAGAAGATCATGTAAGCATGGGAGCCAACGCCGCCACCAAGCTCTACAAAGTGATGGACAACCTGGAACATATACTTGCCATCGAATTAATGAACGCCGCACAAGGACTGGATTTCCGCCGCCCGCTCCGCAGTTCACCGTTTATTGAAAAGTTTCTCGCCACCTACCGCAACGAGGTACCTTTTATAAAAGAAGATATTGTGATGTATAAGGAAATACATAAAACAGTAGCTTTTTTAAAACGGCATCAAGTAAATTATTAAACGGCATTTCGGACTCGGATTATAAAGGTCTCACATCCCTTTTTACTATTAAAGACTATAAGATCCATATAATCCGAGCCCGAATTCATATCTTTGCAGTAACAAAAAATAGCGAAGATGAATTACGATAATAAAGAAGAATGTTTCCTATAGTAGATGAACAAGGAAACATAACAGGAGCTGCAACCCGTGGAGAATGTCATAATGGAAGTAAATTGCTACATCCGGTAGTCCACTTACATGTATTCAACAGTAAAGGCGAACTCTATTTGCAAAAGCGTCCTGACTGGAAAGATATCCAACCAGGCAAATGGGACACAGCCGTAGGCGGACACATAGATTTAGGTGAAAATGTGGAAACAGCCTTGAAACGTGAAGTAAAAGAAGAACTGGGCATCACCGACTTTGCTCCCGAATTACTGACTAGCTATGTATTCGAATCCACCCGGGAAAAAGAATTGGTATTCTCACATAAAACCACTTATGACGGTCCCATTATTCCCAGCGAGGAACTGGATGGCGGCCGTTTTTGGTCACTAGAAGAGATCAGAAGCAATATTGGAAAAGAAATATTTACACCTAATTTTGAGAATGAATTTCAGAAGCTAGGCTTCTGAAATAGTTTTTTAATGAAAAGTGGCAAATTCTTGATGCAGGTCAAGAATTTGCCACTTTTGCATACATTTTATCTTTATCAGAGTACAATCTAGAACAAAACAGCATAATTTTGTGTTGTAAAACATAAAAAGAAAGGATAACGAGATTATGAAAAAGGTAAAAAGTATTTTTAAGAAAGCCCTTGCTATGATGGGTGAAAACGAAGTAAAAGCTTGGGGTATAGGGATTAAGTAAGAAAACACCCTATTTTTTAATCAAAGAAAGGATAACATTATGAAGAAGTTGAAGGAGATCATCAAAGCAGGTCTCAAAGATATGGGAAATGACGCCCTCCGTGCTTGGGGGTACGATACAAAGTAAAAGATACAAAGGATTAGTTTTTAACGTTTTTAAAAAAAAGGGTTAACAGGATGAAAAGAGTAAAAAGTTTTTTTCCAAAGGATATATGAGGGCTATTGAAATTAATGCCGCATTAATGTATGGTTATAGACCTAAATAAAAAACCGTACTTTTTGATTGAGGGAATTGAATTACCATTATAATAAAAAAG
>ENA-OPZZ01001120-OPZZ01001120.1-human-gut-metagenome-genome-assembly--contig:-NODE-1120-length-18032-cov-3.766322_pt1 | contig 18032 bp, 16 predicted proteins | sample MGYA00242487_ERZ504511 | MGnify/ENA primary metagenome ERZ504511 (study PRJEB26092, sample SAMD00036241) | human gut metagenome | host: Homo sapiens | study: EMG produced TPA metagenomics assembly of... | reverse complement strand
CCTCGCCGTGCTCATCGTGTTCATCGTGGTGCTTTGGCCGGTCTTCGACCAGAGTGGAACGCACGTGCTCTGGCAGTGGGGATGGTTGCGTCTCACGCAGGAGAACCTGCTCATGGCGGCGGTGATGGGTCTGCGCATTCCAGCGCTCGGCTTTGCATGTTTCATCACGCTGTTCACCACCAGCCAGACCAAACTGGTTCGTGGCCTTACCTCGCTTGGTATGCCCTACAAGGCCGGGCTTACCCTGGCAACCGCATTACGGTATATTCCCGTGTTCTTTTCCATCTTCCAATCCGTGTCCGAAGCGCAGCATGCGCGAGGGCTTGATCTGAGCGGCAAAGTCAATGCGGCAGGTAAAAACGCAACATATTCGTACGTCTCGTAGACCGGTTCAAATCGTATCTGCCGATCATCATCGCCGTATTGATCCGCGCCTACAAAATGAGCCAAAGCGTGGGCTGGGCCATGGAATCGCGCGGACTCAACCTGAATCGGAACGGTGTGAAACGCACATATCGGGTCAATCTCACGATGAGCATTGCCGACTGGATTATTCTCGTGATTGCCATCGCCGCCGCCGCAGGCAGCGTGTGGTTGATGACATGGCTGTCATAGGGGGTGCAATGACACAGGATGAAGGGCGTACCACAATCACCGCACGTGATTTGAAGGTGGTATCGGCACTGCAATGCAACGGACGCATGACCATGCAGGCGCTTGCCGATAAAATCGGCATTTCCGTATATGCGGCGACGGAAAGCTACAAACGGCTCACCGATGCGGGCATCATGACCATTGTGCCCGTATGCAATCCGTTGAGTCTCGGCAATTACAGTCAGGTGCTTGTGGGACTGCGCATCAACGGCAATCGCAACGAGGCGCTCGCCATGCTCAAAGCCATGCCTCAGGTCACCTATGTGGTCTGCACGCTGGGCGATGCCGACATCATCGCCGAAGCCGTGGTGTATTCAGCCGACGGTATGGACCATTTCCTGAAGTACGATTTGCGCGCACTGCCCGGATTGACCCGTCTGCAAGTGTTCTCCTGCGGTCGATTGGTGCTTGACGACCATAATGTCAGCGTGGTCAACCGTCTGCTGGCCGAACGCGGCGAAACTGGATTCATGACCAAACGTGAGGCCAGCGTCGGCACCGATATTCCCGTGCATCGGTTGGACGCGCGATTCGTGCACACGTTCAACGAATTGCAGAAAGACGGCAGGGCAAGTTACGCCATGCTGGGGGAGCATCTTGGTGTGACGCACACCGCGATTCGTGGGCGCGTCAAAAACTGGAGGATTCCGGTGTGATGCGCATTATGGCCACGGTAAGCCCCATGCGTTTGGGAGGATTCCGACAGGCATTCCTCGGACTTGGAGTGAAACCTCCATATCGGCTTGACTCCGAACAGCTTCTGGCCATCGACGAAGTGACGTACGCGATGAGTGGTGTCGGATTGAACGGTGCCGATTACCTGATTGAAATCATCGCCGACAACGATGAGGACCTATGGCGCGTGGTGGACGAATCCATTCGCCCATTGCCAGGCGTGGAACAGACCTGGTGGGCGTCCACCGTCAGTGTGGAGAAGGAGTCGTATTGGCTTGAGCCGCCGCACGAAGGCGTATTGCTAGGCGATTGACGATTGCCCGATGCTTGGAACATGGTTTCTGATCATCCAGTTTTCGCTGTTCCCGCGTTGATCTCATACTCAAGGATGAGTCGCGGTTCAGCAGGATTTCAGACCAACGCATGATGCCGTTGACGTCGAATGTTCCGTATGTTGGAAGTAACTTCACAAAGAAAGGAACTTCCATGGACATCAGGGACGCCATCAAAGCCAATAACACTGCCATTGAAGCCATCGATCTTGTCAAGGACTACGGTTCCGGAAGCAACGCGGTGCATGCGTTACGTGACGTCAATATCGCCTTCGAACAAGGAAAATGCACCGTCATCATGGGCCCCTCCGGCTCTGGCAAATCCACGTTGATGCACACGCTGGCCGGACTTGATTCGGCCACTAGCGGACACGTCATGTTCGACGGCAAGGATCTGACCCGCATGAACGACGACCAGCTCACCCTGCTGCGCCGCCATCAGATCGGTTTCATCTTCCAAAGCTTCAATCTGCTGCCGATGTTTACTGCCGAACAGAACATTCTCATGCCCTTGACCTTGGCTGGGGCGAAACCAGACCGACAGTGGTTGCGTCTGCTGGTGGAAACGCTTGGCCTTAAGGAACGTCTTAACCATCGTCCGAACGAACTATCGGGAGGCCAACAGCAGCGTGTGGCCATCGCGCGAGCATTGATCACCAAACCGAAACTGGTGTTCGCAGACGAGCCCACCGGCAATCTTGACTCTGTATCAAGCGCCGAAGTGTTGAGCTTCCTGAAACGTTCCGTCAACGAACTTGGCCAAACCATCATCATGGTCACGCATGATGCGGTCGCCGCGTCTTACGCCGACCGTGCGCTCGTGTTCGCCGACGGCCAGATCGTGGCGGACGTGAACAAGCCGACAGCAGACCAGATGAGTGAACTGCTGATGAAGGAACGCGAAGCCGCCACAATGAATGTGGCTTCCGCGAGACATTCCCGCTAAACGCACTATAGAAGCATTCGAAGAAGGGAACAGAATCCACCATGTGGTCCATCACTTTGAAACTCATGCGAAAAACCAAGCGCATGCTCATACCCGCAGGCATCGCCATCATGATCGGCACGGCGTTCATCGCCAGCACCTTCCTGTTCGGCAATGCCATGAACGACTCCCTGACACGGCAGCTGACCGCCATGTTCGGAAACGCCAACTATGCGGTGAGCATCAACAGCTCCGACCTGAGCGATAAGGAACTCAACGAGGCGTATTCCAGCACTGTCGGCGACTTTCATCTCGACCAGATCGCCGGCATCGAAGGGGTTGGCGGCGTCCGTGCCTCGGTGGAAACCGGCGTCAGCGTTTCCAAGGGAGACAGCACCGTCAGCGGCGAGATCATTTCCACCGCGGCACAGAAGAACATGCTCCCCGTGAATATCACGGAAGGGGACCAGCCGAAGGATTCCAACGAAGTCGCGCTGCCGGAAGACATGGCGAAACAGTTGAACGTCGGCGTTGGAGACACTGTAAGCCTGACCTCCCGATATGCGGTAGGCGACGATGGCAAAGCCAAGGCGGACAACGTGCGCGTGGTAGGACTCACGTCCGATCCGAACGGCGCCTACTCATACTATGGTGGTGCGATCGTAGGATCCAACAATCTGCTTGCCGCAATGCAGGGAGTGGACGATTTCAACGCCACCGGAACAACAATGGTGTATCTCGACCTTGCCTTGGATGGAAACAGCGTATCCGCAAAAACCATCAACGGTGTGAAAGCGTTGCTGCCAAAGCATTTCGATCTGATGTCACGACAGCAAATCAGTGACGAAAGCATCAAATCCTTAAGCGGCAACCAAACCAACATCGTCACCACATTCCTTATGTGCTTCGGCGTGCTTGCCATGTTCGTGGCGGCTCTGGTGATCGCCAACACGTTCCAAGTGCTCGTGGCGCAACGCCGCCGCACACTCGCCTTGCTACGCACCATCGGCGCAAAGAAAGGCCAACTGTATGGTTCCGTGCTGTTCGAAGCGGTGGTGCTCGGCTTCGTCGCATCCGTGCTTGGCGTGGTGCTGGGAAGCCTGCTCATGTGGGGCATGTGCGTCAGCGACATCATGCAGGCGGGTATGCGGTTCAACTTCTCCTGGCAAGCCGCCGTCGTACCGATTCTCTTCGGCATTGTGGTGACGGTGCTTGCATCCATGGGATCCGCACGTTCCGCCACCGCGGTAACGCCATTGGAGGCATTGCGCCCGATTGAACTGACCGACAACCATCGTTCCAGCCTTACGCGAGCCATAATCGGTATTCTGATGGTGGCGGTCGGTATCGCCATGGCCATATTCTCCATCTGGCAGGTGCAGGCCACCAACGGCGGCGAGGATGCGAGCGGCGATCAATTCACGATGATTCTGCTCATAGCCATCGCCGGTGCCGCACTGGTGTTCCTCGGCATGGTGGTCACCGCGGTATTCTGGATGCCGACCCTCATGAAGGGCGTTGGAGCGTTGGCCTCGCTGACAGGTCCTTCCGCAACGGTTGCACACGCCAACATTCAGAAGAATCCGCGACGCATCGCAGCAACCGGTGCCGCTCTGCTCATCGGCGTCACCCTGGTTTCCACCATCGCAACCGGTGCCGCTAGCGCCAAAGAGACTATGAATGGTGCGCTCGCCACCCGTTATAGCGTCGACATCGTGGCCATGGGCGATGACATCAGCCAGCAAATGGTCAAGGATGTAGCCGACATCAACGGCGTGTCCGACACGTTGTATGCGCCGGCGGTTTCCGTGACCTTGGAGAAAGCGGATGGAACCCAGCCTACGTCCGCATTGCTGGTCGGTGTGAAGAACATCGATCAGGTCAAGCAGGTCATGCGTGCCAACTTGGGTAACGCCTCCATCGACAGTGATAGCGTGCTCATGCCAACATACAATGCGCAAACCGGCAAGGAACTGCAGTTCGCCAATGGCACGGCTGATTTCTCCACCGAATGGAACCAGGACGGCGACGCTACGCGTTCGCTGACATTGCAAGCAAAGCAAGCCGATTACCGTCGCGTATCCGCACAGTATGGAGCTGTCGGATTCGTGGATGAAAGCCATTTCACCAATGGTGACCTCGATGCCGCCACCCATGTGTTGCTGGTCAAGGCAGATACTGACAAGTCAGGAGTTTCCGTTGCCGGCATCTACAACGACATGCAGGCCGCATTGGAGAAGAGCGCTGGTGCGACAGTGACAGGACCGATCGCCGAACGCAGCGAATGGGCGAAGATGATCGACTCCATGATGATGCTTCTGGTGGGATTGATCGCCGTGGCCGTGCTCATCGCACTTGTCGGCGTGGCCAACACGCTGTCGCTGTCAGTGATCGAACGCACCCGAGAATCCGCCACATTGCGCGCCATCGGCATGACCCGAGGCCAGCTGCGACGCTCTCTTGCGGTGGAAGCCCTGCTCATCTCGCTGGTATCCGGCATCGCGGGCGTACTACTTGGCACCCTGTTCGGCTGGCTGGGCGCATACGTGGTGTTCAGTATGTACGGCAAAGTGGTGTTCCCGTTCGAATGGGGCATTAACGGCATCGTACTCGCCGTGGCAGCCGTGGCAGCATTGCTCGCCAGCGTATTCCCCGCACGCAGGGCAGTGAGCACGCCTCCTGTTGAGGCGCTCGCCGAAGCCTAAGCTTCATAGCAAACACAACGAAAAGGACTCCTGCCACAAACATGGTAGGAGTCCTTTTTGCGTATCATGCATACGCAAAACAACAAACCAGTCAGACCAAATGGTTTTCGTAAGCGAACACCACCGCCTGCACACGGTCACGCGCATTGATCTTCGCCAGAATATGCGCCACATGCGTTTTCACCGTCGGCAGGCTGATGAAAAGCTTATCGGCAATCTCCTGATTCGACAATCCATGCGCGATCTCAATAAGCACTTCGCGCTCGCGATCGGTCAGCTCGTCCAATTCCGGATCGGTATATGTTGAATCCGTAGCAGAAGTAGTTGCGGAATTTTCAGGCCTACCGACGTTCGTAGCCATGAAGTCGCCTTCCATCATTTTCTCGATAAGACGTTTCGTGGCGGACGGTGCGATAATCGCATTACCTTGAAAAACCGTGCGAATCGAATTCAGCAACGTTTCCGGTTCCGTATCTTTCAGCAGAAAACCGGAAGCTCCGGCAGTGATCGCAGCCATAACATATTCATCCAAATCGAATGTCGTCAGAATGATCACTTTGGTATGAGTGACTTCTGATTGCGTTCCATCGGCAGCAAAGCGATGCTGCAACGCACTGATCTGCCGAGTCGCCTCAATACCATCCATGCCGGGCATACGCACATCCATCAACACCACGTCAGGATGCAGCGTTTCCGCCAACGCCACAGCCTCTGCACCATCGCGAGCCTGCGCCGCAACCGTCATATCAGGCTGGGAGCCGATCACCATGGCGAAACCGGCGCGTACCAATTCCTGATCATCGGCAATGACCACACGAATCTTCTGTTCTTCACTCATACTCTCCACCTTATCGGCATTGTTCCGCTCACAGCGCGAAACAAACCCTTAAATCTCCCTGAAAAACTTGAATCGGCTATCGAGACACGCGCTGCAGCTGCTCCTCCAATGGTGCTGCGGGCCTCAACTGCAGTTCGCTCGCACTACCGGCATGAGCGTCATCGCTGAAACCAGTCTCACGAAGCACGCCAAGCAGTTCGCGCATACGCTTAAGCGCGGCGCGCCCCTGCTCGCCAATGGCTTTGAACGCTGCGGAAATCTCGTCGGCGGTAGGCTCCTTGCCTTGTGCTTCGGCGCTGTCCAACATATGAATACCATCGACGGCCTGGCTGATCACGCTGTTCAACGTGGCGGTGACTTCAGCCTGAATGCTGGCACTGATACGGTCACGTTCCATATTCGCCGCGAGAATACGCTGCTTCTCCTGTTCGGACACCAGTGCCTCTTCGCGAGTCTGCAATACCAGTGCGTTTGAATCGCTGGAACGCGCCCAACGTGCCCACGCCATGATGCCGGCGCACAGCATCAGCACTGCAACCGTATGCATGACGCCGGTAAAGAACGCTGCACTACTACTTGACGTGGCTGAAAACCGGTTTTGTTAAGCCCGCGGAAGCGGCGATGGCGCCGAACAGGGTAGTGTATCCGTGCTGGTCGGCCGCGATTCTCAAGCCCATCAGCACCGAACAGGTAGCGGCGGCAAGACCGGTCCAGCGCCATGCGTGTTCACGCCCATACAATACGGCTGAATACAGCGCACACAGCGACGCTACGATATGTCCAACCTCAATCGATCCCAAAAACACCAATTGCACAACCGACAATACGAACACAATAAGCGCGCAAGTCTCGGGGAGCCTTCGTCGAAGAGCCAGCGCCAGCAAGCAGCATGCGGCGATCGCATGAGAGAGCTGCGCATCGCGTGAACTATCAAAAAAGAACGTAATCGACATGCGATTCAGCAGCATGACCAATATCACGGCGCCAACGGAATCCATGAGCACATAATGGTGCTGCGTCCACGCGGAAACACGTTCCACCCAATTCAGCCCTCGCGAATTGGATGTATTGGCAAGTTCTACGGATTTCAGTTTCAACGATGTGAGCAAATCATGCAGATTGGGTGCGGTAATGCGCAAGTGTTGCAGGGCATTCGAACGATGATCGCGACCGGTCGGTTGGTTGGTTTCCTGCGTCTGCTTCGATGGTTGATCTGGGATTCGCGCCGATATGTTGACGACTGTGTGAGGTGCGATTGCTTCGTCGGATAATTTCGCTTTGCTGGATATGGCAGTTGTGTTGCAAGATTCGGACTGTTCCGAGGCATACTGTTCGCCGGTTTCGTCTGTCGCTGGCTCTTTACCGCCGTAAGGCAGGGTGGCCATAACTTCGAAGCCTCCGCCGAGTTGAGGGCCAGCATGCAATGAGCCTCCGGCCGATTCGATGCGTTCCTTCATGCCCAACAGGCCGTAACCTGGCGTATGCCCGTCGATATTGGCCGCCGCGCCACGACCATTGTCGGTGACGCTCAAAGTGAGCAAACCGTTGTTCCAGGACTCTTTGATATGCACATCGACGTGCGGCCCCGCATACTTGCGGATATTCGTCAGCGCCTCCTGCACTACATGGTAGGAAGCTATCGAGGCTTGTTCACCGAGTTGTTCTGGGCTGGCGGTGCCGGTGATATTCCGTCGGATTCGAATGTCGGGGGAGACGTTTCGCGCTTGTTCCACAAGATTGCCGATATCGTTATAATCGGCGTGCGGTGAACCCCCGAATACTCCCAGAAGACGTTGCATGTCATGCAGTGCGCGTTCCGATTCGTGTCGAATCGTCTCCATGGTGTTTCTGGCCACCGCGGGATCATGCGTGCCTGCATAGCGGCCGCCATCAGACTGCACGATGATGATTGATAGGGTGTGCGCCACCACATCGTGCATGTCACGTGCGATGCGTGCTCGTTCCGCCAACGTGGCGATATCGCGTTCGTCCTGGTCTCGCGCGGCGATTGCCTCATTGCGTTCCCGCATCATGCGAACGGTTGCCAGACGGGCACGCTGCCAGAACGCTACAATGACGGTGGAAATGATACATACTTCGAAAATCGGCGTCAGCACCAGCATGTATTGCGCCACCATGTCGGCGACTTCCGACATGGATGTTCCTGTGTAGATGGAGCCGAGAGTGACTTCCGTGACCATTGCGCCATTTGGATTTGAGCCATTCCAACTGCTCCACGTATGCACTTTGCCACCGGTGAGCAGCGGCCCATTGGTCATGGTCCATGCCATCAACGCCGAAGCCAGAAGACCGATGGCCAACGCTAGAATAATGAAGGCTTTCGTGTTTTTGGGATTGCCGTAGACGATCACCGAATACAGCATGACCAATGCCAGAATATCGGCGCCCAATATGCAAGGGCCGAATATGAGATGCGTCAAGGCCAATGCCACACAGAGCAACGCTCCGGTCTGTGGCCGCCATCGACGGATCAGCAGCGGGATCAGCATTGCCGCTTCCCACGCCATCTGTATGGAAGGATTAAGGTCAAACAGCAATCCCGGATTATAGGTGATGCTGCCGGTCACGCCGAACAGCAGAACACCTATAACAAGCGTGAGGATGAGATCGCCTGCGAAGACATGACCATGCATCCACGACAAGAGACGCTGCTTGAAATTCGACATACGCTCCACCCTAGCGCCAGATATGCTGTGACGCCATCGTGCGCAGGAATGAAATAACGGTAAGATAAAGCCGCTTTTGTGAGGTAAGGTTATCTCCGCATGTGGGTGAGATGGAATCCATCAAGAAGTCACTACCCGCATTGAATATGCCGATGACGCCAAAGGAAAGGTGAATGCATGACGTTGCTGAGCGAATACTACGTGCCCGGATTGCATATTGAGGATCGTTCCATCAAGGTGCCGTTGGATTGGACGGGCCACGAGCCCGGTCATGGGTTCGATGGCGAATCGATCAGCCTGTTCTACCGTGTGGTCACCGCTCCCGAACATGTGCATGACGACCTGCCGCTACTCGTGTTCCTGCAGGGCGGCCCAGGCGGTTCCGGTCCACGTCCGCTCGGCCCAAGTTCCGATGGTTGGATCGAGGAAGCGATCAAGCATTTCCGCGTGGTGTTGCCGGATCAACGTGGTACGGGGCGTTCGTCTCGTGTCGACACGCATGTGATTGAGGGCATGGACGGCGACGGCAAGGCCGGTGCCGCGTTTTTGAAGCGTTTCCTCGCTGATTCGATCGTTCGTGATTTCGAGCATCTGCGTCGCACCGAATTCGGGGGCGCACGTTGGGTCACGCTTGGTCAAAGCTATGGCGGATTCCTGACGTTGACGTATCTTTCGCTGTTCCCGCAAGGAGTTATCGCCAGTTTCACCACGGGCGGCATTCCTCATGTTCCCGCCGATGCGACCGACGTGTACCGTCATACGTTCCCGCGCATGGCGGCAAAGACGAAGCAGTTCTACGAGCGTTACCCGATCGATATCGAACGTGTCGTGGCCGTCGCCGACATTCTGCAATCGCGCAAGGTCACATTGCCGAACGGCGACCCGCTCACGGTGGAACGCTTCCAATGCTTGGGATCCGATTTCGGTATGAAGCCAAGTTTCGAACGCGTGCATTGGATTCTTGACCAGGCATTCCTTGACGGCGACGGTTCGGCCTCGACCTCGGCGGAACTGTCTGACGAATTCCTATCTTCCGTGATGGAGGCGACCTCATCTCGCCCGCTGTATTGGCCGTTGCAGGAGTTCATCTACGCCAATGGTGAGCTGGAAACGCCGATTTGCTGGGCCGCCCAGCGCGTGCGTGGCGAGTATCCGGAATTCGCGGGTGACATTCGTCCGCTTAATTTCACCGGCGAGGCCATGTTCCCGTGGATGTTCGAGCAGGAACGTGCGTTGCGTCCGTTCAAACCAGCCATGGATGTGCTTATGGAAGACACGCACTTCGGCACGATCTACGATGCCGACCAGTTGGCTCGCAACGAGGTTCCGCTGCAGGCCGCCGTCTATTTCGACGACATGTACGTCGACTCCGGTCTGCAATTTGATACGCTGTCCCGTGTGGGACGATCGCACTATTGGACCACCAACGAATTCGAGCACGACGGTGTACATGGTTCCGTGGTGTTCAAGCACCTGTTCGACGAGGCGTTGAACAGGGGAGACCTGGAAGAACTGTTCTGACATTCCCGAAATTCTCCGAAACCATCGCATCCAAAACAATTACGTCCATTAGAAAAGACGACAAGGAGGACACCATGTCCAATCCAAACCATCGGATTCATCGGATACGGCAACATGGCGCAGGCGATCGCCGAAGGCCTGGTCAATGCCGGCACAATCAGCGGCAACGACATTGTGGCTTGTGCGGCACACTATGACAAGCTGGAATGTAACGCCGCCAAACTTGGTGTGAAAGCGGTGCATACCGCTGCACAAGTGGCCGAAGCCGCCGACGTGGTCGTTATCGCCATCAAACCGTATCAGATTGAAGCGGTGATTTCACCGATTGTTGATAAGCTGGCGCAGCCAAACACCATCGTCGTGTCCATTGCGGCAGGCTGGGATCTGAACAAATTCCGCGACCTGTTCGGAACGTCTTTCGAACAGGCACACATCCAATGCACCATTCCGAACACGCCGATGGCTGTCGGCAAAGGCGTGCTGGTCACGGAAATCGACAACACGCTCACGCAGGAACAGACGGAAACCTTCGAAAGCCTGTTTTCGTCAATCAGCCTGATTGAACACGTGGACACCGCACACATGGGCATCGGCATGTGCATCGCCGGCTGCGCGCCGGCCTTCACCGACATGTACATCGAAGCATTGGGCGATGCCGGTGTGAAATATGGTTTGCAGCGTGCCACCGCGTATCGTCTGGCCGCCAAAATGGTGGAAGGCGTGGGTGCGCTCTATCTGGCCGACGAAACGCATCCGGGTGCCATGAAAGACGCTGTCTGCTCTCCAGGGGGCACCACCATCAAGGGTGTCGCATCGTTGGAGGAAAGTGCGTTCCGAGGTGCCGTGATCAAAGCGGTCGACGCCATCGAAGCCTAATACTAAGCTAAGGAACCATGTCTCTTACTATCGGAATTGTCGGACTGCCGAACGTCGGCAAGTCCACCATGTTCAACGCATTGACCCGTAACAACGTTCTGGCGGAAAACTATCCGTTTGCCACCATCGAACCGAACACCGGCATCGTGCCATTGCCGGATGACCGTCTGCCGGTGCTTGCCAAGCTCGTGCACACGGAGAAGATCGTGCCGGCCACCGTCACCTTCGTCGACATCGCAGGCATCGTCAAGGGCGCTTCGGAAGGCGAAGGCTTGGGTAACAAGTTCCTCGCCAACATTCGCGAAGCCGACGCGATCTGCGAGGTCGTGCGTGCCTTCGAAGACGATGATATCGTGCACGTCAACGGCAAGGTCGATCCGTCCGACGACATTGAAACCATCAACACCGAGCTGATCCTCGCCGATCTGCAGACCATCGAGAACGCGCTGCCGAAGTTGGAGAAGGATTTGCGCGGCAAGAAGATCGAACCGGCCTACATGGAGGCCGTCAAGCAGGCGAAGACCATTCTTGAAGCCGGCGAAACCATTGATAAGGCGGCTCGCGAAGGTCGTTTCGACAAGGATTCCGTCTACGATCTGCACTTGATGAGCGCCAAGCCGTTCATCTATGTGTTCAACGTGGACGATGCCGAGCTGCAGAACAAAGACATGCAGGCCAAGCTCGCCGCATCCGTGGCTCCGGCTCCGGCCATTTTCCTCAACGCGCAGTTTGAAGCCGACCTGACCGAGCTCGACGAGGCTGACGCTCGCGAGATGCTTGCGGACGCCGGTCTTGAGGAGTCCGGATTGGATCAGTTGGCGCGAGTCGGCTACGATACGCTCGGCCTTTCCACCTTCCTCACCGCAGGCGAGAAGGAAGTTCGCGCATGGCAGATCCACAAGGGCTATACCGCGCCGCAGGCTGCCGGCGTGATTCATACGGACTTCGAAAAAGGCTTCATCAAGGCCGACATCGTCTCCTACGACGATTTCGTGGCTGCCGAAGGCTCCATGGTCAAGATCAAGGAGGAAGGCAAGCTACGCCAGGAAGGCCGCGACTACGTGATGCAGGACGGCGATATCGTCGAATTTAAATTCAACGTCTCGAAGTAAGTGTTTCTCTGGCTCCCCTGAGGGGAGCTGTCGCTACAAGCGACTGAGGAGCGGCACGGATAAGGCCTGAGAAGTCGTCTTCTCAGGCCTTTGTCATGACATTGTTCTGCAAGGACTGGCTGCTGCAGCAGCATAATGTGTGTTTTATTATTCGGCCTTGGCGGCTTGCTGGTCAATCCAATTGTTGACGTCGGTGACCGCCTCGTCAAGGGTTGCTTTGGCGGCTTTGCAGTATTTGGAATCTACAGGTTGACGATTTCCGCGCCGAACGGCCAGAGCGCAAGCTTGGCCATCTTGAACGCTTGAATGCCGAGCGGAATGCCGATGATGGAGATGCACAGAATCAGTTCCACCACTGCCCATCCGATTGCGATGGCCAATCCACCAAGAATGATCCACAGGATATTGCCGAGAACTCGCATGATTTGCCACTTTCCGATTCCGGTCGATGCCTCGCATGTTCAGCTTCACTATTTTGCCAGACATCATGACGGAAACACGAGACGCAACCCTGAGATCGCCCCTGATTCATTCTCTGACCGCTATTCAGGCGGATCGTATGCGGTAAGCCCAATCCTTTTTGTGAAGATTTTGTGTATTGTCGGGCATACGTGGTTTTCACCGTCGATTTGAATGATGATAGGCTTCTCGATGTCTGCCGTATGAAGACCCATCAAGGAGATGCCATGAACCTGTATCGCTACGCGATGTTCATCGCACGCGCCTGCCGTGGGTCGTTCGTCGGCAATGTTCTGTTTGCCAATCCACAAATGACCCTATTCTCGATGCTGGTGTAGCGGGGACACGTCTTATGCCGGGATGTACCGATGGCCCATCCGCAGTCGACGTCGCATGAATCGCTCACCATAGCCATCAACTTACGCAAAGCCGCGAATCGTTTGCCGTATATGAATGCGGAACGGATGGCGGCTTTTCCTTTACCCCGGACTCATCAGTGTCCCCGCGTCTTGACACAAGTATGGGGCCGGATCGCTCATACATGCCGTTACCAACAGAAGGAAATGCTGTGACCTCACAGAAGACCGCGGAATTCGGGTCCGCCGCCAGTTCCGTAAAGCCTATTGATTCGCACGCCCGATTCATCGTCGTGGGCGTGATCGTCGTCGGCTCGTTCATCGCGCTGCTCAACCAGACCGTCATGTCACCGGCCTTGCCGGCACTGATGCGTGATTTCAATATCACCACCGGCACCGTGCAGTGGGTGACCAGCGTCTACATGCTGGTCTCGGGCATCATGGTGCCGATTTCAGGCTATCTGATTGATAAATTCTCCACCCGAAAGCTCTTCGCCGGAGCTCTTGCCACTTTCATGGTCGGCACACTGCTGTGTGCCGTCGCGCCGAATTTCATGCTGTTGCTCGTCGGACGCATACTGCAATCCGCCGGCTCCGGCGTGCTGTTGCCATTGGTCGCCGTAGTGCCGATGCTCGTCTATCCGCCGGATAAGCGTGGCACCGCCATGGGCATGGCCGGTATCGTCATGGCCGCCGGCCCGGCTATCGGCCCGGTTGTCGGTGGTCTGGTGATTGACAGTTTCGGATGGCGCCCGATGTTCATTGGCATCGCAGTTGTGGCACTGGTCATCCTTGTCGGAGGCACGATGATGCTCAAGAACGTCGGCGAGTTGAAGAACCCAAAGCTCAACATCCTGTCCGTGATCCTTTCGACCATCGCGTTCGGTGGCCTGCTCTATGGCTTCTCGTCTGCTTCCACGATGGGATGGGCCAATCCGGTCGTCATTATTTCAATCGTCGTTGGTCTTGTGGCCTTCGTCGCATTCGTATACAAGCAAGTCAAGCTCGATGAGCCATTGTTGCGCGTTGACACCCTTGCCACCCGCAACTTCCGCAACTCCGCGATTCTGGTCACTCTGATTAACGCCGCAGTCGCCGCAACCAACGTGACGTTGCCTATCTTCATCCAGAATGTACTCGGCCAATCCGCCACCGTCACCGGCATGGTCATGCTGCCCGCCGCGGCGGTCGGCATCATCCTGAGTCCGGTCGCCGGTGCCGCATTCGACAAATTCGGCCCGCGCGGCGTGGGCATCGGCGGCCTTGCGCTCATGACCATCTCTCTTGGTCTTCTCGGCACCATCAACACCAGGACATCAGTGCTGTTTGTCGCCGTGTTCTGCGCATTGCAGGCATCTGGTCAGGCTATCGCCAACATGCCGATCAACACTTGGGGCGTCAACGCTTTGCCGAACGACATGATCGCCCATGGCAACGCCATCGCCAACACCGGCCGCCAGATCGCGGCAGCCATTGCGACCTCGCTTCTGGTCACCGCAGAAACATCCGTGACCGCCTCGCACATGTCCCAGGGTGTGAAGTCCGCCACGGCCAGCGGCATCGCGTTCTCCTACCTGCTGTGCGCCGCCATCTCGCTGGTCGCCCTGATCATCTGCATCTTCACCGTCACCAGCCGTGCCAAGGAGAAGGACGCGCGCAACGCCAAGGCCTCCGAGGCGCAATCCTCCGCCGAAGTCGCGGCCGAAACCACTGAAGGCCAGCCCGCCGAGCATCACTACGCCGGCGCATACGTGGCCCCCGCCGCCTCCCTGTTCAAGCAGGCCCAGGAACAGTCCATCGGCGGAATCATGGACGATCAGCCCTACAGCTGCCTGGACAGCGATGACATCACGCATGTGGTGCGCGAGTTCATCCGCCTCAACGTCTCCAGCCTTCCCGTGGTGAACGGCGATGGCAGGCTCGTCGGCTTCGTCAGCGACGGCGATGTCATGAAATCGATTGCCACCTATGAATCCCGTACGGTTTCCACCGGCACCGGTTCGACGATGGTGGTGTTCGACGACGAAACCGTGGCCTCCAAGGTGCAGGCGCTCTCCGGCAAGAAGGTGATGGACATCGCCACGCGCAAGGTCGTTGCCGCCACGCCCGACCAGCATGTCGGAGAGGTGGCCCGAATCCTCGCCAAGAAGCAGTTCAAGAAACTGCCGGTGGTGGATGGTGATGGCAGACTCGTCGGTGTGATCCGCCGTAAGTCCGTGATGGAACATGCCTTCGATGCGCTGTTCCCAAAGGATGATCGGTGATTAGGCGCCATCATCGCTGAATAGAATGAATGGAATATGAGGCTTCCCTTCTCGCGGGGGAAGCCTCATTGCTTTGTCCGCGGAGTCTTACGGCACCTGCGCAAGGGCAACGTCACGCCTTCATGATTATACTATCGAATAGTGTGTTCCTATCGTTGCATGGTGACGCTAACGCATGGCGTCACGATACTGAAGCCTGCCATCTAACGGCGGGTACGGCTCGTTGCTGGAGTCGTGCACGCATACGCGCGTCGGCGTGCGTATGCCGTGATGTGACCTTTGTAGTGGAATTGAAGAATTGAGGGGCTTCTGCTGTTTTCGTGGGTTAGGTTCTTGGTTGTGGTAGGTGTATGTCGAGTCCGCCGCAGCGGAGCATGACGAGCGCGATGAGGCTGCTGACGTGGTGGAAGCCATAGGTCATGCGGATGGTGACCTTGATGCGGCTGTGGGGCTTCATCCGTGGAGCCAGCGTGATCATCATTTCGACGATCACGGCGCTGTGGCTGTTGCAAGGCATTCCCGTGCTCGCCGGCACAGGCGGATTCACGCACGTCGACGATGTGCATGAATCCGCGTATGGTATGCTCGCCGACGCGGCCGCTCCTGTGTTCGCGCCAGCCGGTTTTGACGACTGGCATGCCTCGGCCGCGTTGATCACGGGATTCGTGGCCAAGGAGGTCGTGGTCGGTTCGATGTCGCAGTCCTATCACGCGGACGGAGAGGATGATACGGCTTCCCAACAGGCCGGAGAGGGGACGTTGGGACAGAAGCTGCGCGCCTCGTTCGACCAATCGTCATACGGTCATGGCAGGGCCGCAGCCATCGCCTTCCTGCTGTTCACGCTCGCCTACACGCCCTGCCTCGCGACGGTCGCGGAAATGCGACGGCAATTCGGCACGAAAATCGCGGCGCGTTCCGTTCCGCTGAGTCTGGCCGTGGGCCTACGTCATCGCCGTAATCGCCTTCCAATCATTGCGATTGATATGGTGAACGGTAGAGGACGGTTCGACATTCCTGCACGTGGTTGGCGACTCACGTCACGTACGGTCGGCCCGCAGGACAATGGTCGGGGCGATATCGTTACACGTATCGTCGGCGATGTTGCGGCAGGATTGACGGTGCGGCAGATCGCCGCCGAACGACATCTGCCGGTCGATTTCGTCGACATGGCCATCGAACGCGCGCGAGAACGAGGATCGCTTGACGTGGTGGATATGCGGTCGCGGCACGCCTGCGGAGAGACGGTATGCCGACCCGACCCCGCTTCGTTGGTGTGCGTGGGATGTCCATTCAGGTTTTTCCCATCTTCGGACTCGTAAAATAGGAGAGGTTAACAAGACGAAGAACGATGACATCCGTCGATTCGCAAGGGGTGGACGCATATGGATTATCAGTATCAGGCCGTTGAACAGCCTTCCAATCCCCGCAAAACCTGGCCGATTGTCCTTTCCGTGGTCGTGGCGCTCACTGTGGCATGCGGCGCAGGAGTGTACGTCTACCACAACAAACGGCAGGAGGCGTTGGACACATGCCGGCAATCGCTTGCGGAATTCAGCTCGGCCCGTAAGGCCGTGCTCGACACATCCGAAAACGGTAGCGAGCTGCAGAAATTGATCCGTGGTGCGCTCGGCGTGAACGACATCATCGACGCGTTCGCGGACGCGGCCACCAGCGCAGAGAACACGGTCGATACGGAAGGCTGTAAGGCGGACGCCACCATCACGCAGCTCAATCTCATCGCCAAAACACTAGACAGCGCCACGGACTCCCTGAATAACAGCCTGAAGGACATCCAGGAGAAGAACGGCACGAATGCGCTGCAGCAGGATTCGCAGAACGATTCGGATGGCACGACAACGAACGGACCATCCTCCAATACTCAGTCCAATACGTCATCGGGGCAATTGCTCGACGTTCCTTCGAACGGTTCTTCCGCCACGGAATCGTTGGATGAATCGAAGAAGGAACTGCAGCAGTCGCTCGATAAGGCGGACAAATTGGTCAACAAGCTTGGCAAGGACGAAACACTGACGTTGACTGGCCGTAAACTGCTGTCCGCATTGTCCAAAGCTGTGGATTCCGGTCAAAAACTCATTGAAAACAGCAATATCAAGGATTCCAAGTATTACAAGGCCGCCAAAGTCACGCTCGATGAGGCCATCGATGTGGCCGAGAATTGGGTGGACAGACAGGCGTCCAAAGCGCAATGACGATTCTCCCTCGTGTTGCTTCCATACGCGCGTCTAAAGTTTCCCGGAAAAACGTCGACGATTATGACATCAGAGAATATGACGCCATGACGGATGGAAGCGTAAGAGGGGATACGAATGGCGAAATCGGGGTGTGGGCCGTCGGGGAAACATCGCGTTTGCGAACCCGGTCGCCCGTCCATATCCTAGGCGATCGGGTTCGAAAGACCGATTAGAAGAACAGCGCTGAGACTCCGGCCGCAAAGCACATAAGCAGCACAGACGTGATGAAACTGGCGAGGAACGCCTTCATGTTCATTTCTGCGATATTCAAAATAACCATTCGCTTTCACAAAAGCGAAGTATTCATAGATCATATCCCAGATTTCTTTAATTCCAATACCATAAAAGCCGGAATACGTCATTACTTTAGGACTCC
>ENA-OPZZ01001117-OPZZ01001117.1-human-gut-metagenome-genome-assembly--contig:-NODE-1117-length-18065-cov-5.316423_pt1 | contig 18065 bp, 17 predicted proteins | sample MGYA00242487_ERZ504511 | MGnify/ENA primary metagenome ERZ504511 (study PRJEB26092, sample SAMD00036241) | human gut metagenome | host: Homo sapiens | study: EMG produced TPA metagenomics assembly of... | reverse complement strand
GAAGCATTAACAAGAATTACATATCTTGTATTGCCATATTTAAGAAGAGGATCTTTTATTTATCAGATGGCATCTTCTGCGGGATTTGCTCCGCAGCCGAATTTCACAGTTTATGCAGCAACCAAAGCATATGTGAAAAGTTTCTCTATTGCATTGCGGCAGGAGCTGTCCTATCAAGGGATCAGGGTGATCGCAGTATGTCCAGGGCCAGTAAAAACGGAGTTTTTTGATCGTGCATATGAACAGGAAGAGATGAAATTTTATAAGAAATTCGTAATGGCAGATCCAAAGAAAGTTGTAAAAAAAGCAATCCGTGATGCGAGAAAAAATAAAGCAGTATCTGTTTATGGAATGACGATGAAAGTAACTAGGGTTATCTGCAAGCTTCTTCCTGGAAGATGGATCGCAAAAATCATGGGTAAATAAGGATATAAAATGAGAGAATTAAACATAACGACAAGAGAAGAAGGACAGAGATTAGATAAGATTCTTTCGAAATATTTAAATAAAGCTCCAAAGAGTTTTGTATACAAGATGCTTCGAAAGAAAAATATCAAGTTAAACGGCAAAAAAGCAACGGGAAATGAGAAATTATCTCAGGGAGATCAGGTGTGTATTTATCTTGCAGAAGATACGATCAACAAGTTCCGTGAAGAAGTTAAAGCAGGAAAGCAAAAGATCAAACTTGATGTTTTATATGAAGATGAGAATGTCATTATGGTCAATAAACCATGGGGAATTTTATCACAGAAATCAAAACCAGAGGATATTTCCATCAATGACCAGATCATCCCATATGCAGTGAACCAAGGGTTGATCAGTGAAAAGGAATTGCAGGTAGTAAAACCATCGATTTGTAACCGATTGGACCGCAATACAACAGGAATCATCATTTGTGGGATTTCTATAGAAGGATTACAGACGATGGCAGAAATGCTAAAACATCGTGATATGGAAAAATACTATCTTTGCATCGTAAAAGGAAAACTTGAAAGAACACAAAAAGTCAGTGCTTATTTAAAGAAAGATGAAAAAACAAACAAGGTAAAGATATCAAAACAGGAGATCGCAGGAGCAAGCCATATTGAGACAGCTTATGAGCCAGTGATATCAAATGATGAATTTACACTATTGAAAGTCGAACTGATCACAGGAAAGACCCATCAGATCCGAGCGCATCTTGCAAGTATTGGACATCCGTTGATCGGAGATTTTAAATATGGCGATAAAAAGATCAATCAGGAGATGAAACAGAGATTTGGATTAAAAGATCAGCTGCTTCATTGTACAGAGATTGTTTTTCCACGAGATATGAAAACGTGCAAAAATTTATCCGGAAAGAAAATTCAGGCACCACTTCCGAAGCGATTTGATATGATCAAAAACGACTTGTTTGGGAGAGCATAGTCATGGCAGAAGATAAATGGAATGTAAAGGGACTTCGAGGATCGGTCCTTGAAGAGTTGATCAACTATACGAATGAAAAATACAGGCAACAGAAACTTGCTCTTGTACAGAAAATACCGACATCGATCAAGCCAGTCAGATTTGATAAGACAAAACGTCATATTACGCTTGCTTATTTTGATCAGAAGAGTACTGTTGATTATATTGGGGTTGTGCAGGGAATTCCTATTTGTTTTGATGCAAAAGAATGTGCAAAAGACATATTTCCACTTCAGAATATTCATGAACATCAGGTAGAGTTTATGAGACAATATGAAGAACAGGGTGGAATCAGTTTTTTGTTGATCTATTTTACATCAAGGCATGTTTGCTATTATATGTCATTTCAGGAGATGATGAAGTACTGGAATCGTGCAAAAGAAGGTGGAGTGAAACATTTCAAATATGAAGAATTAGATATTGGTTTTTTTGTTCCACTAAAGCAGGGAATGATCCTTCATTATCTGGAATGTCTGCAAAAAGTATTAGAGCAAAAAGATCAATAAGATTCGTGTCGAAAACATTGACGAGAAGCAAAATTTTGCGTATAATATAACATTGACGAAAAAGAAAAGCTGTGGATTTTAAACCGCAGTGCAGAAAAGGATAGATTTTATGATCAGAAGCATGACAGGATTTGGACATGGGGAAGTGTCCAATGACAAGAATCAGAAGGTCACAGTGGAGATGAAATCCGTCAACCACAGATATTGTGACATCTCATTAAAACTTCCCAAGAAATTAGCCATGTTTGAGGCAAATATCCGTAATATCATGAAAGAATACGCAAGCCGTGGAAAGATTGATATTTATGTGTCTTATGAAGATTTGTCAGAGACAGCGGTAAGTCTCCATTATAATCAGGCAATGGCAGAAGAATATATGCAGGTATTTAAAAAGATGCAGGAAGATTTTAACATTGAAACCAAGATCACTGCAGAAGCCCTCGCCAAATATCCAGAGGTTGTAACAATTGAGGAAGTACAGCAAGATGAAGAAGTATGGTGGGAGTTGCTAGAAGCTGCATTAAGACAGGCTGCGGAGAAGTTTGTAGAGACAAGAACGATTGAAGGAGCAAACCTTAAGAGAGATCTTTTAGGCAAACTTGATCAGATGGCAGCAGATGTGACGTTTATTGAGGAACGTTCTCCACAGATCATTGCGGAATACAGAAGCAAATTAGAAGAAAAAGTGAAAGAATTTTTAGAAGACTCAACGATCGAAGAAAACAGGATCGCAGCAGAGGTTACATTGTATGCAGATAAGATCGCTGTTGATGAGGAAATCGTAAGATTGCAAAGTCATATCAGCTCTATGACAGATGTGTTGGAAAGCGATGAAAGCATCGGAAGAAAACTTGATTTCATGGCACAGGAGATGAACAGAGAAGCGAATACGATCTTATCCAAATCAAGTGATGTCGATCTTGCGGATCATGCAATCGAACTGAAGACAAATGTTGAGAAAGTAAGAGAGCAGATTCAGAACATAGAGTAAGATAAGAAGGGAAAGATCATGGAAAAGAGAGGTTCATTACTGGTAATCTCCGGATTTTCTGGAGTTGGAAAAGGAACGGTGGCAAAGAAACTGGTAGAAAAATATGGATATAGTTTATCAATTTCTGCAACAACAAGACAACCAAGAGAAGGTGAAGTTGATGGCAGAGAGTATTTTTTCAAGACCGTGGATGATTTTAAAAATCTGATCGATTATAATGGATTTATTGAATATGCCAGATATGTGGACAATTATTATGGAACGCCAAGAAAGTTTGTGGAAGATGAACTTGCCGCAGGACATAATGTAATCTTAGAGATTGAGGTGCAGGGTGCATTTAATATTAAGAAGCAATATGAGGATGCATTGTTGATCTTTATTACAGCACCAAGTGCAGCTGCGATCAAAGAACGCTTAGTAGGCAGAGGCACAGAATCTGAGGAAGTGATCAATAAACGTTTAAATCGCGCCAAAGAAGAGTCAGAAGACATGGATAAATATGATTATATCGTGATCAATGATCAGGTAGAAGACTGCGCGGATCGAATTCATGCCATTGTGCAGGCAAAAGAATGCCTGCTTGGAAATAATCTTAAGTTTATAGAAGCAACAAAAAAAGAATTAGAACAGCTATAGGAGGAATTATTATGTTACATCCATCATATACAGAATTAATGAAGGTCATCAATGGTGACAGTGAAGAAGAGAAAGTTATCTCAAGCCGTTATTCTATCGTGCTTGCAAGTGCAAAGAGAGCAAGACAGATCATCGCAGGAGATATGCCATTAGTAGAAGAAAAAGATGGTGCAAAACCATTATCTACAGCTGTTGAAGAACTTTGGGAAGAAAAAGTTAAGATTCTCGGAGATGACGAAGAAGCAGAAGAATAGAAACAGTAAGGAAAACAGGGTGCTTAGGGATTCCTAAACACCCTTATTTGTACAGATAGGGAGTTTTTTATGGACATTATTTTGTTACTTAAAACCGTATTACTTGGAATTGTTGAGGGGATTACGGAATGGTTACCGATCAGTAGTACAGGACATTTGATCTTAGCAGATGAATTTATCAAGCTGAACATGACAGCTGACTTTAAGGAGATGTTTGATGTTGTGATCCAGTTAGGTGCGATCATGGCAGTCGTTGTCTTATATTTCCATAAGTTGAATCCATTTTCACCGAAGAAGAATCACGACGAGAAGATGGATACGATCATTTTATGGACAAAGGTAATTCTTGCAGTATTTCCAGCAGCAATTATTGGTATTTTGTTTGATGACTGGTTGAACGATCATTTTTATAATCCACCAGTTGTAGCAGCAATGCTGATTATCTATGGTGTTTTATTTATCATTATTGAAAACCGCAACAAACGAAGCAGAAGAAGACCAATGAATGATCTTTCCAGATTATCCTATGGAATGGCACTTGGAATCGGTGTATTTCAGATATTGGCATTAATTCCGGGTACATCTAGATCTGGTGCGACGATTCTTGGAGGAATCTTGCTTGGATGTTCTAGAACAGTAGCTGCTGAATTTTCATTTTTCTTAGGGATTCCTGTGATGTTTGGAGCAAGCTTATTAAAGATCGTGAAGTTCGGTCTTGCATTTACATCAACACAGTTGATCGTACTGATCGTAGGAATGGTTGTATCATTTCTTGTATCAATCGGAGCGATCAAATTCTTGCTTGGATATATTAAGAAGAATGACTTTAAGGCATTTGGTGTATACCGAATCATACTCGGTCTGTTAGTGATCGTGTATTTTGCATTCATCAAATAAGGAGTTTGTAAAACATGGATAAGAATTTATTTCTAAAGAATATGGAAGAGATGATCCAGATCGCAAAGACGAATGGTAATCAGATCGACCACAAAGAATTATTAGATTATTTTAGCGATTATGAATTAAATGAAGAAGCGAAAAAACTTCTGATCGCAAGTTTTGTAGAAGCTGGGATTCGCGTTCTGGGTGTTGATGAAGCACAGATCGTTGCAGAAGAAGAGGCGAAAGAAAAAGCTGACATTTCGGAAGAAGAACAGGGTGCGATCCGATTCTATGAAGAAGAATTAGAACAGATGGATCTTCCGGGAGAAGAAGAGCAAAAAGAACTGATCCATGCATGGCTTGTAGAGAAAGGAGATGGAGAAGCAGTCATTGAAAGCTTTCTTCCACAGATTCTTGAAATTGCAAGAACACATACGGGGAAAGGTGTTTTATTCGGAGATCTCGTACAGGAAGGTAATATTGGCCTTTTGGAAGCAATGGCAATTTATCAGGGAAAAGACGCAGAAGGATTCCTTGCACATGCGAAGAGTGCAGTAGAAGATTCTATTTTAGATGCGATCGCAATACAAAGAGGTTCTGACAGTGTTGGAGAGGCGATGGCGATCAAGGCAAATCGTCTGGATGATGCTTCTACTTTCTTATCAAAAGAGCTTGGAAGAGAACCAAAGATTGAAGAACTGGCAAAATATCTGTCCATGACAGAAGAGGAAGTCAAAGAGGTTATGAAGATATCACTAGATGCTCTTTCAGTGATGGAAGCTGATATTAAACAGTCATAGAAGAAACAAATATCATATGGAACGCTTTGTGGAAGCAGATTGGAGGGCTGATCTTATGAATATCCGAGAAAAACAAGAACAGACAGAGATGGAATTATTAAGTCCGTATGCGACACAAAGTATCCGTACAAAAGGAAGAAAAAAGCCTGAGGTGGAATGTGAGATAAGAACCTGTTTCCAAAGGGATCGGGATCGGATCGTCCATTGCAAGGCTTTTCGCCGTTTAAAAGATAAGACACAGGTATTTTTATCTCCAGTGGGCGACCATTATCGAACAAGGTTAATGCACACTTTGGAAGTATCGCAGAATGCCAGAACGATCGCAAGAGCATTAGATCTCAATGAGACATTGACAGAAGCGATCGCGCTTGGACATGACCTTGGGCATACACCGTTTGGACATGCGGGAGAACGAGTGTTAAATGAAATGAATCCAGCAGGATTTAAGCATAATGAACAAAGTGTCAGGGTCGCTCAGTGTCTGGAGAAGAATGGACAGGGATTAAATCTTACATGGGAAGTCTTAGATGGAATGAAAAATCATTCAATGCACAGCATGCCGCATACATTAGAAGGAAAAATTGTGCGGCTGGCAGACAAAATTGCATATATCAACCATGATATTGACGATTCCGTACGGGCTAAGGTTCTACGGGAAGAAGATCTTCCAAAAGAATTTACGGAAGTCCTTGGAACAACATATCGGGAACGGATCAATACGATGGTGCTTGATATTGTAAAACATAGTGAGAATCTGAATGATATTGTGATGTCAAAGAAAGTAAGAGATGCAATGATCGGTCTTCGAAAGTTTATGTTTGAGACAGTTTATGAAGAACCGAATACGAAGAAAGAAGAAGACAAGATCAAGAATATCATTGGTCCGTTATATGAGTATTATCTGATACATGTTGAGCAATTGCCAGAATATAATAAGAAGATGATCGATAAACCAGGAGATGTACCTGTGGCAGTTTGTGACTATATTGCTGGAATGACAGACCATTTTGCAATTGAGAAATATACTGAGATTTTTATCCCCAAATTTTTTATGCAAAAATAAAGGAAAATAAAAAAAGGTGTAGAATAATAATATATAGAGGGATTTTTTAAGGAGGGACAAGCGTTGATTTATGGTGAAGAAATCATAGAAGAGGTGCGAAGCCGGAACGATATTGTTGATCTGATCTCGACGTATGTACCGTTGAAGAAAAAAGGCAGTTCTTATTTCGGTTTGTGCCCGTTTCATAATGAAAAATCACCCTCTTTTTCTGTGAGCCGAGATAAACAGATGTATTACTGCTTTGGCTGCGGAGCCGGAGGTAATGTTTTTACATTTTTAATGGAATATGAGAATTTTTCTTTCCCGGAGGCATTAAAATATCTGGCAGAGAGAGCTGGGATGGAACTTCCGGAAGAGGAATTGAATGAAGAAGCCAAACGAGCGATGGATGAAAAAGCCAGGCTTCGGGAGATGAATAAACTTTCAGCCAATTATTTCTATTATCTGCTTCACAGCAAGCGGGGACAGAAAGGGCTTGCATATTTAAAAGACCGTGGGATCACAGATGCTACGATCAAACATTTTGGTCTTGGATATGCTGATATTTATAATGATGACCTGTATCGATTTTTAAAGAGTAAGGGATACAGTGATGAAGATCTGAAAGATTCAGCTTTGGTGACGATCGATGAAAGACGTGGTGGAAGTGATAAGTTCTGGAACAGAGTGATGTTTCCAATCATGGATGTGAACAACCGCGTGATCGGCTTTGGAGGCAGAGTCATGGGAGATGGTTCGCCCAAATATTTAAATTCAAAAGAAACCAAATTATTTGATAAAAGCCGTAATCTTTACGGACTGAATTTTGCAAGAAGTTCAAGAAAGAAAGAGATTATCTTGTGTGAAGGATATATGGATGTTATTTCCATGCATCAAGCAGGATTTACAAATGCAGTCGCAGCACTTGGAACTGCATTTACAAGTGGTCATGGGACGCTACTTAAGAGATATACAGAGAATGTCATTTTGTCATTTGACAGTGATGAGGCGGGGCAGCGAGCGATATTGCGAGCGATACCGATCTTGAAAGAAGCAGGACTTACGGTTCGTGTCCTTGATCTGACTCCGTATAAGGATCCCGATGAATTTATCAAAGGATTAGGAGCACAAGCACTGGAAGAACGAATCAGAAAAGCAATGAGCAGTTTTATGTTTCAGGTAAAAGTAGCCGCAGGAAGATATGATCAGGACGATCCAGAGTCGAAGACACAGTTTCAACATGAAGCGGCTAAACTGCTGGCAACGATTGAAGAACCGTTAGAACGCAAGAATTATATTGAAGCTGTTTCAAGAGAATATTATATCGGGGCACAAGATCTGGAAGATCTTGTGAATTATTATGGGACTTCTGGATACAGCAGTGCTCAGAGACAGCAGACAACACTGCGTCAGCAGGAGAGACGTCTGCAAGTGAATGAGGCAAAAGAAGAGAAGAAGAAACAGCCGCAGAAACTGTTATTGACATGGATGGTCAATGAGCCACAGTTATTTGACAAACTAGAAGGAATCATCGGCCCCGATGATTTTTATGAACAGATTTACCGTGGAGTGGCATTGTTACTCTTCAAACAATACGAAGAAGAGAAAGCAGTGATTCCAGGGAAAATATTAAATCAATATACAGATCTTGAAGACCAGAAGAAGATTGCAGAATTATTCAACACAACATTAAAGATCAGTCCATTAGCGGAAGATCGAGACAAGGCGTTGAATGATATCGTGCGAAGGGTCAAGGAAGACAGTATTGAACAACAGATGAACGCAACAAATGATATTTTGAGATGGCAGGATCTGATCAAGGAGAAAGCAAACCTTGCGAAACTGCATATTTCATTATAGGTTGGTTAAAATAGGAAGAGAAGAAAGGGACGAATTATGGAAGGTACAATGGAACAGTTCACCGAGAAACTTGCAGGTCTGGTGGAATTAGGAAAAAAAGAATAAAAACTTTTTGGAGTATGCACAGATTGATTCATATTTTAAGGATATGAAACTAAATTCTGATATGATGGAAGCAATCTATGATTATCTGGAACAAAATGGAAATCGATGTGCTGACTCTTGCCGCAGTTGCAGACGATGATGAAGATCTTGATGATCCAATCGAAGATGAAACAGAAATTGCTGTTCCTGATGGTGTCAGCATCGAAGATCCAGTCCGTATGTATTTAAAAGAGATTGGTAAAGTACCTCTTCTTAGTGCAGATGAAGAGATCAAACTTGCACAGAGAATGGAAGAAGGGGATGAAGCAGCGAAGAAGAAACTGGCAGAAGCCAACCTTCGTCTGGTAGTCAGCATCGCAAAACGTTATGTTGGACGTGGAATGCTCTTCCTTGACCTGATCCAGGAAGGAAATTTAGGTCTTATTAAAGCCGTAGAGAAATTCGACTATCGCAAAGGATATAAATTCAGTACTTATGCGACATGGTGGATCCGTCAGGCAATCACAAGAGCGATTGCTGATCAGGCAAGAACCATCCGTATTCCAGTGCATATGGTAGAAACGATCAACAAACTGATCCGTGTATCCAGACAGCTTCTTCAGGAACTTGGAAGAGAACCTTCTCCAGAAGAAATCGCAGAGGAGATGGATATTCCAGTGGAAAGAGTTCGTGAGATCTTAAAGATCTCTCAGGAACCAGTATCATTAGAGACACCAATCGGTGAAGAAGAAGACAGCCATCTTGGAGACTTCATTCAGGATGAGAATGTACCAGTACCAGCGGATGCAGCAGCATTTACGCTGTTAAAAGAACAGTTAGATGAAGTACTTGGAACACTGACAGAGAGAGAACAGAAAGTCTTAAGATTACGTTTTGGATTGGATGACAGCAGAGCAAGAACTCTGGAAGAAGTTGGAAAAGAATTTAACGTTACAAGAGAACGTATCCGTCAGATCGAAGCAAAAGCACTGCGTAAGTTAAGACATCCAAGCCGCAGCAGAAAGTTAAAAGATTATTTAGATTAAGGTATGATTATGGAATTATCAAACAGATTAGAAACAATCGCATCTTTTGTCACAGAAGGTTATGTAGTGGCAGATATCGGGACAGATCACGGATACATACCAATCTATTTAACAAGTAATGGAAACTGCCCGAGAGCTTATGCGATGGATGTAAATAAAGAACCATTAAGCCGTGCCAAAACACATATTGAAGAAGAGAATGCAGGAGAGGTTGTATCCTGCATTCTTTCCGATGGATTACATGAACTGCCGCAAGATGATGTAGATTCTATTGTAATTGCAGGAATGGGTGGAGATCTGGTTGTCAGAATCTTAGAGCAGGACTTTGATAAATTAGCGAATGTAAAAGAACTGATCTTATCCCCACAGTCTCATTTAGAACGAGTGAGACATTTCTTAAATGATCATGGATTCCGGATTTTAGAAGAAGAATTTTTAAAAGAAGATGGAAAATACTACGTTGTGATCCGTGCAGTTCATGGAAAGCAACAGTATGACAAAGAGTGTTTTTATCGTTTTGGAGAAGAACTGATCCTCGCAAAACATCCAGTACTTCTTGAGTACTTAGATCAGGAATATGTCAAATATTCAAAAATCAAAGAAAGTCTTACAGACGATTCAAAAGAACATATCAGAAGACGAAAAGAAGAAGTGGAAGATTTACTTGGAGATATCATGGAGGCACTTTGTTATTATGAATTGTAGAGAACTGATCACATTTTTAGAAACAGAAGTTCCGTTAGAGACAGCAGAAGGCTGGGATAATCCGGGATTTCTTGTTGGAGATAAAGATAAAGAGATAAAGAAAGTTTTAGTTGTATTAGATATCACAAATGAAGTTGTAGATTATGCGATTGATCAAAAGGCAGATTTTATCCTTGCACATCATCCGATCATTTTTTCAAAGATCAACAAATGCACGAGTGATGATTTCCTTCAGAAGAAATTATTAAAACTGATCCGCCACGATATATGTGCATATGGAATGCATACATGTTACGATGTCTGCAGAATGGGAGATCAAGTAGCAGATCGCTTGAATTTGAAGGAAATACAGGGACCAGTTGAGCTATCTAAAAGCCACAATGAGAAAGCGTTTGGAAAAGGAATAGGGATTGTTGCCAAGATTGAAGATGAGATCAGTGTTGGAGAATACGCAAAGAAAGTAAAAGAAGCATTTTCTTTGGAAAATGTCATGGTATTTGGCAATCTAGATACAAAGATCTCTAAACTTGCAGTTGTTCCAGGATCAGGGAGAAGTATGATCAGTGAAGCGAAAAGTACAGGAGCAGATGTATTTTTAACTGGAGATATCGGGCATCATGAAGGCCTTGATGCAGTCGATATGGGAATGTGTGTGATCGATGCAGGACATTATGGATTAGAACAGGTATTTATTGATGATATGAAAGATCTGATCAGGACTCATTTCAGTGATATGAATGTGATCACATATAAGGCAGGAAGCCCTTATAAAGTTGTTTAAATAGTAGTTATATAAAAAGGAAGTGATGGCGTATGATCAAAGCCACAGTGAATCAAAGCATTTATGAAGTAAAAGAAGGAACAACACTTTCTGATCTTGCGAAGCAGGTACAGCTGCCTCAGGAGCCGATCATTTTGCTTGCCTATATGGATGGAAAGTTAAGAGAATTATTTACTCCTATGACAAAAGACTGCCATGTGCGTTTTGTAACATTAAAAGAACAGGCAGGGTATATGGCATATAAACGAACTGCCACGCTTATGTTTCTGAAAGCATGCGAAGATCTGCTTGGAACTGGTGCAACGACAAAGATCGCATTAGATTATTCAATCGGAAATAGTATTTTTTGTGATTTCCTAGAAGATCGTGTGATAGATGATGCTTTTGCTCAATCCATTCAAAAACGTATGGAAGAGCTAGCCAAAGCGAATCTTCCGATCACAAAAAGATCGTTAGACACAGATCAGGCCGCAAAATATTTTGACAGAATAGGCCTTAAGGGAAAGAAAGAATTATTTCAGTTCCGCAGGGAATCAAAGACGAATATTTACTCGTTAGACGGATATGATAATTATTTTTATGGATATATGGCACCATCGACAGGATATATTCCAGCATTTTTGGTGTCTGCTTATCAGCATGGGGTAGTACTTCAGATTCCCAAAAGGAAACAGACAGAGGAAATCGTACCATTTACACCACAGCCAAAACTTTTCCATGTGATGCAGCGTTCCAGAGAATGGACGAAAACGATGGGTGTTGACACGGTAGGTGCCTTAAATGATGAGATCACACATGGAAATATCAATCATCTGATCTTGTTACAAGAAGGATTGCAGGAAAAACTGCTAGCGGATATCGCGGATGAGATTGTAAGCAAGAATAAGAGAATCATCCTGATCGCAGGACCGTCATCTTCAGGGAAAACAACATTTTCCCACAGATTGTCTATTCAGCTTGAAATCGCTGGATTAACACCACACCCAGTTTCTATGGATGATTATTTCTTAGACAGGGAATTGTCTCCAAGAGATGAAAATGGAAATTATAATTTTGAGACGATCGCATCGTTGGATGTGGATCTTTTGACAAAACATATCAATCAATTGCTAGATGGAGAAGAGATTGATGTGCCAAGTTATAACTTTATTTCAGGAAAAAGGGAATATCGCGGACACAAATTAAAGATTGGAGAAAAAGATGTTCTGGTCATGGAAGGAATTCATGGATTAAATGGTACTCTTACGAATGAAATACCAGAAGATGCAAAATATAGAATCTATGTCAGTGCATTGAATCAGATCAACTTGGATGAACATAATAGAATCCCAAGTTCTGACGGAAGATTACTGCGAAGGATCGTGCGAGATGCCATGACAAGAGGAAATGATGCGAGAGAGACGATCTCCAGATGGGACTCTGTTAGAAAGGGAGAAGAAGACAATATTTTCCCATATCAGGAAGAAGCAGATGTAATGTTTAATTCAGCACAGATCTACGAGATCGCAGTCTTAAAACAATATGCGGAGCCTTTGTTATTTGCGGTTCCAAAAGATTGTCCAGAGTATCAGGAAGCAAAAAGATTATTAAAATTTTTAGAATATTTTTTAAATATTCCAAGCGAAGCAATTCCAAAAACATCTCTTTTAAGAGAATTTATCGGTGGTAGTTGCTTTGAAGTGTAAGATATGATATAATAATTGGCGCTTAGTCGGACAAATGGTCGCGCCGTTTCAGACGAAAGGGAAACGGTGAGGAAAGTCCGGGCTTCACAGGGCAGGATGCCGGATAACGTCCGGTAGGGGCAACCCTCAAGCTAGTGCAACAGAAATATACCGCCACATTCGTGGTAAGGGTGAAATGGTAAGGTAAGAGCTTACCGCCTGGCTGGTAACAGGCAGGGCATATGTAAACCTCATCCGAAGCAAGACCGAGATGAAAACGATAGATCGGCCCGATCTGTTTTCAGGTGGGTCGCTGGAGCTTGCTGGTAACAGTAAGTCGAGATAGATGACCATTCAACGACATAACCCGGCTTATCGTCTGGCTAAGCATTATGAATAAGAATGATAGAGAAGTTGTAAGAGAAATCATAAGTAGATCTTACAACTTCTTTTTTTGATATGTAAAAAGAAGTTATAACAAATGTATTTCTTTCAGAAACCAGAAAAATCTTGAAAGAAATTGCAGATATATATATAAAAATGACGATAAAATGGACAAATCAAACTATTCGTGAAAGAACTTTCAAAATATCAAAAAAACTTGAAATTAATTTTAAAACAGATATACTAAAGATAACGAAAGCAGGAAAGGGAGGAATTAAAAATGACGGTGACCAAAGAGCGTAAAATAGTAAAGCCTTGGCAAGCCCTGCTGATGATTGTGGTCGGCATATCCATTATCTTCTTGGGACTTATGGTTTTTAAGGCAGAGAACCACATCATTCTGTTGGTAGATGGCGTCGTCATGTGCATCATGTCGTGTTGCTTTGGTATCAAGTATGATGACCTTCAGGCAGATATCAAGTCGACTATCAGTTCCATGCTGGTGGCAATTTTGATTCTCATTGCCGTTGGTGTACTGGTAGGTACTTGGATGATCTCCGGAACTGTACCTGTCATGATCTACTACGGTATGAAGTTTGCTGACCCCGGGCCTGTTTTTTACCGATTGTGTGTATCGTCTGCACTCTGATGTCCACTATGGCTGGTACCTCCTGGGGTACTCTAGCTACTGTGGGCGTGGCTTTCATGGGCGTGGCACAGGGCTTGGGCGTGCCTTCTGCCCGCCACTGCGGGAGCCATCTGCGTGGGCGCCTTTTTTGGAGACAAGATTTCTCGCTTTCCGATTCCCCCGTGCTGGTTTCCAGCGTCCTGGACGTGCCACTGGTAGACGGTGTGAAGCATGCTCTGTTTACCTCTACTGGCCTTGGCTGGTTGATCTCTCTGGTGTTCCTGACCATCTATGGCTTCCGGTACAGCGGCGGCACCGTGGGCGGCGAGGTGTATGACGCTATCATGGGCACCGTTACCAGCGCATTCCACCTCACCCCTCTATTGCTCCTGCCCCCTGTGGTCGTTATTGTGCTGATCGTCCTCAAAAAAGCCTACCCTGCCAACCTTCACCGCAGGCATCATCGTAGGTGCTGTCCTGGCTGTGGTGTTCCAGGGCACGCCATTGATCCAGACGGACGGCGGCGCTCAGAGCGTGTTCATGGCTATGTTTGAAGGCTTCACCGGTGACACTGGCAACGAAATCGTAAACAGTATGGTTCAGCGCGGCGGCCTCACCAGTATGCTCAATACCATCGGTCTGCTGATCTCCGCCGGCGTGTTTGGTGCGCCTCTGCGCACCGCTGGTGTGGTGGAGATTCTGCTTGATTACGTACACAAGCTGGCCCATAACTCCAGAGTCATGTCCACTGGAGTACTCATTCTCCATATGGTGTTCTTCACCATCACCGGTGCCTACTACGTCTCCTATCCTGTGGTGGGTTCCATGGTCAAGGACATGTTCCCTGAGTATGGTCTGGACAAGAAGAACCTGATGCGCATCATGCTGGATACCGGCACCGGCTTGGCACCTCTCGTCCCTTGGGCCACTACCGGCGCTTATGCCGCCAGCACCTTGGGCGTTAGCAACACGGCGTTTGCCCCCTTTGCTCCTATGCTCTGGCTGTCGATTATCATTTCTGTCATCATGGGTATCACCGGCATTGGCGTAGCAAAACTAAAGGGCGACAAGAGTGGCTCGAACGCCTGAGAGATTAAAATATAGTTGGAGGTTCAGCAATGGACAAAATCATCAAACGTTGGTATGATATGATCCGCATCAACTCCATTAACGGCCATGAGGTGAATTTGGCCGACTACATCGCAAAGGAACTCCGGGCCATGGATTTGGAGCCTCACTACAGCTACTTCCCCGAGGATACAGAGAATAAGGTGCGCCCTTCCATCTGGACTACCCTGGACAGCGGCAAGCCGGGTAAAACCGTGATGCTCATTGGCCACATTGATACCGTCAGCGTGGCAAGCGGGTGGGAAACCGATCCCTTTGTCCCAACGGAGGACGGGGATAAGGTTCATGGTTTGGGTGCCATGGACATGAAGGGCGGCTTGGCCGCGATTTTGGAAACACTTGAGTATTATTCCGAACACAAGGACGAATTCACCGGCTGCATCGAGGCTTGCTTTGTCTCCGATGAGGAGGGCCTGTCCAAGGGCACCTATCAGTTAGTGAAAGAGGGGATCACCGCCGACTACGCCATTATGGCCGAGTGCCGGTATGACAATGTCGCTATCGGGTTCCGCGGTCGCTTCAGCTTTGAAGTAACCGTCCATGGTGTAGCCGCCCACGCCAGCCACTATCCCAAAGTAGGTGAAAATGCCCTAATCTCTGCTGGCAGACTGGCCTCTGCAATCGAGGCACTGCCTACCCTGAGCCATCCCAACCTGAAGCACGGGACCTGGTGCGTCCGGTATATGGAGGGGGGAAACGCCGGAACTCTGGTTGTACCAGACAGTTGCTACCTCTTTGTGGACCGCTATGTGGTTCCCGGCGAGGATGAGAAGACCTGTATCCGCCAGATGGAGGATATAGTCAAGTCCCTGGGTTTGGAAGGTAAGGTGGATATTCGCCTCAAGCCTCGCTCCTCGCCTTACATGAAGTCCTTTTCCCTGGAGCCCACCGATCCCCTAGTTACCACACTCCAGTCTAAGTTCAAGGCCGTCACTGGAGAGGATTTGCCGGTGGCCTACGATCCTTCCGTCTGCGATTCGAATATCCTAGCCGTCTCGCTGGGCATTCCAACGGTGACCTTCGGCCCCTCCGGTGGTGGCATGCACGCTGCCAACGAGTACGGCTTCCCCTGGCAGGTAACGAATTGCGCCGAAGTATATAAGCAAACTGTAAAGGAATTGCTTAGGTAGGTACTATTTTCAGTTTCAAGTAATAATACCGCCAATCCATTTATTGGATTGGCGGTATTATTAAATTGCCTTACCAGCCTAACTATAAATGGTTATTTCAACCGCCAGCCCCCCTCCTGCTCCCAAATTTGAATAAACTGGCGGTAGAGGCCGTCCTGAACTATCAGCACATCGTGCGTTCCCTGCTGAACAATCCGTTCCTGGTCCACTACCACAATCTGATCCGCGCCCCGGACGGTGGAGAGCCGGTGGGCGATGGAAATGAGCGTTTTGCCCGCCGTCAGCTCCCGGATGGCGGCCAAAAGTAGATGTTCGTTCTCCGCGGCCACGCTGGAAGTCGCCTCATCCAGAATGACGATGGGGGCGTCCTTCGGAAGGACGCGGGCGATGGAAACCCTCCGCTTCTCGCCTCCGGAGAGCGTGGCTCCTCCCTCGCCAATCACCGTGTCATATCCATCCGGAAGGGCGGAGATGAAGTCGTGGTAGCACGCCTTTTTCGCCGCTGCAACCACTTGCTCGTGTATGGCATCCGGTTTGCCAAACTTGATATATTTTTAATAGTATCGTGGAACAGGTATACTTTCTGGAACACCATGCTGATTTGAGACATAAGAGAATGATGTAAACCCTATTTCTGTAGAAGATGTTGTAACAGAACAAGAGATAAAAAGCTCTCCTACAAACAGGAAAAGCAATGAATTACAGCCAATCACGTATCATAAAGGGAAGAATCGCCGGTTCCTGCAAATGTAGGAACCGGCGATTCTTTATTCAGGACTTATTTTACAGCCCCCTTTTCTATGACAACAGACAGAAAAATGCGAGATTTCCTAAGAAGGAGTCATTTTCAACAGTTATAGGACTTGAGGGACATGGTACTGAGCGGCTTTCTATCAGCACAAAACCGCCCCGGAGCCGATAGCTCCGGGGCGGTTCATACTGTTACTCGGCTTCTACCGTGCTCTGGCTGAAGCGCATGAGGATGGCAACCACCTCGGCCCGGGTGGCGGTACCCAGGGGATCCAGGATGCCGCCGTTTTTTCCGCTGAGCAGGCCCGTGCGCACTGCCCAGTCCATGGCCTCTTTAGCCCAGCCGGAGACGTTAGCCGTGTCAGAGAAGTCCGGCACGCTCTGATCCGCCGCCAGCTCCAGCTTCTGAAGCTGCGCGTAGCGGAAGAGGAGGGCGGCTACCTGCTCGCGGGTTACGGCATCTGTGGGGCCAAAGCGCCCGTCGCCGTATCCGCCCGTCAGCTCCGCACTAGCAGCCCAGGCCACCGCGTCGCTGTACCAGATCCCGGCCGACACATCCGTGAAGGAGGCCGTGCCGCCGCCCGGCTCACCGGCCAGCCGGTGGAGCATGGTGACCAGCATGGAGCGGTTCATCACGCCGCTGGGATCGAAGAGGCCGCCGCCAATGCCCTGCATGATGCCCTGCTCCACAACGAAGCGCACGGCCTCGGCGTACCAGGCGGAGGGCTCCACATCGAAGAAGTGGGTCTCCTCCCCGCCGCTCAGCGGCAGGAAGGTGGCGGAGACGGTGACGGCGCCCCGGGGCTGTACGAAGGTGTAGCGGTTCTCAGACACCTTGGTGAGCGCCACGGCCTTTCCGTCGGTAGTGACGGCCTGAATCTGGGCCAGGTACATCCCCTCGCCGGGCACGATGCTCACCGTGACGGTCTGGCCAACCCGGGGACGGTTGCTGGACAGCTCCACCGAGCCATCGCCGCGCACCGACGCCCTCGCCCGATAGCTGGAGGAACCAGAGGAGGAAGAGGCGCTGTGGGAGTCGTCAGAGGTGTCCTCCGTCCATTTAGCATAGAGGGTTAGGCTGGAGGTCACCTTCCGGTCAAAGTCCCAGGGGCGCTCCAGGCCATAGTCCAGATACCAGCCATCGAAGGTGAAGCCGTCCCGGGTGGGATCCTCCGGCTTGCTGACCGGGGTGTTGTATTCCACGGTCTGGGTCTCCACCGGAGTTCCGCCATTGCTGTCAAAGGAGACGGTGACGTCCTCGGGGGCGGAGCGCACCGGGATCACGGTAATTTCTACCTTGCCAGTGATAGCGCCGGAACCGGCGGCCCGGAGCAGACTGTGGCTGGGA
>ENA-OPZZ01001116-OPZZ01001116.1-human-gut-metagenome-genome-assembly--contig:-NODE-1116-length-18082-cov-5.902478_pt1 | contig 18082 bp, 26 predicted proteins | sample MGYA00242487_ERZ504511 | MGnify/ENA primary metagenome ERZ504511 (study PRJEB26092, sample SAMD00036241) | human gut metagenome | host: Homo sapiens | study: EMG produced TPA metagenomics assembly of... | reverse complement strand
TTGTGGCTACATCATAAAATATCACGCCTAATCGCCTTATCTATATTGGCACTTGCCTACTTAATGAGTTTTGAATATTATTTGTTTTGTGATGAATATAGATTCGTGGTTCATCAAGGTTCAAGCGGAAAGATTTTTTTAGCAGACATAGGCAAATTTCATGAGTATTGGTTTTATCAAGGTTTACTGGTTGCCTATCTGCTTTTGACAATTGGAGTTTCGCATCTATTGAAAAGGAAAAAGTTATTAACAAATCGGGATAACGCTTAACAGCGTTCCCCGCTTAGCCATTAATGATAATTAAAACAAAAGAATTTATGGAGGAATATGTTGAAAATGAAAATGTTGTAGCAATCAGATTTGCAGATAATATAGAGTTTGAATTACCAATTACAATCACTGATACTGTTGACGTGATTACCATGTCAGTTTTGTTAGACGGTCATCTGTATAAAGTAAGTGCAGATGACGAGTTTTCCGCATTTCAAAAGTTGCGTGATATGCTTTTAGATAATGGGATAGGATTAAAATGTTGTGGAGCTATGATAAATGCACATCAATCTGGCATGATGGCAAACTCTGATAAGGTATATCTTTTAACATTGGGAAAGCCAGCTTTGCTAAAAGACGTTGCCGCAATATATGATTATGCCGATATTCAAGAATTTCCAAACACACTTCAGCGAGAGAGATTTGTTGAAGAATGGTTCGATTCTTTGGAAAAGTAAAAAATATCATTAACGAGGTCGAGTTAACAGCTTAACGCTGTTCCTCACCAAGCCATTAATAGTAACATGAATATGACAAAAATAGAATTGAATCCCTTAAAGGGAATACATATCGCACAAGTTGGAACAATAGAATTTGGAATGACTGCCAACGAAGTGAAAGAGATATTAGGACAGCCTGAGCAAGAAGATGATTCCCAATTGTACTATTGTTCTGAAGAGCTTCGTTTGGATTTCAATTCTCAAAAATGTTTGGAGTTTATTGAAATTATATCAGGTCCATATCCAAAAGCCATAGAGCCAATATTATATGATGTCAATCCTTTTGTGTTATTGGCAAATGAGTTGGTGGATTTACTGACACAAAAGAATGGATATGATATTGACTATTCAGAAGTTCCTGTATGTTATGCTTTCAGAAGTATTTCTGTTGGCATATTCCGAGAGTTTTCAGAAGAAACAACGCAACAAAGCATAAAGGAAGCTAAGGAAAACGGAGTATATGAAGATGAAAAGTTATGGCTTTTAAATGATTTGGAGAAAAGCAAACATTTTTGGACTATTGGCATAGGAATGAAAGGCTATTATGAGTAATTTACTATTAACGAGCCAAGTTAACTGCTAAACGCAGCTCCTTGTCAAACCATTAGCATCAACATAACTAAAAAACAATAAAATATGAAAGCGACTGAAATATTTTTGACAAAAATCTTGAATGTATGTATCATTAAAAGATTTGGGTAATAAGGTTTATATCACATTGTCAGATAGTTTGTTTGCATCAGAAGAAGAACTGACAGATGAATATAAAGAAAAGATTGCCTCATTTGTCAATAACCTGTCAGAATGGTATAGTCTGGCTTGTAGTTCTGTTATAGCATGGGCTAAAGATACCTATAAAATTGAAGCATGTATGCAGGATATTGAACTGACACATATTTTCGTCTTGTTTGAACAGAACGCAGAGGAATTGTTTGGACTGGAATTTAGAGTTGAATTTGATATTGAGCATGGTTGTGGCATTAAGATAAGGATTAATGATGGCAAATATGATATTGTTGAAGTAGGAACGGGAGATGTCGCTTTCTGCTGATAGTTAAATATGATGCTAACAACGCAGGATAACGGACAAGCCGTTCCCTGCTGAACCATTAATATTAAATCTGTTATGAGTTGGTATAAGTATTGGTATTACACAATTTTCTTTATTTATGATTCCTTTGGTAAAGACAGAGAACAGAATAAAGCATTTTCTGTTGTGTGTTTTAGTTTTATCATATATATGGTATATAGCTTATTGGGAGCTTATACAAATATGATGTTTGAAAATCCAATTCTAAAGTATATTGCGCATCCTTGTTCACATTTCATCTTTATAATAATGATTTATTGCTTTAATGGATTCTTGTTTTGGTCGGAAAAGAAAGCAAGGATAGGAAGAAGCATTTATCGGGAAAAGAATGAGAAAAAGAAGAATGTGATTTGTATCATGCTAACATTAGTGATTTTTGTAATATACTTTGTTTGTGCGTTTTATTACAAAGGAAAATTTATGTATATACCAAACTGAAATACCCAACAAAACAATATTAACAAGGAAAGATAACCCCTAAACGGTGTTCCTTTCCAAGCCATTAGTAATAAATAGCACAATCAATATGTACGAAAAATTTTTAGATAAGAGTCTAAACAGCACTCGCCAAACGGTAGATGATACTTTTATTGCAAAATATGCTAATGCAGTATCAGAAAAAATTATCGTACTTTGGAAAGAAGTTGGACTTGGAACGTTTTGTGATGGATTGTTCAGAATTGTTAACCCCGATAAATATCAGACAATAGTAGATGATAGTTATCCTCTGTATGAGTATGAAACTGTAACTCCATTTATGACAACTGTTTTTGGAGATATTTTTGCTTATGTTAAGAATCCCGTGATAGGAGATTATGTCGTATTCATCAATGTGAGATACGGAACATTCAAGATTTTATCCGAGAATGTTGATATACTATTGAATGTGGTAATTTTCAACAAGAGTTGTTTGGAATCATGGTTCTCCTTAAATAAATATCCTATGATAAAATCAGAAAAAGGTGTTCCTACATTGGATGAATGTTACGGATATGTCCCAGCATTGGTATCGGGTGGTATAGAATCAATAGATAATATCAAAATTCTAAAAGCTATTCCATATATAGAAACGGTACTCCAATTTATCGGGGATTTGAAGCGAGTGCGATAGAATATATTACTAACAAACCGGGATAACGGACTAACGTCGTTCCCCGCTTAGCCATTATGAACAATTAGAGTACATGATATGAGAAATGAAATTTTACAGTTGAAAGATTTAGGTCGTATGCCTAATGAAAGTATCAATGATTCTGATAGCATTGATGAGTTGATAAATGCTTATGATACTTTATTAGAACAAATACAACTTCCCATATCATTTGATGAAGCTATGGTGTTGGTACAAATCTTCCCTGAAAATGCTTTTATGATTTGCAGTGGAGCTTACTAAGACTTGTAGAGTCCGTTTGTGTTGATGATGATAGGTATATTCAATTAATAAACTCTTGCCCAAGTCAAGAATGGCGGGACACTCTAAATGCTCGCTATGCAAATTATAAAAAGGCACAAGAGGTAAAGTAAGTTCATAACAAGCCGGGATAACGGACTTACGCCGTTCCCCGTCCAGCCATTATCAATAAAAGTGTGAAATATGGATAAAAATCAAATATTAGAAAAGGTTGGCTGGAGAATAAAAGTAGAACCATATTTACAATATGGAATATCACCACATGGAATAATATTAAGTATGATAGATGATTTATTTTTCAAAGAAATAGAACGTACAATCGAAGACAATCATCTTCCATTTCAGAAAATAGAAGATGCCGATAAAGAGATTTTGGTACAAAGGTTATATGACACATTTGTAATTGGAAACCCTTATGCATTATGGTTGAGTTTTAAGTATGTGCCATATAGTATCGATTGTAACATGGAAGACCCTTACTTTCATCTATTGGATTTAATAGATAGAAATACCGTTTTCTATTTCTTCATTGATTATGAGCATATTGGATTTGTGGTTTACAAAGCAAAATTGTCTGATATACATATATTTATTGGTGATTGCGAAGGGCTTGACGAATATTATTTAGTAACAGAGGATTTCATGGAGCTGTATAGTATAACAGACCATGATGATTTGCTTTATATTGACGTGAGAAAAAATGAAATGAGAATTGATAATAAACCGGGATAACGCTTACAGCGTTCCCCGCTGAACCATTAGTAGCAGTTGAACGACCAATAAATTATAAAAGATATGAGTAAAGTTTATATTTGGATTGGACAGTTTCATTCAAATGCTGAATTTGAAACTTATATAGATCAATCAAAATTCCGTCAATGGTGGGCAGAACATGACGAAGATAATTTAGAGTTAAGTTGTCAATTCTGCAAAGAACTTAATATATCAAGTTATGATGAAGATTTTTTGGTAACTAAATTTTCAGCATATGGTATAGATGAATTGGTTAAAATGATACCAGCTAAAACAGAAAAAGTAATGCAACAATGTAAAGAGCAAAACATACAAAAAGCAAATGCTGCTATCTGTTATAATACTGGAGAAGATATAACACGTACACAGGCAAAGAAGGCTAAAAGTATGTTTTTCTTAGGAACATTTGATTTTCAAGCAGACGAAATAGAAGGTATATCAACTTCCTTAGCTGGGTTACGCAATTTAACTTGGGTTGGAATAACACATAAAAGTAAAGATGAATTTATGCAATACTTCAATCAGGATGAATATCTTGAAGAATTGCGTAAATTCAATAATGGAGAGACAAAAAAGCATCCAAGTCCAATGTTAAGATGCCAATTTTGTAAGGATTTAGGAATAGATTTTTACTATCCAGAATTTTTGTACATAGAATTTGCAGATAACATAATTGAAGCCAAAGAATTAGTAAGGCACGTTATTAAGGATGAATTTTTATATGATGCAGTAGATTTTACTTTGGAAAAGCAAAAAATTAGAATGGCAAATTGTGCGTTCTGCTATATCCCTAATGGCTTTCGTGATAAGAAAAAAGACCAAAAAATATTCATTTTCAAAAAGGAATTATTCAGCAACGGGAATAAACCCAAAAACTATATTGAAGAATTGGATAATTATAATGGTCTTACTTTTTTAGGAGGATTTATGTGGGATTAATGAAGCTACTAACAAGCCAAGTTAGCTGCTAAACGCAGCTCCTTGTCAAGCCATTAGCAACAAAATAGAAAATATAATTATGGACGAAAAATTAAAACAGCAAATAAACAGTTGGACTGGAGCCAATGAAGACCAGAAAGTAATTGATTTATTAGAAGGAATATCTCCAGTTGATAGAGGTTTTGAAGAAACGGGGTTATTGGCACGGGCTTATAATTATGTCGGTGAGTATGAAAAGGCTTTAGTGCTACTTGAGTCTATTCGGGAAGTAGGCGAACAAGACACCAACTGGAATTTCCGTATGGGTTATGCCCTTTATTATCTTGACAGGAATAAAGAGGCATTATCTTATTTTACAAAAGCCGATGAATTGACACCGGAAGATGAGGACACGATAGAATTCATCCGCCAATGTAATATGAGAATACCGTTTAAAAGCCGTGTTGATGCTTTTTGGTCGTGGTTTGTACAAAATGAAGCGGAACTTTCGAGGATGGTGGAAAACCGTGGCGAGTATGACTCTGAAACAAGCATCGGGTTTATTGAGCAAGGTGTTGGGCTGATTGCTAAGGATGTACACTTTAATATAGGCGGGAACTATGAGTTTACATTCTTGGTGGAGGGAGAAGCGCATCTGTTTTACCTCTATCCGTATCTCATATCTCGTATGCCTGAATCTCTGAGAGACAAATGGCATTTCTTTCCTTATAATCAAGGAGTGGATACCTCTTTTGAATTCCGCATGCATGGAGTCAATGTGAATATGGAGAACGTTTATGTATATGCCAAATATGATGAAGAACGGAATGATTTTACTGTTTCATTTTATGAAAAAGGTTTATGCTCCTTGCCCGAAGAACAAGGGTACGGTTCTTTTTATATTATGATGGAACTCATGTTAGGCGAAGGGTTGGCTTTCCGGTATGTTTCAAATGTTGAGCGTGCAGACAGGCTGGAAGAAGGTATGTTCTCCCTTCCTGCACTCCGTGGATATATCGTAAAAACATTAAAGGATAATGGCAAGGAAGTGTTTGAGAACCCTAAAGATGTCTTTGTTTCCTATCAATTGGAGCCGGAAGAAAACGATGAGCTACGGTATGATGTGGCTATCGGCAGCACCAGCTTCTCAAACTTGGTTTCACAATATTATGAAAACAATACAACTCTCTTGGATAAAATAAATCATTATGGAGCGCAAGCTGTGTTCCTGGCGTTTCCATACAACAATATAAGTGCAGAACATCGGAAAACAGTTTTGGACTTCAGATATGCATTGGAAGATAGGATTGAGAAAGAAATTCTAGATACCGACGGGTTAGGCCTGCTATTGGGTGGTGCAATGGGAACTTGTTGCTGTTATATGGACTTTCTGCTCTATGACGTTAAAGGCTTTATGGAAAAGGTCTTGCCAGTACTGCGTGAATATCCGCAATATTCGTTTTACCTTTCCGATTTTCGTCAGCATTGCCAATTAATAAAATTGACTGATGCAGAAATGGAAGGTTGCTAACAAGGTCGAGCTAACAGCTAAATGCTGTTCCTCACCAAGCCATTAGTCATAACTTAAATACACAAGAAATGAAAGATTATTTCAAATTACTGCAAATTGACACTTCTGTTTTAACAACAGATGAAATACGAATAGTCAATGGCTGGTATAACAATAATAAAACAGAAGATTGTAGTATCTCTTTGCGCTCTCTTCATACACAGGAGGCGTACCATGCTTTTTCCAAGGAGAATAAAGAATTGCTAAGTGATTTTTATATTCTGTGGGAAGATGAAGAAAGCAATTATGCAGGCATTTGTATAAAAGGAATAATGAGAGGAAAAATCGTTTTCATCTCCCATGATAACCAGCATCCTATTCCCGTTTTTAGAAATATTGATAGCTTCATGAAAGCGGTAAAAAGCAATAGAATTACGGACTTATATCCGCCACAAGTAGAGTATCTTTCTGCTACCAATAATCCTTTTGATTATCCGTCCATAAACCGAACTTCCTTAGAGTTGGAACAAGATAGTTCGGTTGCTGATATGCTGTGGAATAAGGCAGCAACGGAAAAAGACGATGCAATAATAAACACAATATTATCCTTTATACAAATAGCCACTCTGCAACAGATACCAAAACTCAAGCAATATATCTTTGACGATACGCTTATGAGCGATATATTGGGCATTTATAAATTTTATGGATATAAAGAAGATGCAAACGTATTATTGCAAATTGGCAAAGAGAATAAACATTTCCGTAAAATTTTAAAAGAATTAGGTGCTACACCTCAAAAAATTCTATGGATAGAAAAATGGTAATTTGAAATATATGACTAACAAACCGGGATAACGGACTAACGCTGTTCCCCGCTTAGCCATTAATCGCTTAAAAGAAAAAAGAACGAAATGAGTAAAGTATTCAAACAAGAGGTAGATACGAAAGAACAGCGGCCAGGAGGCCCGTTGCTTATAACTCTGCTGTTCAAACAGTCGGTGGATTTACCAGAAATACAGAGAATAGCTGAAGTCTGCCGAAAACATATAGGCAATGTAGAATGTCGTAAAGATGACGACAAATCGTTATTTATCTTTGCCTTAGACCATATTGCGAAATTTCAAGACGGAGAAGCCCCTGTGCAACTTCTACTGACTTCATGTACGAACTTTGATGGTAAGACGGTTGATGATTTCACAAGAAGCCAGATGTGGGACTGCCAAGAAAGTCATGATAGGATTCTTGAAGAATGTCGGTACAGTATGCTCGCAACCGACTTTCTTGCCGGCGGTCTGCTTTCGCTGGAGCGGGCTAATTTAGAAATGGACTTCCTTGCAGCCCTTGCTGAACTGTTTCCGTCTTGTGAAGCGTTCTTCTTCAACATAAGCGGAAAACTTTTCGAGGCAGATGAAATCCGCAATAATCAGATAGAGGGGTCGGATCGTTTTATCCATTATGCCGTCAATGTCCGTTTCTTTACGATTCAAGGTACCAACGACATGATGGTCGATACGCTCGGAATGGGAACTCTCTGTATTCCTGACTTACAGTACCATTTTCACGACCTTAATCCGAACTGGATAGTGAATCATGCCTATAATGTAGCCTCTTATCTGCTTTCAAGTGGTAATGAAATTAATTCGGGAGAAACTGTTGACGGCATCAAAGACGGGCAGATAGACTCAAGTATCCAATGGAAATGCCAATACGAAAACGCATTGATACAGCCGAACCGTATTGTCCTTGATATTGATATGGAGGAATACTCATCCGGGAAACGTGAATAACGAATAGTTGAAAAGCGATTAACAAGCAGATCAATCTCCCCTAAACGGTCGATTATCTGCCGGGCATTAGCGAAAACATATCAAAATGAAACGAATAGAATTATTTTGGAACATATTATACTATTGTACTTATACACTTTTGTATAGTTGCTTCTGTGCAATCGATCCTCACCGTTTGATTGACAACAAATACACACGGAAGTTTTATAAGAAAGAAAATATCTTTTGGCAAGTATTGGATTATATGAAGAGAACAGAAGAAAGAGAAAAGGATTTTTCATCTTTTATTCTTATGGAATCCATTGGGGGAACTTGTATTTTCTTGATATTACTAATCTTTACTTTCTTGAATGTGATAATGGTAACAACCCATATACCTTTGTATAGCGTTGTATTTCGTGACGTTAGTAACTTCATTATTAGTTTTTTGCTTCTTGTCCTCTTGCTTTATGTTCCAAATCAAGTATTCCTATTTAGGAACGATAAGTATATCTCCTATTTCAAACAATTCAGGAAAGAGCGTACTAATAAATATCTAAAATGCTATTTTTTATCCTATATACTGGCTTTGATTGCTTGTTCTTTTAGTTTCATTTTGATAGAACTAACAAAGGATAGAATAGAATATTTCGCTAACAACGCAGGATAACGGACAAGCCGTTCCCTGCTGAACCATTATAGATAACACATGGATATTAAAGAATTAAAAAAGTTACAGCAATATATAGGGCATTGTTCAAATTTGAATGAACAAATCAAACAAATAGAAGCCGTAAATTCAATTTCTCCACTGACAAGTGAAGAATGGTACAAACTCTATTTTCCTGCTTGTGGAAATTGTGATATTGCATTGTTCAAATGGCTACAGAAGAGTGGCGCAAAAATCAATTACGATGCAGCATCTTTGTTAAAATGGACTGTCAGCCGACAACAATATGGACAAGAAGCTGTAATGAAACAAGTAGAAATAACCAAGTTGATTATTGAGGAGCTATCAGAAGATAAAGCTCAAATTATGGGACAAGCCTTATTAACGGCTTGTGGATTCAATTGCATTGATTGCGCATTTTTGCTTATCAAATCGGGTGCGGATATTTCAGTGGTCAATGAAGGATTATCCCCTTTGGAAATGGCACATATATATGGTGAACGCTTTTCTGATTATACTCTTTATCTATCTTTACTTCCTCTATTTGAAAATGGCACACCTCTGAAAGAAGCTCCCGAAATAAACTCTGTTGGCTTATGTGGCTATTTATTTTCAAGTGGAAAATGTCATTGTATAACTATCCATACTTATAAGAAGCAACCGATATTATTCAATGAAGAAACTGACAATGCAGTTTTACAGAAACTTATGAAAGGCTTGAAGCATTGTTTTGCGCCACTGAACTATGATAATAAATTAGATTGCTTTTCTGTCATGCCCGATAAAATTCAATTTGTCATAGCCAGTCCTGCACATCTGCCCGAACATGATTGGTTAGAAGAAAATGTGTTCAATCTGAAAAAGATAGTAACAACATTCAAGACCAATGTAACGCAAATCATCAAATCCTATTTGCAGAAAGATATTCAGAAAATTTGGGCAGTAGGCTTTGAGGATAAAGTTCTTTATACCGAAAAAGAATATATAGAATGTGTCAATGCCCTAAAATCAAATGCTGTAACAATAAACAAAACAGGTTGTTTCGTGGTATGGCAATAATTATCTATAATGAGCCAAGATAGCTGCTGAACGCATCCCCTTGTCAAACCATTAGCAACAATAGTGCAAAATATGAAACAGAAAATATACCATATCATTATCTTTTTACTCTTTTGGTTTTGTGGAGTAGCCTATCCACAAAATCCCAAAGCGGATATTTTGCAACAAGACCTTTCGGGCTTGTTTGACAATTTAAGCATGATTGGCATATTAGGAGAAGATTGTAGCCGAATTGATATTCATATTACCGAAGTTCGGAAAATGGATAGTAGAGAATATGAGATAAAGGGTATCAGTCGTACCCGATTATCCGTAATCTGTCCGTTTAAGGGAAAGGTTTGTGTAGATAGCATTTCTTCCTATTCCCAAATGATAAAAAGTGAATATACGGAATTGGACGGTTTCATATACGGGTATTACTCGTTTGCGGAATACGGAGATGAACGATATAGCGGTACATTCTCCGGTTCTTTCAAGCAGGGGTATCGGATGAGCGGACAACAAATAGAGAAAGGACTAAATGAAATATCAGAACTGAAATTGAACTTATCTGAATATCGGGGTAAGTGGAAATCCGCAAAGGGGCTGACAAAAGTCTGTTCCTGGGCAGATGAAATCATACCAGATACTCCAGCAAACTTCTGCCTGTTTAATGATGCAGGAGAATGGGTTGTATCACCGAAATATCGTAAGAATGGTTGGGAAAATCTATATAATGCCTATCACAATGAGAATCTGACAACGGACGAGATACAAAAGGCTCGTGAAGTGGAAGAACAGGAATGGTGGGTAAATAAAAGCCAATCATGCAAAGTAAATTGAGTTTATAACAAAGCGTGATAACGCTTACAGCGTTTCCCGCTTAGCCATTAGTAATAAATAATACATAACACAATCAATATGTACGAAAAGTTTTTAGATAAGAGCCTAAACAGCACTCGCCAAATGGCTGATGCTGCTTTTATTGCCCAATATGCCAATGTAGTATCAGAAAAAATAATCGAGCTTTGGAAAGAAGTTGGACTTGGAACTTTTTGTGATGGGTTATTCAGGATTATTGAGCCTGACAAATATCTGACAATAGTAAATGACAGTTATCCCCTATATGAGTATGAAACAGCAACTCCATTTATGACAACTGTTTTTGGAGATATTTTTGCGTATGTTAAGAATCCCATGATAGGAGATTATGTCGTATTCATCAATGTAAGATACGGAACGTTTAAGATTTTATCTGAAAATGTAGAGATATTATTCAATATTGTAATTTTCAACAAGAGTTGCTTGGAGTCATGGTTCTCCTTAGATAAATATTCTATGATAAAATCAGTTAAAGGTGTTCCGGCATCGGATGAATGCTACGGATATGTTCCGGCATTGGCATCGGGTGGTAGTGAAACAATGGATAACATCAAAATTCTAAAAGCCATTCCGTATATAGAAACGGTACTCCAATTTGTCGGAGATTTGAAGCGAGTGCGATAGAATATATTACTAACAAGCCGGGATAACGGACTTACGCCGTTCCCCGTCCAGCCATTATAAACAATAAAGCCAATGGATATAAAGAATGATATACATATTATGGAAATGAATGACAAACTGTATCAACGGTTAAAACAGTCAGAGCTTGTCATTCATGCCAAAGTTGAAAGTATTTTACGACAAATCTCTTCATGGAAGTATGCTACACATGAATTTTATGTTCCTGCTCCCTATCAAAATGAATTAGCGGGTTTACCAAACGGACGAATACGAAAAAATTATTGAAGAAAAAGACCGTCTAAAAATAGCTGGTCTGTATTCTTTTGGCTTTAATGCAGAAGGAAAAATACTTTGTTCGCAAGAAGCTCCAGATAATATAGGAAATGGCATCATAACTGATATATATGAGTATGATAATGCCTTTTCATATTATGTATATCATGTTAAATATATACCCAATCAATATACAACCATAATCTCAATAAGCTATTTTTATCCATACCATGAAATGAATATCTTTCAGGGTATAAATTCATATAAAGATTGGTCAGTGTATTTATATGAATATGATAAAGAAAGAATTAGTAAAGTACATAGGTATGCTTCTCGTTGGGGCAATATGCCAGCAGAGGAATATAATTTTGCCTATGAAAATAATCTTTTATGTGCAATAGTTGGAGAGAAAGACTAAAGAATGGAGAATTATATATCCATTGGAAAAATAAAAAAGTTTATAACAAGGAAAGATAACCCCTAAACGGCGTTCCTTTCCAACCCATTATGAACAGTAGCAATATATGATACATAGAATATTAGGATATTTATGGTATAAGACAGAATACTTAATCCGACATTCAGATTCTTGGCATGTCCCAGATGTGTTAAGTATTGTAATTATGTTTTACGGAGTAGATATAGCTTTGATATATTGGGCAGCTACAAGTGTTAATCCGGGACCACTTTTTCTGCTTGCCTTTCCTCTTGTATGGATTATTCTGTATATCTATTATCATTATAAACGACGGTATTTGAAAATTCGAGAGGACGAATCGTATAAGAAATATTCCAATATATGGGCTATTCTATTTTTAATATTACCGTTTATTATTCTAATTGTATTGCTGTTTATGGCAGATAAATTTTATATGCCATATTAATCTTTTATAATAAAATAAGTTCATAACAAGGTTGAGATAACAGCTAACGCTGTTTTCTCACCAAACCATTAATAATAATTAAGTTCGTAACAAGATTCATATATAATCAACTACATTTAATACTCAATATGGAAAATATAAAAACAATAGCTTTTAGAGGTAGCAGTGACTTAATAGGTAATTTACAGTTATGTATAGACCATATAAGCTATGCTATACCTAATATTATGAATAGTGTATCGGGTCAATATAATGTTAGATGTGTGTTTGAGAAAGTTGAAAATCAATTAACATTTAGTGATTCTATATTAGGTGAACTGATAAATCAAGAAGTTTTAGGGAAGGTATATATGAACGATAAGTCGGATATAAGATTGTTCTCTTCAAATGGAAATTTACCTGAATATAGAATTAATTTTGATTTACAAGGAGAGTTTAATTTAGGAGTCAAGATTTTCAAAGACAAGCCAGTTCAAACATTACCAGTCATAGATGTTCTTCCAATACCTGTTGAAATCGTCACTATTTACTTTTATTTTTCAGAAACGAAAGTAAATGGGAAATCGGATTCTTTTATATTTGACAAATATTTTGATTCTTATGATTATCTCGGTTTCTGTCTTGTGGACTTACCGAAGATGAATGAAATAATAACTCGAAAGTATGGCAATCAGAAATTGGATTTAATCGACGAATTTTCAAACACAGAGCTAATCGACGAACTATTTGAAGAAGAAATAATCATAATAACTTGGGGCATTCATCCATATTCATATCCAATTTACAGTACTGAAGATACAGACTCTATCCGTCCTTTATTGGGACGGAAGTTCAGCCAAGAAGGTTGCTTTCGCATAAAAGAAGACATAAAAGAATTGAGCTTAATTCCAGGATATGCACTAAGAAAGTGGCCGGAATTTACACAAAAAGAATGGACAAAAATTTTCATTATATGGCAAAGGTGAAATAGTACACTTAACCCCTTATATTCTTGAAGATTCTGAATTTGAAACAGTATCAGTTTCATTCTTAATTCATAGAAGTAAGGGAGATTTGAAAGAGAGTATTCCTCTACTGAATGTGAATCTTTTATACGAATAACAACATTGAAAATCGTAGTTGTTGGATGATAATTATTATTAATATGCCAAGTTAGCTGCTAACGCAGCTCCTTGTCAAGCCATTATAAACAATTAGAATTGAAATAGGATGGTAGTCATTGTATTGCTTCTTATGCTAATTATAGCCTTCTTTGGATGCATCGTTCGAAAGGATTTTAGACATTCCTTGATATTTGCATTTCCGATTATCATCATTATTGGAATGTATGTATGGCTATTTACATTATATCCAGTTCAATGGGGATTAAAAAAACTACCTTTCGTTGAACAAGCATGTATAAGAGAAATATCGGCAAGTGATTACAGTAACAAAAATTACAGGCACCTCAAATACGATGGTGTGATAGAATTTATAACAGATAAAGAACTTGATGATCGTCAAAATATTTTACGAGGCAGCTATAAAAGGAATTTAAGCTACAATGATTTTATAACTAATGATAGTCTTGCCATATTAATCTCTTATGATGTGGTTTTTGTCAAAGAAATGAACGATAAGTTTTTTTATAAAGCATTGTTTATTTCGAATCAACCCAATGATAACATACTATGTGATAGTATATATTGCAAGATTTTTATGATACGAATGTTTGCTCCTATTTATGAAACGAACGAGTTTGCAATACCAACTATTTCAAATGGCAAATAGAGTTTATAACGAGGTCGAGACAACAGCTAAACGCTGTTGCTCACCAAACCATTAGTTGCAAATTAAAAATCAAATAGAATGGAAAATGTTGATAAAATATGCCCTATTTGCAGAAAACATCCCATAACTCTACCAAACGGAGTATGCTCTGTCTGCTATGATAAAGTGAAAACACAAGCAGATTGGAATACTACCGAATGGGGTAAAATAGAAAATCATGGACTTGATGCAATTATAGTGTTGGCAAAGTATATCTTAGATGAAATAGAAGATGACAACCAACATCAATGGCATCAACGTCGAATATGTTTTATGCAAGATATGGTAGAGCATTTGGATAAACAATATTTTCCTAAAGCTACTATCCAACAGATAAATGACTTTGCACACTCGGCTGTTGATTTTTGGAAAGGAAAAATAACCAGTCAAGAAGCAACAGAGCAACTTCAATCCATGCGTAAGGTTCTGCAAAAGGATATTATGAAATTATCTGATTGGGAACCAAAAGATTTTCTGCTTTGGATGATGATGCCGGAAGATGATTTTGATTGGATGTGGGACCAGTGGTTTGAGTGCATTCATGCTTGTATCCCCGACAAGTGTAACGATAAGTTGTGGATAAGAATGTTTCATAAACATTTTCCAAATGAAATCAAAGCATGGGTAGACAATAACGAAGCAACTAACAAAGCGTGATAACGCTTGACAGCGTTCCCCGCTTAGCCATTAGCAACAATCAAATCATTATCGTTATTATGGAAATAGAAAGAATACTTAAAACAAGAGAAAACGCAATATACTACGGCATTTGTGAATACCAAAAAGAATGTTTTAGTTGGGTTGGTGGAAATGCTCCAACGTACTTTGATGATAAGAATATATTGAATAATGAAAATTTCTATTTTTATCTGACATTTCAAAACCCCTTAAACCCAAACAAGCAAATATCAATTTTCACTCCGGAATTTGATGTTGCTTTGGAATATAATACATATCCCGATTGCAAATTGTTGTTGTTTGAACATGAATTAAGTAGTCAAAGCAAGAGTGATAGATATAAACATCCCGAAATAGATGAAATTTATTCAATATACGAGATGAGTATAGAAAAAGATATGCCAGAAAAAGATTGCGCAATCAAATTTGGTGGTAACGTAATGCCTATTCAATGGGGGTTAGATAATGATAGTAAAGTGACTAAAGATGGAAATAGTTTTATTTTCAAATCAACGAAATCTGCATAAAGGATATTTCCGTTTTCATGGCTGGCTGTATATATGTTTATGGAAGAATTGAAGGTAATAATGTCATAAATCCATTTGTGGCATATTGGGAATATTCCTAATAACGATAAATTGAAAAGTTATTATAAATCGGTTGCTAACAACGAAAGATAGCATCTGACGATGCCCCTTTCTAACCATTACTAACAATAGTACGATGAATAAAACTGTCCAATCCATAGTATCATTGACTGCTTTCAGTGCTTTATTGATAGTCATAACATTATTTTGTGGTGGCTTAGGTTTTGGTCGTCTGTTCAGGATATATGGCATTATGGAGTATTGTTTTTTAGGTTTACTTATTATTACAGATGTAACTGTAATCTACAAGGTCTATAAACTATATGCAATGCACCCAAAAGTGATAATGTTATTGCTGGGCTTGGAATGTTGCTCTGTCATTTTGTGGCTTGCCTTTATCTGTATAGACCAAAGTCTATTAGATTGGCAAATTACAAACTTCATATTGCAAGCTGTCAACTTAGACGGCTTCACGGGAGATGAAGGAGGATTGAATATGCTCGCAGTTTTATGCGGCATTATTTATCCTCTTTTGGGAATTGGGTGTTTATTCTCCGGATTGAGATTTATAAATAAGTTAGTAACAACGAAAGATAGCATCTGACGATGCTCCTTTCTAACCATTACCGATAATAATAAAACAAAGAAAATATGAATGAACGATATGCCAAATGTATTCCATTTGATAAGAATGTAAAAGGCAGGATTGGTGGCAATCCACCTAAATGTATAGAAGGACAAATCCCCAGCAATTATAAATTCTATGCAACATTGGTACATCCTGAAAAGGAAAACGTCATGCTTTCTATCATCATTCACCAAGATTATGATACTCTTATTGACAACAACATATATCCTTCAATAGCAGTAAAAGTAATAGAACATGAATTTTCTGAAATTGGTAATTGCACAGAAAAACGAAATACCAACTTAGGGATGTGTTTTATTAGTGAATATTCAGAAGATAAGGATAGTGAAAATATACTTGTAAAAATAGGTGGAACTCCTATCCTTATTCAAGATGAAGAAAGCTATTATAAAGAATTAGAGGAACATGGTTTTTCTTTTTTCTTGTCAATAGACGAAGACGGATATATTGAAGATGTTACAATCGGCAGTTATCCTTTCGGATATGGTGCTTTGTATTTGTATAAGCACTGTACAACCAATGAAATAATCGCAGGATTTTGGCAATGTTCATAAAAATATATCGGTAACATGCACCTGTTCCGCCTAACGGCGGCAAGCTGCATCCCATTACAGACAACTTAATACAGAAATATATGGAATATATACCGGATTATCTGAAACCATTTATTATACACAAAGACTATTTTCCTGAATTGATAGAAGATTCATGGTTTAATAATCCTGTGTATTGGAAAGGTCGGTTAATATCACCGCAAAACGAAACAAAATTCAAACTTTACTTTTGTGGTGAATTAATTGATAATTCCATTGTAGGCAAGCAAACTTCACCTTTGGCAATATATGCGGATTCAGTACATTCAGGAGAAAGGATTACTCTTTTTGATGAACGGTATAATGGATATGAAGCATTACTTATAGAGGATAATAGAGAACATCCATTATCTCCTGAGATTCAGTTTGTAGATAAAGATGCTGAAACAGAATTTGAAATTATCATTCTTGGATGCAGTAGTACTGATTTCGATGATGAATATCCCGCCACCGAACAAGTACGACTAATCAACGGCGACTGGGTAAACAAAGAGTATCTGAAATGTAATGCTTTTGATTTCATTTCAATACTTATTCGCAATGCCAAAGGTCAGGTATATACGATATTGGAAATGGAATTATGTTAGTTAAATCGTCTGTAACAAGGTCGAGATAACAGCTAAACGCTGTTCCTCACCAAGCCATTATAAACAATTTGAGATTAACATTATGAACTGGTATATCTATTGGTATTTTACAATCAAGTATTTCTTCTGGGGATTACTTGGATATGGTAGAGCCGGAAATTACATTGGCTTTTTGTTTTTCTATCTCCCATTTATTGCATTGATAATGGCACTGATAGCACCATTGCCTTTTGTTAATGATAACAAGATTCTTATCTATCTCTCTTGTTCTGTTTTATTTATATTCATAAATGAAATCGTATTTTGGGATGAAACAAAAAGATACCGAAGGTGGAACAACCATTACAGGAACAATAACAGCAACAGGAAAAGTTGGTTTTTTGTTGCTATCTCTATAATAGGCACAGTAAGTTGGTTTTTCCTCCCGCTTCTACTTAAAGACTATTATACCAATAGATAACCTACATTATTCATAGTGGATTCATTTCAGGTTATCAAAACAGATATGGGGACAATCTGAAGCCTCCAACTAATGTCTATCATCGAATGACCGCTTGATGTAGAGTTATAATCCTGTCCGAAGCCTT
>ENA-OPZZ01001111-OPZZ01001111.1-human-gut-metagenome-genome-assembly--contig:-NODE-1111-length-18105-cov-3.705807_pt1 | contig 18105 bp, 17 predicted proteins | sample MGYA00242487_ERZ504511 | MGnify/ENA primary metagenome ERZ504511 (study PRJEB26092, sample SAMD00036241) | human gut metagenome | host: Homo sapiens | study: EMG produced TPA metagenomics assembly of... | reverse complement strand
TGTGAATAAAATGTGTATTGATTAAAAGTAATAATATTATTTTAGATTTTCAGCGATTTGATACAATCATTTGAGGAATAAACATTTAGCAGAGTATTTGAGTAGTATGAAGTAACGAATTGGCAACAACTATTCGTTCTGAATACAATCCATTATCTTTCAATTAATTGCGATGTGTTGTTTTGGCGATAGGTAATGGATTTTGTAACGTGCTAACTTCTGTATTCTTCATCGCTTTGAAGTGGGTGATTAGCTGCGACAAAGGTAGTGATTTTAATGCAATCTACCAAATTTCTACGTCCATATAGAAGAAATGACTATCTTTAATTCGGGAAAAATGAGTAAATTTGAAGCCGAAACGAATTATTACGCTGTATATTAATAAATTAGGTGAAATATGAAGAATGTTATTATGCATATGTCAACACATCCTCGTCTCTTAAAAGATGTATTGACTCAATATAAGTCCACATTTGCAGCTTTGAAGGAGTTAATAAACAATGCAATTCAGGCGAATGCTAAGCGGGTGGAAATCAGTTTGATTCCCACAGATTGTGATAAAGATTCAATAAACTATCATCCTATTGATGTTATTAAAATACATGACGATGGGAATGGGGTTCCTTTCTCTCAATTTGATGATAAAATCATGAAAGTTGCAACAGATAATAAAGAAGGTGGATTGGGTATAGGGCGATTTGGAGCATTACAAATAGGTAGAACAATGTCAATTTATACAGTAGGGTATGAAATAGAACGTAAGATTTATACCACAACTTCAGTTGTTCTTGCGACTTCCATGTTTCAAAGCAATGAAGAATTGCAAGAACTTGAAATACCTTGTGAAACCTCTGAAACCTCTAATCCTCTTAACACATGTTACGAAGTTGTTATTAGTAACTTGTATCAATATGAACAAACCACCAAAAAGAAAAATAAGTTAAGTCCTGAATTTGAATCAATAAGCAATTTTAAGCAAGCTCTATTTGAATCTTATCCATTCAATATTTTTGAAGGAAAGATTAATTTTGTTGTCAATGATGAAGAATTGACACGAGAGCAGTTCTGTATAGGAAGTCCTCAATATAAGTCTATAGCCTTTGCAGATGCGCAAGGTAAAGAACATACTATAAACTTTCATTTCTATCATGTGAATCTGAAAGAGAAGAATATCAGTATCTTTTTCCAAATAGATAATGGAGGAGTAATGACATCCATTGCAAAATACCAATACGTAAGCCCTTGGCATACACCAGACGCAGGAGCTTGGTATATAATGATTGATTCTGATATTATTACACATGACATGATTTCAAATTTTGAATTGATAGACCTTGGAGAACAAAATGCAAAAGCTATACAAGAACTCATAAAGGAACAAATTGACAACTTTTTTAGAGAAACAAATATCAAATACAAAAGTTTTATAGAAAGACTTTCAAAAGACCCGAATTATCCATATAATAGTCTAAAAACAGATGATAGGCCGAGTTTAGAAGTAAATGTATTTAATCATACAGCTTACTTATTAGAAATGGAACAAAAACTGATAGAGAATAACAATTCTGCAAGGAAAACAATATATCCAATGGTTAAAAGAATCATCGAAAATGGCGATACTGAGTTTCTTGTAAATAAGGTTGTACGTTTGACAGACGATAGCCGCAGGCGTTTTTGTGAGCTTATTGATTCAACTGACTTAGATGATGTAATCAGTTTTTCTTCTTCAGTTGCCAAGCACCAACAATTTTTAAATTTCTTACATGAACTTTGTTATGGTGAGATATCTAAATGGCTTAAAGAAAGAAGCCAATTACACAAGATTATTGAAAAACAATTATGGATTTTTGGTGAGGAATACAATGAAAGCACCAAATTATGGTCTGACAAAAGTTTAGAAAAGAACTTAGAATCGCTTCATAAAAAATATTTTTCTTATGAACCAACGGAAGAAGATGAAAATTTGATACAAGAAGCACAAACTCGTGATAAGGATATCACTGACTTGTTTTTTTATAACAAAAAGAAATTGGGCAATGGTAGAGAAGAAGTTTTAATTGTGGAATTGAAAGCACCGTCATGTGCTATTGCTGAAAAAGAAATACAGCAAATAGAAAAATATAGGTATGATATTATCAGCTCCTCGGCTTACCCACACAATAAGGTTTGTTATAAGATTATTTTAGTTTCCTCAAAAATAACGCCAAGAGCTCAGGTTCAAATAGATGCTGCGCGTTCTAATAAGTATGAAGCAACCCCTTTCTTATTCTCAGATTACACCAAGGATGGTAAAGATATTAAGTTATATATAATGTCTTGGAGTGAGCTAATTTCAGAAAATAGAAAAAAATTATCATATCTTTCTGATTCGTTGAGCGTGAAAGCCGAAGAATGCCAATAAAAAATTTAACAAAGAATATCCACATCTAATTGATGAAAAATCAAGGAATCGCTTAAATAAGCGAGAATTGAATTAGCAATTGTCAATTGTAAGCTGAAACAGGGAAACATATCTTTGAGAGCATAAGATATGCTCCCCTGTTTTTACATCGATTCTATCATATACAAGCTACATTATTATGGTTAAGTTGTACTTAAGTGTAAAGTCTATATCAGCCACGTTTTTCCTATCAATATCACTTTTTTGTTCAAGAATGTAAAAGTACCTGTACATGAACATATCTTGATGTATTATTATGATTGAGTTTGAGCTATAGTTATTGCGCCAATGACTTTGGCACCAAAAGTTTCAAGTCGAGATTTTTCCTCCTCTAAACTTGCTCCGCTGGTCCTAACATCATCAAAAAGAATTATGAATTTGCCATTAAAGAACCACGCATCATATTGCTTTTTAGCTTTCCCAGTGCCCCCAATATGCTTTGGCACTGCATCTTCTGTTATCCGTATATGTTCAAAGCCATTATCCATTCCAAGGTCATTACATACACGTTTGGAGAATTCTTCAAATCTCCTTTTGGTATTTTTTTCCGTTGAAGCTGTTAAACACACCAAAGTTAGTTTGTTCACCCTCTTCCCAAAGGTTTCTCTCAGAGTGTCTTCCGTGAGTTTTATGACTTTCTGTAAGGCGAAGGAATGTTCTATAGGCGATATTCTATCATCATTTTTGAAATTCCAAACCAATTTCCAATCGTTAAACATAGATGCAGTCGCAAAATCCTTGTACCTATTATATGGATAATAGTCGATGAACCATTTATGCTTGATTGAACCATAATAACCATGACTATACCAACCAGACACACAACTAAGAAGAATGTTAGGGAGATTTTTACGTTCTTCTTCTTCCGCTTTCTTCCTTGCTATTTCCGCTCTCCTTGCAGCCTCTTTCTTTTCTTCTTCTTGTCGTAACTTTTCTTTCCGCTCATCTTCAATTTTTGCCTTATACGCTGCATTGTGAGTGAGTTCATCCCTCTCATATGAATATTTGTGTCCTAATAGTGTATCAACCTTGTCATCGGTAATATCGTAATCAGATATTACACTCTTTGTTATACCCCAATGTGTTCTGAAATAATACTTAGTGGCTTCCGGGTATTTACGAGCAAGAGACAGGACTTCATTTCTTCTTTGTTTTCTTCTTTCACGTTCATTTTCTTCTTGCCTTCTTTTTCGTGCTTGTTCCTCTTTTGCACGCCGTTCTTTTTCCTTTTCTTGCTCAATGAGTTCCCCTATATAGCGTCCGAGAAAAAGTCCACCAATAATGAAAGCAAATCCCAATATTGGCACAGAGTTCAACACCATAAAGCCTAACAGCATACCAACAATCCATCCTATAAATCCACATATTGTTTTCATAATTATTCAGTTTTGGGTTATCGTATAAGTGTTAATATTTCATTCGGTTTTATTATGGCGTGGGAATATCCCGAATGCAGGAGTTCTGATTTTTCCTTAGTTCCCCAAAAACACGCAACGCTTTCAATTCCAGCGGCATTAGACGCTTGTATGTCTATTACTCTATCACCAAAAGAAATGGCTTCTTTTGCTGATATGCCCATAAGTTCGAGGGCTTTAAGCATAGATGCAGGATGTGGCTTAATAGGTTTAGCGTCATGATAGCTCACTATGTATTGGGCTGGTATATTATAATAAGCAACAAGGCGGTCAATATATGGGCGAGGCGATGTGCTTACAATAGCTGTTTTGATGTTATTTTTGCGGATAATTTCCAGAACATCAGAGATGCCATCATACATAGTCGTCTGAGGTATCAAACTATATGCTTGTGACCAGTCCCTATTATGACGCGATTCTTCCAACAGAGTGGTATCAACCAGTGTTAAATCCATATCGAAAATAATGCTTCTCATACGCTCAATCGAACAATGAAGTTTGTTGAATTTTCTTACTGCCAGCCTTGTAGGATTTCTCGCACATCTGAATCGCCTCGCCTATGGAAGCAGAACGTAAAGGGTGTGCTTTTCCTTCTCGAATGAGTTTTACATTTCCTTGCACCTTTTCGTGGGTGGAATCTCCGCCGTTCTTATATTCCACGGCAAATAAGAGTTTTTTGGAATTTATCGTTGCATTGACAGCGTGCATGGTGCCGCCTTTCTCTCCCGTTTGGATAACAACCGTTGCATAGGAAAGCCCCGCTTGTAGTCTGTCACGAGCAACCAAACCATATCTACCACAACTTTGTCCAACGGGATATTCGCTAAGCAACAATCCACCTTTTTCTACAATATTTTTCGCCAGTTCAAGATTCTCTTTGGGGTAAATAGACCCCCAATCAAGACCATTGGCTAAAAATGCTGTTGTCGCACCACCTGCCTCCAATGCTCCTTGATGACCTGCGGTATCGCACCCTAAGGCAAGCCCTGAAACAATATTATATCCATTCTTGGCAAATTCACTTGAAAAATATTTTCCGGCTTGTACGCCATTAGCGGTAGGTTCTCTTGTTCCAATGACAGCAATCCCAGGTCTTTCAAAAACCTTTATGTTTCCTTTGTAATAAAGAAGAATGGGTGGGTCGAGTTTCCCAGTTTCATTGACGCAAACTCGAAGCTCTTTTGGAAAGCAATCCTCGTAATAGGACATGATACCTACGCCGTCTTGCTTGCAGCAGGCTATTATACGTTGTGCTGTATGATAAGCCTCTTCCAAATCCTCCTTGGAAATAGCTTCTACTTTTTTCCCTTTTAGCGATTTCCAAAAATCACAAAGTTGTTCTAAATCGCAAATGGAGATTGAAACTTGATTGGCTAACTTGAAAATTGTTTTATTCCCAATGCCATCCAGTTGTTGAAGTGTTAGTATTAATTCGGTTGACAGTGCCATAGTTTTGATTATTAGTTGTTTGTCTGCAAATTTTCAATTAGAAATTCATCATATGTCCAATCTTGGAAGTGCATTCACAATACTTACCGTCTGACAAGAGAGGATGATAACTGACAACAGGAGGTCGAGGATATAACGGGGTTGTCCGTGCTCCCTTGACCAGTCGTTGGGGTCGTTCTGATTTGCGATGCCTTGTCTATGGCGACGGAATAGCGTTCCATTATCCACTCGATGGCGGACTTGCCGTTGACGATGTACTCGTAGGCTTTGAGTGGGATGCTCTCAATGGTGATGCGACCGTTGTAGATGATTTTACTCTTGTCGGGTACGAGCTTGCCGTTCTCGTCGCGGACTTTGGCGAACTTCATCTTCTCCACGGCGAAGTGCTGGTAGGTGGCATCCGTCCATTCGCTTTGCCAAATGTCAATGTCGCCGCTGACTTTTACGCCTAAGAAACGATGCGCCAACATGGGCATAGTGGCAAAGAAATGACAATCTCCGTCTTGCCCGGTGGCTTGTACATTGATGCCCTGTTCATAGTTCAAGTGCAAGTCGGCCAGTTCTTTTCCGGCTTTATAAAAGGCCATAAAATCCTGCACGTTATCCACAATGGGTATGCGAGGCAAGGATTTCTTCAAGTCGTCTGCGAAGCGTTCACGGTATTGCTTGGAATGAAGCAATCCATACACATAGTAGAAGATATGTTCCTTGGTAATGGCGCGTGAGCCTCCGAAGCGGGTTCGGACTTCTTTCAGAATCCAGTCGGTGATGCCATCGCGACGGATATAACGGCTGGTTTCTGCATCATCGAAAAGAGATGTTTCTCTATTTTTATTTTCATCATAGAAATAAAGAGGAAAATATTGAGCCTTATCAACAACTTGTAAATCAGAAATACAGTCTGTTATAAATGTAGAGAATGGTTTTTGTTGTCCGACACCACTTACTGCAATAACAATATTATCATGATTGTTTGTAGGAAATAATTGCTTCCATAAGCCGGGACGTTCAATAAATGGTCGATGATAGTACAATTCAACTTTATTAAATGGTCTATAAAAAGATATTACAAAGGCACTTGCATCAAAATGATGTATCACTCTTTTTTCATGGTCTTTTTTCAAATTAACAGTCCAACTAATCATTCTATCATCTGTAGATATATCGCTCTTACCAATCTGCTGATTATAAAAAGCAATCATAGACTGCATATTATCAGCAATCTTTTCTCTTGAAAAGCCAGACACCCAAGCATCGCGATTAGTGGCTACGCCAATAGCATAAGTGCTAAAAATACTTTGAGTGTTCAGCGAAAATTTCTTATCAGGAGCCAACGGTATCAAGCTATCGAAAACGCCGTCACGCTGATTTATCCAATCTGCCTTTTCGTTAGGGGTTATGACTTGCCAATCCAATTTCTGTGAAGAAATGGAACGAAAGTCCTTTACCATTTTGAGTTTCTGCTCACGGGTAAGGTAATTGCCGATGTCGTGATAATAGATAGTTGCCTTTTGTCCTTTCTTGCTTGGATTCTTGACAAGAAATGTGATAGCAATGGGAGTACGTGAGCCGCTGCCAAAGATTTTGCCTCCTTCTTTGCGTGACAATTCGCCTGAAGTACGTTGATTCCCACGAAGATTCAACACATAAATGGACGTAAATTCTTCCTCAAAACAGCGGCGCATCCCGTCTTGGCCTGTACCGTCCAGCCATGCCCCATTGCTTATAAAAGCTACAACACCGCCTGCATCCTTTGGAATACGGTCTGATGCCCAACGGAACGCCTTTATATAAGTGTCGTAAAGGGATTTCGTCAGATTGGCCGAACTTTTAGCCGCGTATGTTTCTGAAACGCGGTTGTCAAGATAAGGATAGGACAAATTTTGCGCATTATCATTGGCCGACTTCTGCCCGATGGAATACGGCGGATTCCCCACAATCACCCTCACGTGCGTAGCCATCTGCTTCTTCACTCGTTTTGAATTATCTTGGAAGAACTCCGTGAACAGCTCGTTATGCTTCTTCTCCGCTAATTGGAATGTGTCCGTCAGGCAGATGCCGCTGTATGGCAGGTAGGTTTCCCGACGGGTAATGTCGTGGAATACCGATTCAATATTCACGTCGGCGATATAATAGGCCAGCAGCACGATTTCGTTGCAATGGATTTCATTCAGGTACTTGCGCTCCATATCCTCCGGTCGGATAAGGCCGGACTGCAACAGCCGCGTGATGAATGTACCCGTGCCCACAAACGGGTCGAGGATATGCACATTCTGTTCGGTCAGTGAAGTGTTGAACTCTGCCTTGAGTATGTCGTTTACAGAATGGATGATGAAGTCCACGCACTCCACTGGCGTATAGACGATACCTAATTTCTCCACGGTGAGCGGAAACGCGCCCTTAAAGAACTTCTCGTAGAGGTTCTTGATGATGGTCTGTTTGCCTTCCAGATTGTCAATGCCGCCGACATTCGTCCTGACGGATTGGTAGAACTTCTCCAATACTTCGGTGTCTTTCTCAAACGCCTGTTCCTGCAAGAGGTCAATCATGCGTTGCATGGAACGGCTCACGGCGTTGTTGTGTACGAACTGGTAATCCGAGAACAAGGCATCGAACACCGGGCGCGTGATGATATGCTGTGCCAGCATTTCGATGGCCTGCGCCGCATCCACGGACGGGTTCAGGTCACGCTGCAAGCCCTTGAGATATTCGTTGAACGCCTTTTTGTGTACGCCGGACTGGATAAGTTTGGATATGCGCTCGATGAATTTATGGGCGATAAGTCCGATTTCCTTTGCCCAGTTCTCCCAATAGAGGCGGTCGCCGCACTTCTCCACGAGCTTGGCATACATGCCGTCCTGCAACTCGCCGAAACGCAGTTCCAACTGCCGGGCGATTTCCGCGTTCTCCATCTGCCGCGCTTCTTCCTCGCCCTCCTGAAAGCCTAATCCCGGCCTGCCGATGGTGACGGACGGCGTATAGGACTGCTTGTTAGGTTTCTGTTTGTTCAGCGCAATCTTGTTCACCATTGCATTGAAACGGTCGTCGTGCGAGCGCAGCGCGTTGAGGATTTCCCAGACCACATCGAAAGTCTTGCTGTTGTCGAGGGCTTCCTCCGCCGAAACGTCGGACGGCACGACAATAGGGATGATGATGTAGCCGTACTTCTTCTCGTCGGGTTGCCCCTTGTGGAACGTGCGCATCACGCGGCCAACAGACTGCACTACGTCAACCTGCGAGTTACGGGCGGAAAGGAACAGCACGGCATCGAGCGACGGCACGTCCACACCCTCGGACAGGCAGCGCACGTTGGTCACCACGCGGCACTCCTGGTCGTTATCCTGCTCGTCGGCCAGCCATTGCAGGATTTCATTGCGTTCCTGCGAGTTCATCGAGCCGTCTATGTGTCTTGCGGCTATCGAAACGGTATGCGAAAGGCTCTCCGCATCCAAGTTTTCATTGTATTTTTCCGATATTTGCGGCAGTACGGAAGCCACGTATTTGGATGCGATGCCCGTCCTGCTTGCGCTCTTGTCTATGGACGAACAGAACGCCACGGCGCGGTGCATCATCCGTGGGTCGGCATCCCATGTGCGGTGGTCGTCACCCTGTATCATCTTCGACAGTCCGTTGATTACGCCAATGAGCTTGGACGTGTCGTCAAAGTTCAGTTCCGTGGTCGTGTCGGTGACATCGCGCTTGATATTTTCCGGTACATCATCCTCGCCGACGGTAAGGACAAGCACCTTGTAGTCGGTCAGCAGTCCGTTCTGTACGGCGTAGGAGAAATTCACGCGGTAGAACTCCTCCCCGTAGAGGGTTTTGTCGTCCATCGAACAGAGGATGCAGTCCTTTTCCGAAGCTTTGATTTTGGCGGATTCACCGTACAGGCGCGGCGTGGCGGTCATATACAGCCTCTTGCGGCCCTGCACGTTGTCATTGGAGTGTATCTTGGTGAAATTGCTCTCATCCTTGTCCGACAGCTTCACGCCCGTGGTGCGGTGGGCTTCGTCACAGATGATGAAGTCGAAAATGCCATATTCACCGCCAGTTTCGGCCAATATCTCCTGTTGCGCCGCTGAAACGGCATCAATGGACTGGTAAGTAGAGAATACGACCACCAATCCGTCGTGGCCACGGTATTTCTTCAACTGCGCCGCAACAGACTGCGGATTGGTGGACGCAGGTACGGCAAGGTCAACCACGGTGTCGTCCATGTCATCGTACTTGTTATGAATCTTCCGTGAGGCTTTGGAATCCGAACAGATGCAGACGGCCTTAATCGGCTTCTTCGCATCTGCCGACCATGCGTTGAGCGACTGTCCTAACAAGGCGATGGACGGAACCATGAACAGTACCAGTCCTTTGCAGTCCAACAAATGTTCGGCGATGAGCAGCGAGGTGTAAGTCTTGCCCGTGCCGCAGGCCATGATGAGCTTGCCCCGGTCATTGCCGTCTGTGATGTAATGGGCGTATGCCTTGGATATGGCAGTCAACTGGTGCTTGCGCGGCTTCTTGCCATCCACAAGTGCGGAGTTTCCCGTAAGGCCATCCAGCAGCTTCTGCCAGTCCACGGGCGACGAATTGAGGTCTGCCAGTCCGATGCGAGTGACGGGTGGCTCTTGGTTACGGATGGCTTCCTCTGCGTTGCTTCCCCAATGCCCCGTGGTGGAAATCCATACGCGGTTGGAAAAGCGTGTGGTTTGGAATGTCACCTCGTTAGTGAACGTGCGGCTTGACGTGGCAAGGAAAGAATCGACGGCAGGCTTGTCGATAGTGGTGTCCTCGGCGTAGCACTTGCACTGGATGGCCCAATAGTCGCCCATTTCGGTCTTGGCTACGAGGTCAATGCCCGTGTCCGTGCCTCCGAAGTCCTTGCGTCCGGGGAACTCCTCCCACAGCCACACCTTTTCAAGCTCGTTGTAGCGTGGGTCTGTCAACAGCCATGAGCGCATCAGACGCTCGAACTTTGTGCCTTTCTCTTTCTCCGTGAAAGATTCAGTACGGAATTTATGCAGTATCTCCTTGAAATTCATCTCTTGATAAGAGATAATGGGGAGAATACAAGTTCTAACAATCAGGGACTTATCAAGGAGAAGTTAGCTGATTTGCTAAACAGGCTCACATAAATTTCACATAGGAACTGCTTCTTATTTCATTATATATGAGAACTTTTTATCGGATTTGCAATATTTTGCTTAACTTTGCCGCATGACTATAACTCTTATCAAGAGATTCTGATTTTTGCTAAACAAATCCTATAAGATTTTTCTGATTACAACTCTTTCAGGATTAGGCTGTTTGCCTTGTCTATCACGTTGGAATCCAATGAAGCAAGATAAATGCGCGTTGTTTCCTCCGAATCGTGTCCCATACCCTCGCTGATAACCGATAACGGTATGTTCTTGCTCTTGGCAATGCTCGCCCAGCTATGCCGGCCACAGTACATCGTCAGCGGTATTGACAGGTTTGCCAACCGTGCGACTTCTTTCAAAGCCACATTCACCCGGCAGAGGGCGTTACGGTACTGAATCCTTTCTTCTGTTAACGGGTCGGTGATTATCGGCAACAGGTATTGTGTGGCGGAACGGTCTTTATATTTAGCGACAATCTCCGCCATACACTTCTCCCACTTGATACTAAGCTGCTGGTTGGTTTTCTTTCTTCGATAGGTTAGGATGCCGTTCTTCAAGTCCGATTTCTTAAGATAAGCCATGTCAATGAACGACATGCCACGGGTGTAAAACGAAAAGAGAAACATGTCACGTGCGTAGTCCAGATGGGGTTTCAACGTCAGGTCAAGTTCTTTAATTCGCTTGATAGCCTTCAATGGTACAGCGCGTTTAACCGTCTTGTCGATACCTGTATAAACATGCTTGAACGGGTGTTTCTGTTCCACCAGTTCCTTTTCCACGGCACGGTTATACACAGCCCGTAGGATGCGCATATAGAATGAAACGGTGTTCGGACAGATGCCCTTAGCTTTCAGCCACGATTCATAGAGCATCATCGTATCGCTGTCCATCTCGCACAACAGGATGTCCTGTCCGTCACGGAATTTCATAAAGCTGCTTAACGTGGCGGCATAGGTTTCCGATGTGCGGACTCTGTTCAACCGTTTCAACTGGCCGATGACACCCTGCATGAAGCTAAACAAGGATTGCTCGTTTGCCTGTTCATCGAATTTAGCGACAATATCATCCGCTGTATAGCTTTCGCTCCTTTTGTCATACAGAGAGGTAATGGCTTTCAGACGCTTGATGTCCCATTCAATACACTTTACAACGGATTGCAGATAATTCTTGCGTTCATCGCTTGCCCAAACAGGAACAACGACCGTCAATGTTTTCCCGTTCCACTCGCTTTCAAATATCCGGCAATCCGTCCTGATTTGGCGGACCACGCGGTTGTGTATCACCTGATAATAGATGCTGCCCTCCTTGCCGTCTATGGAAGAAGGACGGAATCTCACTTTTACTGATGCCATTCACTTTACTTTTTGTTATTACTATTCGATTGTTCCATTTTTAATTTCTCTTGCATTAGGCTATCAGAAACTGTTTTCAGGTTCCAGTCATAGCCATCAGCCTCTTGGCGCAGCCAGTCAATGGTTTCCTCGTCACGTCGGATGTCAAACACATCATTCAGCCAAAGGATGCGCTTCGCATCGCATCCTCCCCATAAGCGAATGACGCGGAATTTCAAGGCATCGTCTGCATACTGCCGCTTGGACTGCCAAAGCTCGATGTTGCCCCAGATTGAAAGACTGCACACGACACCCATGCCGACCAAAAGAGAAAATACCTTGCTCGACCTGATATCGAAACAGTGGCGGTGGATATGCTCCTGTGGCTCATCTTGCCGTTCTTCCGAACTTCGGACAAACGATTCTTTCAAGTCACGCAACAGGTGTAGAATCTTGTTTGATGCGTAAACTTCGGCTTCGGCGAATTTGGTCAGCATAGCCTTCGTCTGAGCCTGATGCTCCTTCGCGGAACTGTCGAACAAGTCCTTTATGGGAGCCAAATCCATTACAGGAGCTTGTTCTTCTGGTTGGCTGTTACTTACTTTTGGAGCGTTCTCCAATCTGTCATTGATGCCCTTCAAGCCATTCTTGATGTCCTCGAAGAGCGCATAAACTTCATTATTATCCATGTTTAGAATCTCATTTTACATTGTTTCTTTTTCTTGTCCTTACGTTTTAGCTGTTCCTCGAAATAGTTCTCATCCGCCTGTGCGTTTGCATTGTCGGGCATAAGCAAGCCGATGGAACCGCTGTACAAGTCATCATTGCTTTTTGGCTCATATTGCGGAGGTTGTTGCATGGGGTATTCGTAGTCTGCCGCTTGGCTGGCCATTAGCCTTTGCCGTTCCTCATGGCGGTTGTCGTTCAATGCTGCGTCTATCTTGGAGTAGCTGAACCGCCTGTCTATCTTGGAGCCGCTGAACGGATAGCCGTTCTTGGATAAGATGACACCTTGTATGTCATTCGACTTACCCTTGTACTTGAATCGCACTTCCACGCCTTGTTTCTTCAAATTAGTGATAAGCATGTTCCAGTTCCCACACCTTGCAACTTCCGTTTTAAGGATGGAATAAAGCTCATATTTGGTCTTGTCCGGCTCTTTCAGGCGGTGGCGTTTCACCTGTTCCTTTCCATCGGCGAAGTACAGGCCGTACTTCCGTGTCAGTTCCTTGCAGATACGTGTGCTGCGTACCCGCTCGTTGCGGTCGCTGATTGTCCTGCCATTATTGGCGATGCGGTTGAAGGCGATATGCACGTGCGGATGCTCCTTGTCGAAGTGGCGCACGATGAGGATTTGTGTGTCGGTTATCCCCATTTTCTTCAAGTATTCCAACGCAATTCCTGCCATTGCGTGGTCGGTCAGGCGGTGCTCGTCTTCCTTGGAGAACGCCAATGCAATGTGTCCGACGGGCTTCGTAACCTTTGGATTCATCTTCGATTGTGCCTCGAAACTGCCCGCTATGGTTTCCTTATTCTCGGCGAACAAGCCGTCACAAACGAGGATTTTAGCGTCCTTTTCCTTGTCAAGAATGTAGTTCACCACACCCTTGAAGTTGCTTCCCTTGACGATTTTGGCTATCATAGGAGTATTCGATTAAGCAGTTCCTCGATGCGTGCTACCAGCACACGGCATTCAATTCTCACGGTGGCGAAGCCAGCCGCGTTAGCCCTATGCGCAAGCTGGTTCAGGTTGTTCGCCATGCCGCATAGCTGGCGGATGTAACCCGTATGCTCCGGCGTGAGCCGTTCCTTCACCTTCCCGTTCCTCATGCAGCCACGCAGGAACTCCCCGGCGGATATGCCCGCACTCCGCGCCTTGCCTTTCAGCATGTAGTAGTCCGATGTCGCCATCTTTACCGTAAGGCGGTATTTCAGCTTATCAGCCGCTCCCTTCTTGGGACGGCCTCCCTTGTTCCTTCTGTCAAATATCCGTTTCTGTTCCATTGTTTTTTATTGATTTTCACTGATTGGAATGTGATTACCCATTAGACCAACGGGATGTGGCTTCCACGGAGTTTCGGAGTGGAAGCAGGCGGTTTCGGTATGCCCGAAACACAAACTTGCTCCCCTCAAAACTCCGTTGGACAGGTTCAGAGTAACTCCGAACTACATCCCGTCAATCAGCACCTTAATACTCAGAGTTTACGCCATGCCTCGATGTCCTCACCGTAGATGGCAAGATGCTGCCGGGCGATGTTCTCCACCAGTCCCGACACGCTCATCCTGCGTTCCCCGAACATGCGGACGATGCGGTCGAGGGCATCGCGCGTGCTGCGGCTGAGGAATACGGGCTTGCGGTCTTCGATGGATGGAACAGGAAGGAAGGTTTCCTTGTATTCCTCCAAAGATGCCCGGCGTTGCTTGCCGCTGATGCGGCGTACCACTTGCGGAGTTTCATCCGTTTGTTCCTGCACGGCTTCACCCGTCTTTTCTTGTACAACTTTGTTGTCCATTTCCTGATGTTCCTGCGTGTCGGTAGGCAGGAATTCGAGACTCGGTGTTTCCCTACTTGGCTTATTGCCTAAAAAATCCTGCAATACTGCATCCATGCTTTGGCTGCTTAAATCTTTCTTCATACTTGTTTGAATTAAATGTTTAACAATGTTGGCCGATGTGCGCACATTTGACCGATTATCGGTTGCAAAGGAAATGTCTGTATGGCAGGCAGTCAAACGAATGGGCGGGCTGTGGCAACAATGTATGGTTTTGCACTTTACACGTTATCTGAACGGTTTATGCTGCACCGTTTTGCCATTGCTGTATGGGATGTCCGCCGTAAGATTTAAGGGCTTAAATACTCCGGATTGGGCATAGATAAGGAGGTTATCAATAAGGCTCACAAGAAAAACGTATTAAGACGGGTTTGGGAAGCTGAAGAACGCCAGAGGCTGCCAGACCGACGCCAAATGCTGCCACGCAAGCGTGAAGTGATTGGATTATGCCGGGTTTCGCTTTCCTTTGCATCACGGACGCTTGGAACAGCCGTCATGGGGCAGTGGATAACGCCACTCCCTGCCACTTGCTGCCACAAGCTGCCGCCTCATTGCAAAACCATTGTTTTATACAGGCAACGGCTTTACTTTGCAGGCAAAAAGAAGAACAAACAGTAAATATAATAAGTATGGAAGTAGTAATCATTTCAAAAGGAAAGTACGAGGAAATGGTCGGCAAGCTCAATCTCTTGTCCGACCGGGTGAATGAAATTATCGACAAGTGCGAAAAAGGGAAGCTCAGCCGTTGGATGGACAACCAAGATGTCTGCCAGCAGTTGCGCATCAGCCCGCGCACCCTGCAGACGCTCCGCGACAACGGAACTCTGGCTTATTCGCAAATTGGGCATAAGATTTTCTATAAGCCGGAGGATGTGCAGCGTATCGTCCGACTTGTGGAGGACAGGCGCAAGGATGCCGCATGGCGTGGCCGAACAATCTAACAAGTAGAACTTAACATACCACTAAATCCATTGTAAATACTGCAAATTATGAACGAGTTGATTCTTGCCGACCGAGAATTGGAGGTCGGCTTTATCGGAAAGCTGGATGCCCTGCTTGAAGGCATCGAAGGAATGGGCGGAAGCCACAAGGCTTCTCCAAGTAATGAACAGTTCCTGACGGACAAGGAGGTTTCGGCATGGCTCAAGGTGAGCCGCCGCACCTTGCAGGACTACCGCAACAACGGGATGATTGCCTACTAACCAGTTGGGCGGTAAGATTCTCTACAAGGAGTCCGACATCGAAAGGATGGTGATGAGCGGGTATCGGAACGCCTACCGCTTGGATACGTAAAACTGAACGTGCAAAACAAAGCAAGCCGATGGTCGGTCAGTTATCCTGTCGCCATCGGCTTGCTCTTTACTGAAAGGTCGTTTTGATTACTTCACCCTAACACGTGCATCGTGGATGGGTATCGGATAGCGATAAGAACAAATGGACTGACTTTTCACGGTTGCTTGTGTAAAGTTTGTCCATGATGAACCGCCTGAAAACCATACACTCCTTAGTCCGCAGCCTGAAAGCTATGGCAATCACCATTTCAAGGCTGTACACGTCATAGCTTATCCCGTTGTCCTGCCTGACGTAACGCATGGTGTCGCTTTCCAACAACTCCTTGTTCTTGTAAATGGCACGGATAGCCCTGCGAATATCGCATCCGAACACATTGAACGCATCGCACATTTCCTGCTGTGTCATCCAAACGGGAACAGTCGGCATAATGACTGTCCCGTTTTCATTGATTGTAATGATTCCCCGTTCCATAATGTATATTTTTGATGTTTTCCTTATCCTTGTTCCATTCGGGCATACGGAATTTGGTTCCGATGCGTCTGGTCAGCTTTTTCATGTCCTCGTCCACTTTCTGATGAGTAAGGCGGGCATAGATTTGCGTGGTGCTCATGTTCTTGTGCCCCATCATCTGGCACACTGTTTCCAACGGAACTCCCTGAGAGAGAGTAATCAGGGTTCCGAAATTATGCCTTGCCATATGGTAGGTAAGCCGACGCTCTATGCCGCAGAGTTTGGCGAGTTTCGGCATGTTGTTGGTCAAGGCGGAACGGCAGGGCATATTGAAAAGTTTGTCGCTTTTCCGTTCACACTCGTATTTTTTCATAATACTCCGTGGAATGTCAAGCAGGCGTATCACACATTCGCTTTTGGTTTTCTGACGTTTGAATTTTAACCAAAGGTTGCCCTTGCTGTCCTTGCTTACATTTTCCGTACTCAGGTTGCACATGTCAATGTACGAGATGCCGGTGAACGTGCTGAAGATGAACAGGTCACGCACACGGCACAGGAACTTGTCATGAATGGGCGTGTCCATCAGTTTCTGTAACTCGTCCATCGTCAGGTGACGGTGCTTCCGCAATGCTTTTTCGGGAATGAACGATGCAAACGGATTGTACCGGATTGTGCCTTGTGCCAATGCCGTCCGGGTCATGGTCTTCAGCTTGATGATGTATCCCTCCACGGTGGCAATGGAATATCCCATGTCCGTCCGCAGGAAACTGTCATATTTCTCTATGAACGAATAGTCAAGCTGTTTCAAAGGGATGTCCTCCACGCCATAACATTCATTCACAAATTTCCGAAGTGTCTTGTAAGAAGCCTTATGCCCTTTCAACGAGCCGGGGGCACGGTTGATGCCTATGCGTTTGGCGTAATCCTCCATATACTCACGATATAACTCCAAGAGTTTCCGTTTATGCTGCCCGATACCGTTCACGGCATTCTTGACAAGTTCGGCTGTGATATATCCCTGCTCGTCAAGGATCTCTTTGTAATGGCGGCGTATGTCCTCTTCAAGCCTGTCAATTTTCGCATTGGTTTCCTTGGCGGTTCGACTTTTGCCTGTCAGACGGTATGCCTTGGCATCCCACAAATCGGGTTGCACTTCCATCTTCGTGGAGAACTGTGCGACTTCCGTGTTGATGGAAATCCTGCCCATGAGCGGACACAGGCCGTTCTTCTTCACTTTCTGTCGGTTAATGTAGAACAACACGGCGAAAGTATTGTAAGTGGTTTTCCTTTCCTGTTTCATGGCTTCATCCTTTTGTTGCGTTTGACATCTTTCCGTATGACGGTTTCTGCTTGTTCTTCTTCCGCCAGCCTGAACTTATCCGTTATTCGCTTTTGCAGCTTGCCCATATCCTCGTTCACCTTGTCATAGGTCAGATGGGCGTAGATTCGGGTGGCTCTCCAGTCGCGGTGTCCCATCAGTTCACGCACCGTGTCAAGCGGAACTCCTTGAGAGAGAGTGATTACCGAGGCATAGGTATGGCGGGCCTGATGGAAGGTCACCCGGCGTTTGATTTGGCATATTTCCGCAATCCTTTTCAGGTAGATGTTCGTCTTGCTGCAACTGTACATCGGGAACAGCCTGCCTTCTTTGGCGATGCCGCGGTATTTGTCGATAAGTTCAAGCGGCAATTCCAACAGAGGTACGTGAAACGGTGTCCCGGTCTTCTGACGTGCGCTGTGAATCCACCATGTGCCGTTCTCCGCCTGTGCGAGGTTCTTTACCGTCAGGTTGCGCAGGTCGCTGAACGAGATGCCAGTGAACGCTGAAAAACAGGAAACACGTCACGCACAAGGTTCAGGTTGGATTTGGGCAGTGGCGTGGTTATCATCCGCTTCAGCTCCTTTTCAGACAAGAACTTGGGGACAATGGGTACATAGTCAAAACGTATAGCCAACAAAAAGGGTCTTGCCTCAGATAGCCGCTGTTGATGGCTGACTTCAGTACACGGTGCAGGTATCCCATCATCCTTGTCACAGTGG
>ENA-OPZZ01001102-OPZZ01001102.1-human-gut-metagenome-genome-assembly--contig:-NODE-1102-length-18284-cov-3.159332_pt1 | contig 18284 bp, 23 predicted proteins | sample MGYA00242487_ERZ504511 | MGnify/ENA primary metagenome ERZ504511 (study PRJEB26092, sample SAMD00036241) | human gut metagenome | host: Homo sapiens | study: EMG produced TPA metagenomics assembly of... | reverse complement strand
AGGTCAAAGCAGCCCCAGCTTGCCGCCATGTCAAGTCCGATAACAGGGACAGTATTTTCACACAGCCGCATAGCAATATAATCACTGATCGTCGTCATCCTTACAGCATCCTTCGGGATCTGATCTTTCTTCTGAAGATAAAAATGTGTCACTACACCATATCCGGACGCCGCCGCACCTACTTCCTGCAAAAGCTCTGCACAGGTTTTTCCGTTTTCCAGCGGAATCTCTCCGCTTCCATCCTGCCAGGTATAGAGAGGACTCACTGCCTTGCCGGAAGCATCCACATACAGCATTCCATGCATCTGCCCTGTAAACCCTATTCCATCTGGCAAACCATTCTCCTTCTGCTGCTTTATAAGAAGCTCCCGGACGATTTCATAGATCCGTTCCGGATCCTGCAGCTTCTGTTCCGGCTTACTGCTCCGCAGAAAAGAATTATGCTCCACTGTTTCCTTTGCAAGCAGCTTTCCCGTTTCTGTATCTGTCATTACGACACTGACTGTTGTTGTGCCGATATCAATCCCCATGATCTTCATCGTCTGTTTCCGTCCTTTTCTGTGATCTTTACTATAGAAAAAAACTGTCATCAATATGAGATGATTATATTATCGTTTGAGGATTAATGCTATCTTTTTGGTTTCCTGCTCAGGTTTCTCGATTCTGAGCATGCGATATCCAATTCCTATGTGCGTCTGGATATATTGTACACCGTTTTTTTCAGGCTCCAGTTTTTTCCGCAGTGTTGCCATAAAAACCCTGAGAGAAGCAACATCGTTTTCCGCGCAGCGTCCCCAGATCTGCTGAGTAATATATGTATGTGTCAATACTTTTCCAACATTACGGGATAAAAGGCAGAGCAACTTATACTCAATGGGCGTCAGATGCAGTTCTCTGTCCTTCAGGAATGTGCAGCCAGCCGTGTAATCTATCTTTAATCCTCCATTTTCAAAAACAGAGGTTTCCGGCTGTTTTCCTGCCTGCGTTATGGCAAGCCGCCTTTGACTGACACGGATACGCGCAAGTAATTCTTCTACTGAAAATGGTTTTGTGATATAATCATCTGCACCCGCATCCAGTGCCTCTATTTTGTCCATATCTTCACTTCTGGCACTGATCACGATAATAGGCATATTCGACCAGGTACGGATTTTTTTTATTACCTCTACTCCTTCCATATCAGGAAGACCAAGATCCAGAAGAACGATATCCGGATTGTGTGATGAAGCCTCCAAAATGGCTGAAGCCCCATTTTCTGCAGCCAGATATTTATAGTCATGTGTTTTTAATGTGGTAACGATCAGGTTCCGTATGGGTCTGTCATCCTCAACCACCAGAATTAATGTTTTATTCATTTAATGTCACCTCGCTTAAGGGTAAAGTAAAAGTAAAATTACATCCATGCGGAGCATGATCCGAAAGAACCAGGGTTCCATCGTGAGCTTCTATGATAGAGCGGCAAAGTGCCAGGCCAAGCCCCAGACTCCGTTGGCTGTCTGCAACGGTTGTTTTCCCTGTATAAAACATCTCAAAAATATGCGGCTTCATTTCATCCGGAATTCCGGGGCCGTTATCTTCCACGCTTATCTGCGCTTTCCCGGCTTTTTTGACCCCCGCATAGCTGATGACAGAGCCTGACGGCGTATATTTTATCGCATTATCGATCAAATTTACCAACACCTGTATAATAAGATGCACGTCCATACGTGTAAGAACAAGTTCTTCACAGTCCGCCACGATCTTATACTCATCATGCTTCCGGCTGATATGTCGGAGTGACTCTGCTATTACCTCATCCAAAAGCTGATCCGTAAATTTAAACTTCAATCTTCCATCATTGATCCTGGTGATTGAAAGCAGGTTTTCCACAACTCCGATCAGCCACTCTGCATCATCATGAATGTCCGTGTAAATCTGATACTTTGTAGCTTCATCCAGACGGTCACTGTTACTGAGAAGCATATCTGCATTTCCTGAAATGGAACAAAGCGGCGTACGCAGATCATTGGGAGATTGCCCGAAGAAGATCGCCACGCAGCTGCTCATTTTTTGCTAAAACCGCATTTCTCTCTTTTTCTATGGCATTTTGTACATTCTCCATTGCAAGTGCACATTCATTTATTACAGACAACAGGATGCTGTATTCAAAAGAGTCCAGTGTTTCTTTTTGCAGAGGGATCCCAATTACGCCATAAACATTATTTCCGCTTCGGATTGCCAGATATAAGCATTTTGCCTGTGAAAAATGCTGCGTGGATGCGCCGGCACGCTGTCTGTTTTCATAAGTCCATCTGGCCGCCTGTTGTTCTTCCTGTGTCAGAAAATCCTCTGTGCTTTCTTTTTCCCCGGAAAAAAGCTTTCCTTCTGATAAAGTTCCATTTTCCACAACATATGCCGTGATGCTGCGGTTTAACAGACGTATCAGTTGTGTACAGGTAACTCCGAGGATTTCTGTCTCACTTTTTGCCTTTTGCAGCAAACGATCCGTATCAAACAGAACCTGTGCACGAAAGGCAAGCTGTGAAGACAGCTTTGCATGCATTTTCAGCTTTGCCGCAAGGGTTCCTGTAAGTACGGACAAAATAAGCATTATGAAAAATGTCACCGGATATCCCACTGCATATGTCTCAAAAGACATCCTTGGCTCCGTCAGGAAAAAGCAAAATAAGAATACACTTAAAAAGGATCCGGCTACACTGCAAAGATAACCATCTGTCACGATCGAAGTTATCAATACGCCCAGAATGTATATCGTTACAATATTTGTATCTGTAAGATCCAGTTTCTGAAACAACAGGCCAATCAAAGTGCATACTGCAAATATAAAAACCGTCAGCAAGTAATCTTTTGCGGACGGTTTTTCCACATACCATGCAAATGGCCGTTTCGGATAGGTTCTGTTTTTTACTGTATCCTCCATTTTCAAGCTCATTCTGTCATTCTCCTTCTGCTACTGTTTTCTGGAATTATATCACGCAGCTGTTCTGTGGTCAAAATTTTTTCTTCATGGCAATGAGCTATATGCGGAAGCACTTCTGAAGAGCTCTGTACTCTCCTAATACCAGCAATTTATCATTCTCTGCAAAATACGTTTCCGGAGAAATTGCAATACTGAATTCCTCTTCATTTTTTACTGCCAGGATATTAATATTGTAGCGTTTTCTGATGTCAAGTCCACCCACTGTTTTTCCAACCCATTCTTCCGGCACTTCCACTTCAAAAATTGCATGGGAAGCGTCCACCTCCATATAATCCAGGATATGATCATCTGTATAACGGATGGATGCCCATTTTGCCACCTGCTTTTCCGGATAAACTACCTTATCGGCACCATTGCGTAAAAGAAATTTTTTCCTGAACATCACGTTCAGCTCTGGATATCACCAATTTTGCGCCCAGTTCTTTCAGAAGGGATGTTGTTTCAAGAGAATTTTGAAAGCTGTCTCCAATGGTCACAAAACAAATGTCGTAGTTTCCAATTCCAAGGGACTGTAAAAATTCAGCATTGGTACTGTCACCAATCTGAGCATTCGTCACAAACGACAGTACTTTGTCCACTCTTTCTTCCTTCCAGTCAACTGCCATAACTTCATGTCCCAGCTGATTGAGCTGCATGGCAATATGTATTCCAAACCTTCCAAGTCCAATAATCAATACATTTTTCATAATATTATTTTTCTCCTTCTTATCCAACTGTGATTTTTTCCAGAGGAAGCTTTGCATTTCCCTTATTTCTTCCGGAAAATACCGCATAGATCAGGGTCAGACCACCTACACGTCCCAAGTACATCAGTATGATCAACACGACTTGTGAAAAAATATGAAGTTCCGGTGTGATTCCCAGAGTCAGACCTACCGTACCAACAGCTGAAGCAGCTTCGTACAGACAATCTAAAAGTGGAAGGCCTTCGTACACACTGATCGCTATTCCGCCGCCAAAGAACAAGGCAAAATATAACATGGCGATTGTCGCTGCATTTTTTATCACATGATATTCCAGTCTCCGACCAAAAGCCCCTGCATTTTCCTGACTTCGAAATGTCGCAATTGCATTTAAAATAAGTACTGAAAAAGTTGTTGTTTTCATTCCACCTGCTGTAGATCCCGGTGAACCACCAATTAGCATTAACAATATCATAACTGCTTTTGATGCCTCACTCATCTCTGAAATGTTTATAGTATTAAATCCGGCAGTTCTTGTCGTTACCGATTGAAACGCTGCTGCCAACAGGCGTTTTCCCATGGGTAATTTTGTCAGATCACAGATATAGAAAAAAACTGCCGGAAATAAGATCAGACATGCGGTAGTCATGAGAATGATCTTGCTTTGCATGCGGTAGCGTTTAAAGTTCAGTTTATTTGTATAAATATCATCCCACGTGAGGAAACCTATTCCCCCTGTAATGATCAACAGCATAATTACCAGATTTATAAGTATATTTCCGGAATACCCTGTCAGCGATGGAAAGATACTGGAAGCTGTCCCCAGAATATCAAAGCCGGCATTACAAAAAGCAGAGATTGAATGAAAAATTGACATCCAGATTCCCTTTTTCCCAAAATCCACCAGAAAAACCGGCAGAAGCAGCAACGCCCCCGCTGCTTCGATCAAAAATGTTCCCTTTAAGATAAACCTTGTCAGTCTGACGATTCCTCCAACTTTAGGTGCTGAAATAGCATTCTGCATGGTGCTTCTTTGCATGAGGGATATTTTTTTTCCGGAAAGAAGGGAAACAGACGCGGCAACAGTCACCACCCCCAGTCCGCCTATTTGTATGAGAGCAAGAATAATCATCTGTCCTGCCAGGGACCAGTAGCTTCCTGTATCCTTTACCACAAGACCTGTGACACATACCGCCGAAGTGGCTGTAAAGAGCGCCTCATGAAATGGAGTAGACACTTTCTCCAAAGAAGAAAACGGAAGCATCAACAGAACGGTTCCCACAAAAATCACTCCTGCAAAACCCAGAATGATCAGCTGAAAAGATGTCATATGTTTTTTCTTATATGATTTTTCCGGCATAAATGATCAGAACTCCTTATCAATACTTTTAACAGTGCTATCCTCGTAATGCATTTTATTATATATAACTACTTTCAAAGATAGTATAAAATTCTCTGCTTCCGTATTAAGATTTTATAAAGATATGATATTGAATTGAGAATTATTTTAACCGAATCAAGGAAATTACCTGCTTTGATGATCCTAAGCATTACCTTAATACTACAGTTTTTTAATTGTAAACTCATTTTATATTTGTAGTTGACATTCGATATTTCTCTGTGATAAAGTGATACCCGTACAAAAAACTCAAAAGGAAGGTATTGACATGAACACTGCATCATGCGAAAAAGAAGCTCCATCGCTTTCCAGAGATGAAGCCATTGCAATTTTAGATACTCCGGACGAAGAACTCGAGGCACTGATCGACCGTGCCAGCAGTTTACGTTACAAATATAAGGGAAACCGGGTAAGCATCCACATCCTTACCAATGCCCGCAGCGGAAACTGTTCCCAAGATTGTGCATACTGTGCCCAGTCATGTCGTTCCACTGCCGATATTGATAAATACAAATGGGTAGATGAAGACAAATTATATCAAGACAATGATTTCGTAAATGAGTATCATTTATCCAGACATTGTATCGGACTGAGTGGTATGAAATTTACAGATAAAGAGATCGAGGAGCTGGCCCGCAGGATCCGCAAAATGAAAGAACACGGAACTCATCTCTGCTGCTCCATAGGCTTTCTCACAGAGTACCAGGCAAAAATGCTCAAAGAGGCTGGTCTTGACCGGATCAACCATAACCTGAACAGCAGCCGTTCTTTTTATCATAATATCTGCAGTACACATACCTTTGACCAGCGTGTCCGGAATATCCATATGCTTCAGGGACTTGGTTTCGAGATCTGCAGCGGCGGTATCATTGGCATGGGTGAAAGCAAGGCAGACGTTGTTGACATGCTTCTGGAATTACGTGAGATCCAGCCGGAAGCACTGCCGATCAACTTTCTTCTTCCGATCAAGGGAACTCCTCTCGGAAATGCAGATATTTCCCAGCTGACAACAGAATACTGCATGAAAGTCCTCTGCCTGGCAAGACTTCTTGTACCTAAAGCAGATATCCGATGTGCTGCCGGAAGAGAAATTTATTTTAAAGGCGAAGAAAAAAACTGCTCAGTGTTGTAGACTCTATTTTTGCTTCCGGTTATCTTACAGAAGGTGGCCAGGGAATCGAAGACACTCTTAAAACCATTACGGATGCAGGATTCACCTATGAGATTGAATCTGCGTAAGCATCCTTATGGACATATGACCTGTCATACACACTTACAGCATTTCATTGCTTACCCGAACCAGTAAATATATTACCTTTTTCAAAGGAGGCTCTTTTAATATGAACCAGACAAATACTGTCTCTGCACCACGTACAAAAACCTACGAGATCACCATGACCGCTCTTATGGCAGCTGTCACCTGTATTCTTGCGCCGCTGTCCATTCCGATCGGTCCGGTTCCGATCTCATTTACCAATCTTGCCATTTATCTGTCCCTGTATCTTCTCGGATGGAAAAAAGGAACCATCAGCTATCTGATCTATCTTCTGCTTGGACTTGTAGGTCTTCCGGTATTTTCCGGATTTACCGGCGGCCCTGCAAAGCTGGCCGGTCCTACAGGCGGATACATCATCGGCTTTATCGTTATGGCTGTTATTGCCGGACTGGTAATTGACAACTGCCATAAGCCTCTGATCCAGCTCGTTGGTATGATTGCAGGAACAATTGTATGCTATCTTTTCGGAACTGTATGGTTCTGCATCGTTGCAGATTCCACTTTCAAAGCAGCTCTTGGAATCTGTGTAATTCCATTTATCCCGGCAGATCTCATAAAAATGATCATCGCCATGATCATCGGACCAATGATAAAGAAACGAATCCGATAAGCAGAAATTTTGATACTCCAAAAGAGGCAGCAGGAAATTTCCAACATTTCCTGCTGCCTCTTTATCGCGTTTCATTTTTCTTATCTGAGTTTTTTCTTCAGTTCCTGGATCAGTTCAAAATAATCTCTGTGCTTCATCTCCGGGAAAGCCTTAATGATTCTTCCCTGACCGAATACCGTATGGTTTGTGATAGAGCTTGACAGCTCATCAAACTGTGCCTGAAGCTCCGCTTTCTTCATCCGAAGCATTTCGGCAGATCTTTCTTTCTGAGCCACAGTCGCATCTCTGAGCTCTGCCTTAGCAAGAGCAACCTGAACCTTTCCTTCTCCCACCTTCTGTGCTGTATCAATGGTAGTTGTTGCCAGAGTATCACTGAGCTTATCACTCACGATCCGCAGATCCGCACGTACCTTATCCAGTCGGGTAAGCTTCTTATTCAGTCCGCGGATCACCGCCACTGTTACAATAAGATCAGCCAGATACACCGCATACAGAATTGCCATAACAACCCATTCCAGTGTGGAAGGTGTATGAGAAGCCTGACGCTCCACATACTTCTGAAAAACCTTTACAACCATCACAATGGCAAGTCCCCATATCAGGGAAAACTCAAGACAGATATAGCCGTGAAAATTCAGCGGCTTATTGGAATAATCCCACCATCTTGCATGAAAGCATACATCCAGAAGCCATCCGGCAACCAGCTCTACCGCAGTTGCAAGAACGATTCCAAACAGAAAGATCATTCCTTCACTCATCTGATGTCCGCCGCTCTGAAGCGTATTAAGCAGTGCAAACACGGAAAGTACACCAAATCCGTACACCGGGCATACCGGACCGTTGAGAAATCCCCGGTTTATAACCTTTCCTAATGTTACTGCATGGAAGATAACTTCAACGACCCATCCTCCAAAAGAATAAAACAAAAAATACAGACATATCTGAAAATACGTCATCCCGCAAATCATCCAGTCCTCCTCCTTTACAGCTGTCAAGATTCCGGCAGCTATTTCAGGGGTCAGTACCATCACCTCTGCCGGAGTGATTTTGATTATATCATATCACCCCTCTCATTTACATCCCTTTATCCGGTCATTCTTCCGAAACAATTTCTTTTTTCACACGGGTAAAGTACAGAAAGAATCCGATGTTCAGAATGATTCCCACTGTGGTAGATACCGGTGCTGCAAGACCGATCTTTGTCAGGCTGGCATCCGGCTGGATACTCATAAAGTACGCCATTGGAAGTCGTACCAGAAGCGTCTGGATCAGGCCCTGGACCATAACCCATATGGTCTGGTTGTTTCCGTTGAAATAGCCTATCATACTGAACAGAACAGCTGTAACCAATGTCTCCGGAGCAAACCCCTTCAGATAATCAAAGCCCTTTTGGATGACGCCGGCATCTGTTGAAAAGAATCCTGCCAGCACATCACCCTTCAGCAGGATCAGAATAAATACCAAGCATCCCACAGACAGGCCAACTCCAATTCCCGTAAGCATGGATTTTCTCGCACGTTTCGGCTTTCCTGCTCCTACGTTCTGTGAAACAAAGGAGGCCATGGACTGCATCAGGGAGCTTGGAACCAGCATGGCAAAGTTTACGATCTTACATGCAACTCCGTAACCGGAGGATGCTTCCAGACCCAGGCGATTGACAAATGCGCACAAGGCCAGGAATGAAATCTGGGTCAGGAATTCCTGAAGTGCCAGCGGCAGTCCGATCTTAAGAAAACGTCTGCACTGAGGATTCAGCCGGAAATCTTTTTTTGTAATGGTAAACGGAAGCTTCTTCTTTATCAGCAGAACTACTGCAAATACAACACTTAAGGCCTGAGCAGAAACCGTAGCAATAGCTGCTCCTGCTGCATCCATATGTAAGCCGGCTACCAGTACCAGGTCTCCGATCACATTTACAATACATGCCACCAGCACAAACAGCAGCGGAGATTTGCTGTCACCCAGACCACGGAAGATGGCAGACAGCAGGTTATACGCGACAATAAAGAAAATTCCGCTTCCACAGATCCGTACATAAGATGCAGTCAGCGCTACCGCTTCTTCCGGTGCCTGCATCAGTACAGAAATCGGATGTGCAAAACCTACCATAACAATAAACAACACGATCGATATCATGGTAAAGACGATCGCAGCCCCACCGATAACGGATCCGATCTGCTCCGGTCTTTTTTCTCCAAGATAACGTGCGATCAGAACTGTGATACCCATAGCAAACTGAATCACTACAAAGGTAACCAGATTCAGTACCTGACTTCCGGTGGAAACCGCTGACAATCCGGATGTGGAACCAAATCTTCCCACCACAAGAAGGTCGACCGCACCATAGGCTGCCTGCAGGATCAGTGCGCCGAGTACCGGCATCATAAATGCAACCAGCTTCTTCAGGATATTTCCTTGGGTAAAATCTGCCTTATCACTTGTCATAATCTTCTCTCCTGTCACACATAATCTGATAGAATTTTCCGATGGTCCGGATCATGCTGTCTGCTTCTTCTTCGGAAATCTCTGAAAGATAGGGTGCCAGACTGCTGAAATAATCCTGATCATACTTTCTGGAAAGATTCTCTCCTTTTTCTGTTATAGAGATGTAAGTAACGCGCCCGTCATCCGGAGACATGAGCTTCTGAAGATATCCCTTTGCCTCCATTTCTTTCACTGTTCTGGTGACACCCGGACGCGGAAGGTTCATGGCATCACTGTATATCAGAGAGCCGGATATCCTTTTTTTCCCGCTGCAGAGAATGGATCACATCCAGATACTGTATGTAGGATGGCATCACCCCCTGGGGCAGTGGCGGAAGCATATCCCGGATCCGCTTTGCCTGATAAAATGCATCAAACATTCCGCTTGATCTTTTCATTTGTCATAAAAAAACTCCTTATATAATTATCTTTGTTAATTACTATTGATAATTATACGAGGAATTTATGGTTTGTCAAGCATGTTTTATTTTTCTGTTACAAAGTAGCTTTCTATTACAGAGTAGCTTTCTATTACAGAGTAACTTTCTATTAATCTATGCTTCTAATGCCTCTTTCAGAGAAGCTTCAAAGATCTCAAGTCCTTTCTCCATCTGCTCATCGGTCATGGTAAGCGGTGCAAGGTTCAGATATCTGGCCTGTGCCATCACACGCTCTCGGCTTAAATGTTCTGCATCCAGAATAGAGGAAGACAGCTGCTCTGCGGCGTTTCTGTCCTTTTCCTCCAGCACGAGTTTCCGGCTGTCGTTGGTGACACTGGGATTTGTCAGAACTACGAATTCTCCTCCATGGATATAGTTATTCAATCCTGTATTCACTTTTGATGCACTGCAGGCAGTCTGCAAAATAGCCCCATCGTACAGACTACTCCAGACCGTTTTCCCCTGCTTTCAGCTTCAGAACTTCTGTAAGCTCCGGGATCTGCATCATATTTCTACAATTCATAAAACACTACTCCTCCCACTGATACTGCTTCATATCTACACATCCATTTGCCTTAAACTCCACACCCTCGTCTTCCAGAAGCATCTTCTGCTCTCTCCAGCCTGGTGCAGTACGCCCTGCATGGTTCACAACTCTGTGGCAGGGATACTTCCCGTAAAATTCTGCCATACCTAAGACTTTTCCTACAAGACGTGAATTTTTATCCCGCCCGATCAGCCGTGCGATCTGTCCGTAGGAGGCCACTTTTCCCTCAGGTATCTCTTCCACCACGGACAGTATCTCGTAGATTAAATCTTCATCCAGTATTTTTCCCATAATTATTCCTCCGAAATCCTGCTGGCAATTTTCATAGCATGCTTTCATAAATAAAATATCTGTCTTTTCTTGGATGTCTGCACCAGACCGTCCTCTCAGCCGGAGTTTTACAGTGCAGTTCCTTTCTTTGGAACAAATAAACGGCTCATATCTGTACGCTCCAGCTTAAGAAGTAAAATTTTTTTGTCAATTCCTCCGGCGTATCCTGTCAGACTTCCATTTGTTCCTACGACCCGATGGCAGGGAATGATAATGGAAATTTCATTATGACCAACCGCACCGCCTACTGCCTGGGCCGACATATGAGAAGTATTTTTCATCACTGCCATTCTGCGCGCAATTTCTCCATATGTGATCGTCTGTCCGTAAGGGATCTGTAATAAAATCTTCCACACTTCCTGTCTGAATACTGAACCAGTGGGATGAAGTGGCGGAGTAAATTTCGGTTCTTCACCGGAGAAATATACATCCAACCATTTTTTTGCTTCTGTGAGAATTTTCGTTTCCTGTGGAACATAATCTTCCGGAAGTGTATTTGCAAAATATTTCTGTCCTTCAAACCATAGGCCGGTAAGTCCGATTTCATCTGCGGCAAGCAAAATATCTCCGATTAGTGATTTATATTTGCATGTGTATACCATATTTTCCCCCACTTTCATTTATCTCTACAATTTTTTCTAATTAAATTTCTGTATCATCTTAAAAAACACTTTTCGCTTATACATATAGAATTTTCTTACCTGACCTGCCTTTTCCAATATCAGCTCCTGCAGTTTTTCATCCAATTCCCGTTTTTTATCTTCGGATAACTGTACCCAGTCATCGGTAAGTCTGGCCATTTCCCGGATTACATCTTCATAGCCGTTAAGCCCCACTATTGACATTCCACGGAAGCATAGAATGATTTCAGATCAATAGCTATATAGATATGTTCTTCTTTTTTATCCATGGACACACCTCCGGAAATTTTTTCTTTTCTTATTATATCAGAAAATGTGTTCGATTATAGATTTTTTTCTCTTTTTATGCATTTTTCTTTCGATTTCGCTGTATCACACTGCTTTTAAAAGCTTTATACATTGCTGGTGACAACTCTGGTGCATCTTCATCTGGTACAATTGGTGATTTTTTTGCATTCATAACTTCCTGTATTTGCTCTTTTGTCGGCTTCTGCCCTTTATTAATAGTAAATGTTTTGATCATAATAGAGCCTCCTCTCCGATTCCGTTGCCAACCTAGCTGAAATCAACCGAATGTTTTCTTTTCTTTCGGTAAACACCACAAATAAAACTTCACCAACACATCCTATAGCAATATATCTGTCTTCTTCTGTACTGTGCTCAAAATCATACATTTCTATGTAATTCTTATCTTAAAATACATATGCTGCAGTTTCGAATGATATCTTATGTTTTTTCTGATTGATCAGATTCTTTTCCTGATCCCACTCAAATTTCAATTAATCACTCTCCTGCTTTTTTCTAAGTATATCATATATAGAATTTTCAGACTAGTAAAATAATTATAAACAATATTATAATAATATAAGAAAAAGCGGCAGAACCTCTATTTCTACAGGTTCTACCGCTGTCTATCTGAATTCCCCTCAAAAATACTTTATAATTATACTTTCACGTTCTGCTTAGAACAGTCCTGTGATCTTACCGCTCTCGTCTACGTCGATCTTAGTTGCTGCCGGTACTTTCGGGAGACCTGGCATGGTCATGATCTCACCTGTCAGTGCAACAATAAATCCTGCACCTGCGGAAATCTTAAGATTTCTTACTGTTACCTCAAAATCTGTCGGAGCACCAAGCTTTGTCTGGTCGTCTGTTAAGCTGTACTGGGTCTTAGCTACACAGATCGGGCAGTTGCCAAATCCAAGTGCCTCCAGCTGTTTCGCCTGCTTCTGAGCATTTGCTGTAAGAACCACTTTCTTTCCACCGTAAACCTTCTGTACGATCTGGTTTAGTTTGTCCTCGATGGAGCCTTCCAGTTCATAAGCATATGTGAAATCATTCGGCTCTTCAACAAGACGGATTACTTCCTCAGCAAGCTTGATTCCGCCTTCGCCACCTTTTGCCCATACCTCAGAAAGTGCTACATTTACGCCAAGCTCCTTGCATTTTGCTTCCACAAAATCAAGCTCTGCCTTGGTATCGGTCGGGAATGCGTTAATAGCTACCACACATGGAAGCTTGTATACATTTTTGATATTGCTTACATGCTTCAGAAGGTTCGGGATACCTTTTTCAAGAGCCTCAAGGTTCTCATTGTTAAGATCTGCTTTTGCAACGCCACCATTATATTTCAGAGCACGTACGGTTGCTACGATAACAACGGCACTTGGTGTAAGACCTGCCATACGGCACTTGATATCCAGGAATTTCTCAGCACCAAGGTCAGCACCGAAACCAGCTTCTGTGATTGCATAATCAGCAAGCTTCATAGCCATCTTTGTAGCGGTTACGGAGTTACATCCGTGAGCGATATTTGCGAATGGTCCGCCATGAACGATTGCCGGAACATGCTCCAGTGTCTGAACAAGGTTTGGTTTCAGGGCATCCTTCAGAAGTGCTGTCATAGCACCCTCTGCGTGGAGATCTCCTGCTGTTACCGGTTTCTGCTCAGCAACCTTGCCGTAAGTATATCCGATGATGATTCTGGAAAGTCTCTCCTTCAGATCTTTGATATCACTTGCCAGACAGAGAACTGCCATGATCTCAGATGCTACGGTAATGTCATATCCGTCCTCACGTGGCATACCGTTTGTTCTTCCGCCAAGTCCGTCTACTACATTACGAAGCTGACGGTCGTTCATATCCACGCAGCGTCTCCAGGTGATCTTTCTCGGGTCGATATTCAGCTCATTACCCTGGAAGATATGGTTGTCGATCATTGCTGCAAGAAGGTTGTTTGCCGCACCGATTGCATGGAAATCACCGGTAAAATGAAGGTTGATATCCTCCATCGGAACTACCTGTGCATAGCCGCCGCCTGCAGCACCACCCTTGACACCGAATACCGGTCCCAGAGATGGCTCACGAAGAGCTACCATAACATTTTTTCCAAGTCTCTGCATTCCATCTGCAAGACCTACGGTTGTCGTAGTTTTTCCCTCACCTGCCGGTGTCGGGTTGATGGCTGTCACAAGGATCAGCTTTCCGTCTTTTTTGTCTGTTTCTTTCAGAAGATTATAGTCGATCTTTGCTTTATATTTACCATACTGCTCCAGATACTTGTCATCAATACCTGCTTTCTCCGCAATCTTGGTAATTGGCTCCATTGTGCACTCCTGTGCGATTTCGATGTCACTTTTGAATCCCATAATGTTCTCCTTTCTCCGCAGCAACCGTCCGGATCTTTTTATCCCATAAAAAAGAGCAGTATTCGAATTTCTTCAAATACTGCCCAGACGGTCGACTCATCAAATCTCCGGCTCCCTTGTGGTTAGTCCCACAATTCCGTCAGTCACCGAAGACCTTATTAATTTGATGACTGAATACTAACACATTTATCAGTACTTGTCAAGAAATTATCAAATTATTTTTTTCACTTTTAAAGTGAGCTGAATCTAATTTTCTGAATCATTTTCGTTTTATGTACCAGTACAGCAAAAATTAATATTCGCTGTACTAGTTTTCTCTCCACCTTCTGCACCATAAACATACATCTATACAGAGAAGTTTTCTTACCACACTTATGAAATCAAATCTGCAAATCCTGTAGATACCAGGAATAATATCAGCATTACAACCGGCACTACATAACGGATCATAAAGCGATATAACCCTGCCCGTTTGAAATGTTCCCCATTTCGTTCCACTTCTCCTATGATCCAGTCAGGGCCGATCACCCATCCGATCAGAATACTTGTCAAGAGTGAGATAAACGGCATCAGAAAACTGTTGCTGATATAATCCATCACATCCAAAAGCTGTCCAACGGAACCATTTGGCAGCTTAAGTTCAAAATACAGTTTGTTATAACCAAGGCAGATCAGTACTGCTGTAACAAGAGAATAGATTCCGACAGCACCACACATTTTCTTACGTGGTTTATGATAAAGTTCCATGCAGTTTGCAACCAGTGTCTCCATGACAGATACGCAGGAAGTCAGTGCCGCAAATCCCATCATCAGGAAAAATGCAATTGCCACCGGACGGCCAAATACTCCCATGGCATCAAAAACCTTTGGCAGTGAGATAAATATCAGGCTTGGGCCGGAAGCCATTCCATCCTTTCCAAGAAATACAAACACAGCCGGTATGATCATCATTCCTGCAAGAAACGCAACGCCGGTATCAAAGATCTCAATCTGATTTGTTGCTTTATTTAAATTAACTTCATTTTTCACATAAGAACCATAAGTGATCATGATTCCCATAGATACACTTAAGGAAAAGAATAACTGGCTCATCGCATCCAGAAGGATCTCCAGGAAGCGTTTTACCGTCAGTCCATGAAAATCCGGTTTGAGGTAAACAGCCAGCCCCTGCATACCAGTGCGGACAGTTCCATCCGTATCAGTATGGGACAGTGTCAGTGAAAAAATGGCAATGATCACGATCAGAAGAATCAGCCCCGGCATAATGATCCTGGAAAACTTTTCGATTCCCTTTTCCACACCACGAAATACGATCCAGGCAGTCAGGGCCAGAAAAATCAGCATAAATACAACGGGTGCAATATCTGATGTAATAAATGATGTAAAGTATACATCTGAAGCCGCATCTTTCCCATCAGAAATAATATAAGTAAAAAAACTATTTTACGATCCATCCACCGATAACAGAATAATAGGTCATGATCAATGCCGGAACCATAAACGTTAAATGTCCTAAAAATTTCCACTTTGGATCAAGAGATTCAAAAGCCCTCAATGCATTTTTCTTTGTCTTTCTCCCAAGTGCTACATCCGTTGTCAACAGTACAAATCCAAAAGTCAGTACCAGTACCAGATAAACCAGCAGGAAAAGTCCTCCGCCATCTTTGGCACAGAGATATGGAAATCTCCAGATATTTCCAACTCCTACTGCACTTCCGGCTGCCGCCAGGACAAAACCTATTGAGCCGGAAAAGCTGCTTCCTTTTTCTTTCATTTCAATTTCCCCTCTTCAAATATATATTTGATATAGGCTGAAACCTTCAGCCTAACAGCCATATCTTACCTTAAATAAAGATAAGTGCAAATGGCAGAAGTTTCTTTTTACGAAATTTTATTTCAAAAAAGTTTCTTACTACTTTACAAAATACCGGTTTTTCCGATATAATCGTATACAATAAAAATTAATAAGAAAAATAGATAGTATGAGGAAACAAAATGAGTAATTTTACCTGTTATGTAGGTGAACAAATAAGAAAATACCGAAAAGCCGGAAAGATGACTCTGCAGGATCTGGCAGATGCCATCCATAAAAGTCGAGCTACCGTATGCAAATATGAAAATGGAGATATCTCCGTTGATATCGAAACTTTATATGAGATCAGCCAGATTCTCCAGGTATCTATGTCCCAGCTTACCACTGGTCTTCCTGAAACAGCCAGTAAACCGTCCAATGCACCGGGAAAAGGGACAAAAAATGCCCATTTTTTTACAGGCACAGCGGCTATATTTTTACTTTACGATGGACGCTATCAGCGTACGAAGGATGGCGTCATCGATATTTATGAAAAAAAATGGCGAATCCGGAAAATACGAGGCAACCTTAACGATCTGTTCTGTTTCTGCCAACGGAAGAAGCAGTGAGATTTTTTACACCGGAAAAGTTCTTTACAGTGATATGCTGATCCGTTTTTCCTTTGTAAATCAGTATAACCCACTGGAAGAAGATCTCCTGTACATTTTTAATCCTCTGGAGCTTCGAGATTTTACAACAGGACTTTTGTGTGGGATTTCCAGTGCGGATCTGATGCCCTGCGCATTCAAATGTGTGATCACTTTAAAACCGCAGGAGCTTACCGAAGCTTTCCGCCACCAGCTTCTTTTTACAAAAAAAGATCTGAAGCGCTGGGAACAGCTGAATATGTTACTGATAGATAATATGGAAAAGTAGTTTTCTGCAAAAAACGGTACACCTTATATTTTATAAGCTGTACCGTTTTCGTATTTTTCTGTATCAGGGTTTGCCTGCAAACCCACACCGGATCGCCTGTGTCGGACATATCTTTTTACATCTTCCACATCGGATGCACTCTGCACTGTTGGGATTTTCCGTCGGATCGACCTCCATCTGGCAGATATTTCTGCATTTTCCGCAGTGAACACATTTTTCTTTATCTACTCTGTAACGAAAAACGGAAACTTTATTAAATACCGAATAAAAAGCTCCCAGCGGACAGATATACTTACAGAATGGCCGGTATATCATAATTGATAAGATAATAGTGATCACCAGGATTGTATTTTTCCACATGTACAGCCAGCCTACTGCACTTCGCATGGATTTGTTCAGCAGCACCAGAGGGATACCTCCTTCCAGTGTTCCTGCCGGGCAGATCAGCTTGCAGAAATATGGTGCTCCCTGGCCCATGATATCTACTACAAACATGGGAAGTATGATCACAAATACAAGAAAGATCACATATTTCAGTTTTCGCAGAAGCTTATCTCCCCGAAATGTCCGGATCTTCTTTGGAAAAGGAATCTTGTTCAACAGATCCTGGATCAGTCCAAAGGGGCAGAGAAATCCGCACACCAGTCTTCCAAGCAACGCTCCCACAAAGATCAGAAATCCAGCTACATAATATGCCATTTTGAAGTTCCAGCTTCCGATCACAGCCTGAAGAGAACCAATGGGGCAGGCCCCTCTTGCCCCGGGGCAGGAATAGCAGTTCAGCCCCGGAACACATACATTTTTCAGTTTTCCGGTATAGATCTTGCCAGTTATAAACCCTGATATGTGACTGTTTGTAAGGGCCGCCCACAATGCCTGGATCCCATGCCGCGGCCATTCATTTATTTTCATCTTCTTATTATCCAATGCCTATACACTCCATACAGATGTTGATCGCTTTTGTAAAAACTACAGATACCTCGCCCCTGCAGATTCCCAGTATCATCAGTAAAATCCCCAAAAACGCCAGAGCTGGTCCGATCCACCTGGATTCTGTTATTTTCCGAATCATTTTTCCACTCTCCGTAATGATCATGTTTTACTTTGAAACGATTTTTAAGCTCTTTTTCCACAATTTCCTTCCATTCGTCCAGTGTATGGCTTCCTGTATAGGTATCGCCTACAATGTTTCCATCTTTGTCAACAAAAAAATGTTTCAGGAAATGCGGAAATCCCCTGCAGACGACCGTTCATCATAGTGGTATCCGGTGTCAGGAACGGATATTCTGCTTTTGTTTTTTCCTGAAGAATGCCTGCTTTCTTTACAGCCTCCTCGTCCTGATTTCCCTTTTCATCCGTAGTATCAAGCACCACGCCTGCTACTCCAACGCCTTTATCTTTCATTTCTTTATAGAGCTCCTGAAGTTCCGGAATCTCTTTTACACATGGTGAGCACCAGGTTGTAAAAACATTTACCAGCGTCAGGTCATAGTCACTGAACACTTTTTCTGTATATGT
>ENA-OPZZ01001098-OPZZ01001098.1-human-gut-metagenome-genome-assembly--contig:-NODE-1098-length-18359-cov-4.001481_pt1 | contig 18359 bp, 14 predicted proteins | sample MGYA00242487_ERZ504511 | MGnify/ENA primary metagenome ERZ504511 (study PRJEB26092, sample SAMD00036241) | human gut metagenome | host: Homo sapiens | study: EMG produced TPA metagenomics assembly of... | reverse complement strand
GTCTTTTATTCTAATGAATGTACTTGCAAATGGATGCGATTATAAGCATCTTCTTGAAAAATCGCCCTGATTTTTTGCTGGCAGGAGAGTTTAGCGAATTTGGGAAAAGCCAGGGGTGTGGGGAAGAATATAAAACAAGAGAAATCGATGTGGATCCTTTGCTGACACAGGGCGACGGTGTGGAACTGTTGTATGACAATGATTATGATGAATTTTCACCAATTTTCTCAAGAGTTGGAGAAAAAATTACACAAGATAGATGGTATCGATTGGGAGAATTCTAATTTGATCGAAGGAGCTTATGTAACTACAGTTATATCCAGAAAGGGCATCCGCCCTTATGATGAAGGGCTTTCGAATCTTACAAATGACAATATGGTGGAAGGATTCAGTTGGGATACGGTGCAGATTTTAAATGACAATCAAATCTTGTCGCTTGAGAAATACGTTCAGGATAATCAACTCAATATTGATTTGAAATCTTTGGAAGAAGGAAATGGAGTGTTGCTCATACATGATCATATGCTGACTCCGGAACAGCAAAAACTTGCAGATGAAGCAATTGGCGAACCGGTATACTTTAAAACTTTGCTTTCAAGGGAAGATGCGATTCGTAGAAAAGAACAAAGTAATTCTGAGAATAAAGAGAAACAACAGGAAGACGAATTCCCTCAAAAAGAATCGGAAACATTTACTCTATGTGGTTATTTAGACAGGCAAAGTGATGATTTCCCGGAAATACATCAATCCTGGCATGGAGAGGGCAGCTTATATTATTTTATCAGTGAGAAAGGCTTTCAAAAGATACCGACTGAGAAAAAGATATTAACAATGGAATTAACTGCCGACTCGGAAAAAGAACCTTATGTGAAAACACAGATCAGCGAGCTGGTCTCCGAGGAAAATAAAAAACGATCCGAAATGACAGAAGTATCGATGGATGAAGGCACAGGCGAAGCAGGAGTTTTTGTTATTTGTAAATCAGACTTGATGCAACAAAAAGAAACATATATGAGAGGAAATCGAATTCTCTTAGGTGCTGTAAGTATCATATTATTCATTGCGGGATTGACCAATTATTGTAACGTTGTATTCACTGGGATGTACGCTCGACGAAAAGAGTTTGATGTAATGAAAAGTATTGGGATGACCGATAAGCAAATGAAATTAATGCTTTTTGGAGAAGGCAGTTATTATTTTATGTGTGTGATAGGAATGTTGTTTACTGTAGGAATGCTCACTTTGGTTGGAGTAAAGATTTATATGGAAAATAAATTGTCATATTTTACATTTCATTGGCCGATCCTTAGTACTGTAGGTGTAATGTTTTCTTTAGTGCTTATTAATGTTATGGTTACACATTTTATATGTAAGAAGAGATAGAAAGCCAATAAACACCTTTGATGTTGCAACGAGGGTACAAAAAAGCTTGTAAAGCGAAAAAAATTTGAAAAATTCATTTCGGAAAGTGTGGAAATATAAAGAGAAAGAGTCGGGGATGAGATGAAAATGATTATTCACAAAGATAAGATGCTATGGTATAATACAGGGTATTGTATGAAGGTTATTAAGAAAGATAAAGAGGATTTATAGGAGGAATATAGAAAGATGAAATTAGGAATCGTGGGATTACCGAATGTAGGTAAGAGTACCCTTTTTAATTCACTGACAAAAGCAGGAGCGGAGTCTGCAAACTATCCGTTTTGTACCATTGACCCGAATGTCGGAGTTGTAACTGTGCCGGACGAGAGACTGAATGTCCTTGGCGAGATGTATCACACGAAGAAGATCATCCCGGCTGCAATTGAGTTCGTAGATATTGCAGGACTTGTAAAGGGAGCATCAAAAGGAGAAGGGCTTGGAAATCAGTTCCTTGCAAATATCCGTGAAGTAGATGCTATCGTGCATGTGGTACGTTGTTTTGAGAACAGTAATATTGTACATGTAGATGGAAGTATTGATCCACTCAGAGATATTGAGACGATCAATCTGGAGCTTATCTTTTCAGACCTTGAGATCCTGGAGAGAAGAATTGCAAAGACAACTAAGGTTGCAAGAAATGACAAGGCAGCTGCAAAAGAGCTGGCTCTTCTTGAGAAGATCAAAGCACATCTGGAAGATGGAAGACTTGCCAAGACATTTGACGCAGTAGAAGATGAGGAAGAAGAGGAGTGGCTTAAGAGTTACAATCTTCTGACATATAAACCGGTCATCTACGCTGCAAATGTATCTGAAGATGATCTTGCAGATGACGGAGCTTCCAATGCAGGAGTTCAGGCAGTCAGAGAGTACGCTGCAAAAGAAGAAAGTGAAGTATTTGTAGTATGTGCAGAAATTGAAGCTGAGATTTCCGAATTAGATGATGATGAGAAAAAAATGTTCTTGGAAGATCTTGGTCTTACTGAGTCAGGACTTGAGAAACTGATCAAGGCAAGCTACAAGCTCCTCGGACTGATCAGTTATCTGACAGCAGGTGAGCCAGAGGTCCGTGCATGGACAATTACAGAGGGAACAAAAGCACCGCAGGCAGCAGGAAAGATCCACTCTGATTTTGAACGTGGATTTATCCGAGCAGAGGTTGTTTCTTATGATGACTTGATTGCATGTGGAAGTCATGCAGCTGCAAAAGAAAAAGGTCTGATCCGTCTGGAAGGAAAAGAATATGTAGTAAAAGACGGCGATATTATGTTATTCCGATTTAATGTATAATCACAGTGTGGAAGGAAGTATGAAAAATGACTAGAACGATTGATTTTCCACATCTGGGAATACATCTTTCTTCAGTAGGAAATCATATTACGGTATTTGGATTTGATATTGCTTATTACGGAATGATCATAGGTGCTGGGATTCTTGCCGGAATTTTTATGGCAGTATATGAAGCAAAAAGAACTGGACAGAAAGAAGAAGATTATTATGATCTGTCTATTTGTGCAGTAATCATTTCAATCATCGGTGCCAGGGCATATTACGTGATTTTTTCATGGGATATGTACAAAGATGACCTGCTTAGTATTTTTAACCTCAGACAGGGAGGGCTTGCGATTTATGGTGGTGTGATCGCAGCGGTTCTTACAGTAATTGTATTTGCAAAAGTGAAGAAATTATCAGCAGCACAGATCTTTGATACAGCAGGTCTTGGACTTGTACTTGGACAGGCAATCGGACGCTGGGGAAATTTCTTTAACAGGGAAGCATTTGGTGAGTATACAGATGGATTATTTGCTATGAAACTTCCGGTAGATGCAGTCAGATCTTCGGATATCACGGATTTAATGAGAAAACACATGGAAACAGTGGATGGGGTATCTTATATTCAAGTAAGCCCGACATATCTTTATGAGTCTATGTGGTGCCTCGCCTTGTTGATATTACTGTTGTTGTATCGCAGACATAAAAAGTTCCAGGGAGAAGTATTCTTGATGTATCTGTTTGGATATGGTGCAGGAAGAGCATGGATCGAGGGATTAAGAACAGATCAGCTCTGGATTCCGGGTACAGAAATTCCGGTATCACAGGTTCTTGCCGGAACCATTGTAGTTATATCATTTGTTTTGATTGTATATAATCGAATAAAGATTAAGAAAAAAGCTGCTTGTTAGGCAGCATTTTTTAGTGTTATTGCATTAGAAAGAGAAGCGTCGTTAATTTTGTATCAAAAAAGGAACAAAAAGAAACGGAGAATATCTAGACTTTTAAGAAGTGCCGGACTATAATATAAGATATATGTAAAGAATTAGTTTTCTTGAATAATGTCTAAGGAGGAACAACAAAATGGCAAGAAAAATGAAAACCATGGATGGTAATCATGCAGCAGCTCATGCTTCATATGCATATACAGAAGTAGCAGCTATTTACCCAATTACACCATCATCTGTTATGCCGGAGCATGTAGATGAGTGGGCTACAGAAGGCAGAAAGAATATATTTGGAGAGACTGTTCAGGTAACAGAGATGCAGTCAGAGGCTGGTGCAGCAGGAGCCGTTCATGGATCCCTGGCAGCAGGAGCACTTACAACAACATTTACAGCATCTCAGGGATTGCTGTTGATGATTCCTAACTTATATAAAGTTGCAGGTGAGCAGCTTCCTGGAGTATTCCATGTATCAGCTCGTGCACTTGCAAGTCATGCACTTTCAATTTTTGGAGATCACTCTGATGTTTACGCCTGTCGTCAGACTGGTGCAGCTATGCTGTGTGAGTCCAGTGTACAGGAAGTTATGGATCTGACACCAGTTGCACACTGTGCAGCATTAAAAGGAAAACTTCCATTCATCAACTTCTTCGATGGATTCCGTACATCACACGAGATTCAGAAGATTGAGACATGGGATTATGAAGATCTGAAAGATCTGGTAGATATGAACGCAATCGATGAATTCAGAAAGCATGCTCTGAATCCTAATCACCCATGCCAGAGAGGTTCTGCTCAGAACCCGGATATCTTCTTCCAGGCAAGAGAAGCATGTAACCCATACTACGATGCTATGCCGGCAATCGTTCAGGAGTACATGGACAAAGTTAATGCTAAGATTGGAACAGATTATAAACTGTTTAACTATTATGGAGCAGAGGATGCTGAGAAAGTCATCATCGCTATGGGATCTGTCTGCGATACTATTGAGGAGACAATCGATTACTTAAGAGCAGCCGGAGAGAAAGTCGGAGTTGTAAAGGTTCGTCTTTACAGACCATTCTGTGCACAGGCACTTATCGACGCTATTCCGGACACTGTAAAATATATCAATGTTCTTGACAGAACAAAAGAGCCAGGAGCAGAAGGAGAGCCATTATATCTGGATGTCGTATCTGCACTGAAAGGATCTAAGTTTGATAGTATTCCGGTTAATTGTGGACGTTATGGATTAGGTTCTAAAGATACAACACCGGCTCAGATCGTTGCTGTATTTAACAATGTTGACAGAAAGAGATTTACAATTGGTATTGAGGATGATGTTACACATCTGTCACTGGAAGTTGGAGCTCCGCTGGTTACAACACCAGAGGGAACAATCAACTGTAAGTTCTGGGGACTTGGAGCAGATGGTACTGTTGGAGCTAACAAGAACTCTATCAAGATCATTGGTGACAACACAGATATGTATGCACAGGCTTACTTTGATTATGATTCTAAGAAGTCCGGTGGTGTTACAATGTCACACCTGCGTTTCGGTAAGAAGCCAATCAAATCTACTTACCTGATTCACAAAGCAAACTTTGTAGCATGTCATAATCCATCTTATGTAAATAAATATAACATGGTTCAGGAGTTAGTAGACGGAGGAACATTCCTTCTGAACTGCTCATGGGATATGGAAGGTCTTGAGAAACATTTACCGGGACAGGTAAAAGCTTACATTGCAGACCACAATATTAAATTCTACACAATCGATGGTATCAAGATCGGTAAAGAAATCGGACTTGGCGGACGTATCAATACAGTTCTTCAGTCAGCATTCTTCAAGCTTGCAGCAATCATTCCTGAGGAAGAGGCAATCGACCTTATGAAGAAAGCAGCAAAAGCTACTTACGGAAGAAAAGGTGACAAGATTGTACAGATGAACTATGATGCTATTGATGCCGGTGCAAAACAGGTTGTAGAGATTCAGGTTCCGGATTCATGGAAATCCTGTCCGGATGAGGGACTCTTTACTCCGGAAGTAAAAGACGGTCGCGCAGATGTAGTTGCATTTGTTAAAAATATTCAGTCAAAAGTTAACTCACAGGAAGGTAATAACCTGCCAGTATCCGCATTTGTTGATTATGCTGATGGTTCTACACCTTCAGGATCTGCTGAGTATGAGAAACGTGGTATTGCAGTAGATATTCCGGTATGGAAATCAGAAAATTGTGTACAGTGTAACCGTTGTGCATATGTATGTCCACATGCAGTTATCCGTCCGGTAGCACTTACAGAAGAAGAGCTTGCTAAAGCACCGGAAGGAACAGAAGCAATCGATATGATCGGTATGCCGGGACTGAAATTTACAATGACAGTATCTGCTTATGACTGTACAGGTTGCGGATCCTGTGTCAATGTATGTCCAGGTAAGAAGGGTGAAAAAGCTCTTGTTATGGAGAACATGGAAGCAAATGCAGGTTCTCAGAAAGCATTTGACTTTGGTCGTGAGATCGAGGTAAAACCAGAGGTTGTTGCGAAGTTCAAACCTGCAACAGTAAAAGGAAGTCAGTTCAAGCAGCCACTGTTAGAGTTCTCAGGAGCTTGTGCAGGATGTGGTGAGACACCATATGCAAAACTGGTAACTCAGTTATTTGGAGATAGAATGTATATCGCTAATGCTACAGGATGTTCTTCTATCTGGGGTAACTCTTCACCGTCTACGCCATATACAGTAAACGCTAAGGGACAGGGACCGGCATGGTCTAACTCACTGTTCGAGGATAATGCTGAATTTGGTTATGGTATGTTACTTGGCCAGAAGGCTATCAGAAAGAGATTAAAAGCAGAAGTTGAGACAATTGCTGCAAGCGATAAAGCATCTGCAGAAGTAAAAGCAGCTTGTCAGGAATATCTTGATACATTTAACTGTGGAGCATCTAATGGTGACGCTACAGATAAACTTGTTGCAGCATTAGATGGTTGTGATTGTGATACATGTAAGGACATCGTTAAGAACAAAGATTTCCTGGCTAAGAAATCCCAGTGGATCTTTGGTGGAGACGGATGGGCTTACGATATCGGATTTGGCGGTGTAGACCATGTTCTTGCAAGTGGCGAGGATATTAACATCATGGTATTCGATACAGAGGTTTATTCTAACACAGGTGGACAGGCTTCAAAGGCTACTAAGACAGGTGCGACAGCACAGTTCGCAGCCGGCGGTAAAGAGACGAAGAAGAAAGACCTTGCAGGAATCGCAATGAGTTACGGTTATGTATATGTAGCACAGATCGCTATGGGTGCTGATTATAACCAGACTGTAAAAGCAATTGCAGAGGCTGAGGCTTATCCGGGACCATCACTCATCATCGCTTACGCTCCATGTATCAACCATGGTATTAAGAAAGGTATGAGCAAAGCTCAGACTGAGGAGCAGTTAGCAGTAGAGTGTGGATACTGGAATAACTTCAGATTCAACCCTGCAGCAGAGGGCGCTAAGTTCACACTGGATAGCAAAGAGCCTAAGGAAGAAGGATATCAGGAATTCCTGGACGGAGAAGTACGTTACAACGCACTGAAGAGAGCTAATCCGGAGAAGGCAGCAAGATTGTTCAAGAAGAATGAGCAGGAGGCTATGGAGAGATACGAGTATCTGAAGAAACTTGTAACACTCTATGGAGCAGAAGAGTAGAATTGATTCTATAAAGGATACGAGAATTCATGTAAATTAGAGGAGTGATATTGTATTTAGTACAATATCGCTCCTCTTTTTGGAGTTCTGTAATCCTGCCAAGGCGTTCTTGAATTACATACATAAATGGAAATGAAACGGAATGATATTGGAACTATATTGAATTAATATGGAAAATATGATAATATAATGGAAATAATAAGAAGCTATATTGGATTGGAGGGGATGCAATGACGGTAGAAGAGATGAAGCAAAGAAAAAAGGAATTAGGATATTCGAATGAGAAACTTTCAGAGCTTTCGGGAGTACCGCTTGGAACGGTGCAGAAAGTTCTTGCGGGAGTTACCAGATCGCCAAGATATGAAACTTTAATTGCGCTTGAAAGGGTATTGAAAAAGCAGACAGACAGAATCGGTGAGGCGTTACCAGAGACGTCTGAAAAGAGACAGGGTGATTATACGGTAGAGGATTATTATTTAATTCCGAAGGAAAGACGTGTTGAACTTATTGATGGCGTGATTTATGATATGGCTTCACCGACTGCCATCCATCAGATTCTGTCTACGGAATTGTGTAACATAGTCCGATCATATATCAGTCAGCAGAAAGGAAGATGCATTGTCATGGCTGCACCTATGGACGTACAGCTTGACTGTGACGATAAAACTATGGTGCAGCCAGATGTTATGGTCGTCTGTGACCGTGACAAGATTACAAGAAAATGTATATATGGAGCCCCGGATCTGGCAGTGGAGATACTCTCGGATTCTACAAAGAAAAAAGATATGTATGTGAAACTGGGAAAATATATGGAGGCAGGAGTTCGGGAATACTGGCTGGTGGATCCGAAGGGGAAGAAGGTTATTGTGTATGATTTTGAAGCAGAGGTAACACCGGTTATTTATGGATTCAGCTCCAAAGTTCCAGTGGGTATATTCGGGGGAGAATGTGAAGTAGATTTTGCAAAGATTTATGAATACATTAGTTTTCTGTATGAAGAAGATGATGTGTAAAAAGAGACGCGGGGCATAAAGCTGTATGCGTGATCCAGAAGATCAAGGGTCATGTGTACAGCTTTTCTTTGCTTATATTTTGCCATTTTAGGAATAATCTGGAAACTTTCTTCATAGGATATATATAGGCAGGCTGAAAAAACAAAGTTTTGAAAAACAGAAAGGGAGTTACAGACATGAAAAAAAGAGGAAGAAGATGTTTGATTTCATTACTCCTCGGGCTCTGCCTTCTGATGCCGTCACAGATGAATGTATTGGCGGCAGATGCACAGGAAGACAGTAGTTCTGTACAGGCTGTAGAGGAGGCGGTGCCAGATCGGGAAAATGCTACTACAATAGATGAAAATCAGACTGACAATCAGATTGACAATACGATGCAGGATGACCAGGATATTGCAGTACTTGCAGATAATTATCCTGCTACAGGTAAGATTACTGCAAAAATATATCTGAGATACAGTAATGTGATACCACAAGATATTAACCAGGATTTTGGTATGGATGAATTTGGACCTTCGGGTAACAATACTCCGTATTTTACGGTTACGGTGGATTTGGATCAGTTGAATAAAAAGCCGGTAAAGACTTATGTAAAAAACTATGGTCAGACATGGTACATCTACTATTCCATTGACAGTGATGAATCTTGGAATCCAGGAGATAAGGCAGATGCTGCGAACCGGGTGCAAAATGCCACGAATCTCTGGGAGCATGCAATTCTGCAGGCTATGAGCAGCACAGATCAGAAGAAATTTGAAAATGTATTTGGAAGTAATATGTTTGTAGGATACGTTCTGAAACGGGAGAATGATGGCTGGCATATTGACGGAATCCTGAAGAAAGATCCACCGGTTTATGTAGTGGAGTTATATGATCAGAATGATCAGGCATTATTTGCAATTTCTTCCAATGAACAAAAGCTTCCAGGTGTTACTTATGCAGATTTTAAAGCAAAAGTGGAAGAAGCACTTGGTGGAACGAATTATCAATATCTGACAGAGGAAAAAGACCAGATTGTCCTGACGTATGAAGCAGAAGGAAGAACATGGAAGGTAACAATCACTCCGAAGGCAGATGGAAAGGACACAGTGTATGCAGGTATCTATCATGTGGATCCGGTAAACAACAAGTTTTCTTACCGGACTGTTTCAAAGAATACTTATTATCTAAGCCGCATGAAGATTCAGAAGGAAGATGTAACACAGTCAGATCTGATTATTTCTAAGACAGTGAAAGGCAGTGCAGCAAATCCAGCCGAACAATTTTACATTTACACTGACTGCATTCAGACTGGCAGGAAAGACATTCGATGTAATTTATACAGGGACACAGGATTGTTCCGAAGCACATGCTTCAAAGATTATATTTGACCAGTCAGGAAATGCCAGCGTTGTTCTGAAAAATGGTGAGTCAGCTACGATACAACAGATCACATCTGGAGACGTTAGGATCAAAGAAGAAAGTGGAGATTACTGGGCTTCTGTTACTGTAAATGGTGCTGATGAGAGATATGACCAGGAGAATGGCATCCTGCTTAATATTGACAATACGAATGTTACAGCTGCATTTACAAATCAGATGGAGCAGCAGCCGGTGACAGGTATTGCCATGATGACTTTTCCATATGTGCTGATTCTTTGTATTGCAGTGCTGGCATTGGGATATGGATATGCCAGAAGAAAGAGAAATGTATGAGACAGAACAAAAAGGAGAATAAGAACAAGAGGAAAAATGAAGAATGGATTCAGAAAGCCAGGCATGCATCATCGGTAAAGGATATTGCACATGTTATTGAAACTATGCAATTTCACAGAATATTTGGACTGGTTGATGAACAGGAAGTGTGGGATAAGCTTCTGATTCTGGACGAAATGTATCGTAGAGTCTTTTTTTATCCAGGAAGAAAAGTTTCGCATGCAATTAAAGGAGAAACATGGAGCAGAGTATACGATCTAACCGGGCAGGTAGTACGGAAGAGGTAATCCGGCAAAGAAGGCAGCGAACGATACTTCGGAAGCTTCGTGGCAGTGATCTTAGAAAAGCAGTATTTCTTGCGGTCTTTCTTGTGCTTCTGTTCCGGTGTGTGTTCGGAGTGACATTTGAGTATGGAAGCGATATGAAACCGGCAATCGGTGACAAAGATCTGTTATTATACTACCGCCTGCAGGACTCATATACGGGAGGTGATGTAGTCGTATATGAAAAGCGAGGAGTAGAGATGGTCGGAAGAATTGCGGCGATGCCTGGTGAGACAGTGGAAATTACGAAGAACGGGCAGCTTGTCATAAATGGTTATACACAGGCAGATATAAGCCAGGAAGATATGTATAACCCGGGAAATAAAAATGGTACAGGAAAAGTAACGCTTAAAAGTCAGCAATATTATATTTTAAGTGATGATCACAGTGTGTCCAGAGACAGCAGGACACTGGGAGCAGTATCGAAAAACGAGATCCGGGGGCTTGTTATCACTGTGATTCGAAGGAGAAATATATAATCAAAAAAGAGATAAAAAAGTTGCTTTAGAATATGGAAAGGAATGTAAGGCATGAAAAAGTTTACTAAAAAACTGGTAGCATCTATGCTGTCCACAGCAATGCTTATGGGTATGTCATTCACTGCATTTGCAGCGAATTCGCAAACACAGGGAATTAGTGTTAATGGATATTCTGGTCCTGGAAAGCAGATTACCAAGACCTGGTCAGTTGCAGAAAATGGATTACTCAATGATTCAGAAACATTTGATTTTGCATTAGAGTACACAGGTTCTGATGCAATCGGAACCAATGCTTCGAGCACACCGACATTTAATGGAAGTGAAATGACACAGAATAATGCCACAAAGACGGCGCAGATTACATCAGCATGGAAGACAAAGGCAGCAGGCGGAGCAAGCTCCAGTGAAACATTGTCTTATGATGAGTTATTCGACGGAATTAGATTTACAGCTCCGGGGTTATATCACTTCATGTTAAGCGAGAATCCGGGACACAATCCCAATATTGCATATTCTGATCAGTCTTATTTGTTAGATGTTCAGGTTGTATGGGAGACAGAAGATAACGGATTCCAGACAGGAAATTTAAAGGTATCAGGCATTGCAACAACGAGTGTGGCAACCAATCAGAAAAGTGAAGGGGCAGGATTTGAAAATACAGAAGCGGATGCAGAATCTTTAAAAATAACAAAAACTGTTTCCGGAAGTGCTGCAAATAAAAATGATGAATTCACTTTTACTGTTGTTGTAAATGGAATTGATGGAACTTATTCTACAAACAAAGCAGATGTTACAGTGACAAATGGAGAGGAAACTACATTTACACTGAAACACGGCGAGACATTTGAAATTAAAAATCTTCCGGCAGGGGCAGTCTATACTGTAAAGGAGACTGACTCAAAAGGGTATGATACAACAAATGTCAGCGTGAATGGTGGAAAAGCAGTTGAAAGTAAGAGTGCGAACGGAACAATTAATCTGGATGCAACAAACACAGTTGCTTACACCAATATTGACACAGTTACTCCACCGACAGGTGTGATCCTTCATTTTGCCCCAGTTCTTCTTGCATTTGCAGCAGCGTTCGGTGGATGTCTCGTATTTTTCCGCCGTAAGAGAATCTAAGGATGGAACGAACGCCGGAGTATTATCTGACTAAAGGGCTTGATATGGTTGTAAATGGCGTGGCGGCAGTTATTTTTTTATGCTGCCTCGCCTATGCCGGTTATGCGCTGTGGGACAACTGGAGCATTTTAGATGGCTCGGAAAATGCACTGAAAACGATGGTGGAATATAAACCAGACGAGGAAGAAGGACTTTCTTATAATTTCAGTCAGCTTATGGCTATGAATCCGGATGTATGTGGATGGATTGTTATGGATCATACAGGAATCGACTATCCAATCGTTCAGGGAGAGGACAATTTTGAATATCTGGATAAGGATGCACTTGGAAATCCGGAGATATCCGGAAGTATCTTTTTGGACTGGCAGAATAATCGGAAGTTTACAGATCCATATATGGTACTTATGGGGCATCATATGCAGGCAGGAAAAATGTTCGGTGATCTGGATAAATATAGTGATGAAACATTTTTCCAGAAAAATACAACTGGGAAAATTTATCTGCCGGACCGGGTGCTGTACCTGGAAACAGCTGCGTTTCTTACAGTAGATGCATATGACAAATATATTTATCGAACCCAATGGGATAATGTATCGGAAAGGCAGGAGCTTTTGAAACGCATTTATGAACAGGCGCAGTATACAACAGGAGAAGAACTTACGACGGAAGATCAGATGGTAGCACTGTCGACCTGTTCCACAAGCGGAACCAATGCAAGACATGTTCTCGTATGCAGGATTGTGCACAGCAGTGCTTCGGAGGAAGGAAGTGGAAAAGTATATGTGGAGACGGAAAATGAATGAGAAAATGCGGGGGATAAATATACAAGAGAAGGCAAGTATGTGTGGAAAATGTAAAATGTGGCTGGTAATGGTAGTTTTTGCACTGATATCTACAGCGATGTTATCTTCAGTGAACATTCATGCGGCAAGTGCAGAAGAAAACCAGATGGCAGATATAGAAACAAATCATGTGACAGCGGTAGAGAATACACAGGAGCAGATAACGGTCAATATTCCTGTGAAATTAAAAATTACTGGAAACTCGCAACAAAACGAAATATTTTCGTTTCTATTAAAACAAAATGATGAACAAAGTCCGATGCCGAAGATTTCAAAAGTTCAGATAACAGGAACAAAGAAAGATGCATTTCAAATTCAGTATGAAAAGCCGGGGGTGTACAGATATACGATCAGCCAGGTGGCCGGTGATGGTAAAAACTGGACATATGACCAGTCCGAGTATTCCCTGGAAGTCTATATTATGAGAAATGAACAGACAGATACACTACAGTCACTTATTGTCGCATACAATGCAAAAGGCGAGAAAGTTGATCCTGTTTTTATGAACAGATATCAGGCACCGGAAGCCAAACAAAAAAGCATGACGGTCAAGACCGGGGACAGCGCAGATATAAAAACTCTGGCAGGTCTGATGTTGATTTGTGGAGGAATTATGATTGGGACTTACGAATATAAAAAGAAAAATAGCAAAAAAAGTAATTGTTCATTAGTTGTTATATGCAAAAAGAAAATAACAGACAGAAAGTTTCACAGGAAAGCAGAGCGCATCACCTTATTATATGATTGTAAGGTGAGCGCTCTTTTAATCTATAACTGAAGTTTATATATAGAGATTAACAATTTGAGGACTATTGTAGGGAGTGTTAAACTATAAATAGTACGTATTTTACAGATGGGAGGAAGCATTATGGTAAAAAATGGAACCTGTGGTTTATGTCAGGGCGGCTGTGCAGTAGTTTATGCTATTGAAAATGGGAAAATTGTGAAAGCAGAACCAGATAAAGAATCTCCGAAAGGAAGATTATGTCCGAGAGGAGCATTGGTACCAGATATTCTTTATGGGGAGGAGCGTATCAAACGTCCATTGATCAGAGTTGGCGAGCGTGGAGAAGGAAAATTCCGCGAGTGCAGTTGGGAAGAAGCTGTTGACAAAGCTGCGGAATTACTGAAAAAAACCGCAGATACATATGGCGGCAGATCTCTGGCATCTTACTATGGACGAGGTATTTTAGGGCTTCCTGTAACAAGACTTTGTGGCAAAGGTGATGGAAGCGGCAAAGGAAAGTTCCTTGTAAACCTGGGTTCTCCAAATGATATGAACTGTGGTTCTATCTGTAATCTGGCATCCAGTACAGTGACGCCTGGAACACTTATGGGTCTGAACACACGAATGATGGTGCAGGAAATAGAAGAAAGTGATTATATTATCTCGTGGGGAAAGAATTCTGCAACAGATGATGGCCCGCAGGTGATGCTGCATCGTATCAAAGAGGCGCAGAAACGAGGAGCAAAGCTGATCGTGATCGACCCAAGACAAGAAGGACTTGGAAAGATTGCAGACTGGTGGATTCCGATTACGCCAGGTTCTGATGGAGCACTTGCCCTTGCGATGCTGAAACTGATTATAGACAGTGGACGTTATGACCATGAATTTATTGAGAAATATACAAGAGGATTTGAAGAGTTTAAAGCTTATCTGGATACACAGACAATGGAGCAGCTTTCAAAATGGTGTGGCATTTCCGTGACAGATATTGAAAAGCTGACAGATATTTTCTGCTCTACTGCAAAGATTCCGCTTGTTGCCTATACGGGTCTGGAATATCAGCTCAGTGCAATTCAAAATAACCGTGCAATCTTTGTATTGTGGGCAATTACCGGGAAGTTGGATGCGCCGGGTGCAATTTATCTGAATGCAAAAGGACTGAAGACTCCGAAGCTTTTTGAAATACCAGAAGATGACAAACCAATCGGAGCAGATGAATTTCCGTTATTTTATAAATTCAGTGGTCTGGGACAGTTTTCGCGTTTTCCGAAAGCAGTATTAGAAGACGAGCCATACCCGGTCCGTGGACTTATGATTTTAGGAGGATCGCCGGTATTGTCATTCCCGGATAGTAAAAGCTGGCGTGAAGCATATAAAAAATTAGATTGCCTGATCGTTCTGGATCGTTACTTTACAGAAGATGTCCGATATGCAGATGTAGTTTTTCCGGCCTGTTCGTTATTCGAAGTGCCAAAAGCTGTACCAGGACCAGAAGGGGCACATATTGTGGAACCCCTGATTGAGCCAGTCGGAGAATCTAAAAACGATGTGTTAATTATGGGAGCAATTGCCAAAAAACTTGGATTTGGTGATAAACTTCCACAGACAGAAGAAGAACTTAGAAGCTGGCTTCTTAGTGGAACTGCGCCATATGCAGGAGATTTTGGGACAAGTGCAGACCAGAAAAAAGAAAAGCATTATAAGAAATATGAGACAGGTGAGTTAAGAGCAGATGGAAAACCGGGATTCCCGACACCGTCCGGAAAGCTGGAAATTTGTTCTACAATTCTGGAGGAAAATGGATTTGTCCCATATCCAGAGTATAAGGATGTTCGTTCAATTCCGGAACTTGCTGGTAAAGAATATCCATTTACTATGACAAGTGGAGCGAGAAGCAATAACCGTATGGGTGTGTTTGGGGCAAATCTAGATAAAATTGCTGAGATTGAACCGTATCCGTTTGTAGATATCAATGCGGAAGATGCAAAAGAAATTGGTATCGAAGATGGCGACATGGTAAAAGTAATAACGCCATTCGCAGACGGAACATTTAAAGCGAAAATCCGTGGCATTGCAAGACATGCAATACATATTCCACATGGAGGTGGAAGCGCCTATATGGCAGAACCTTGGAAAAATGGAAATGTCAATGATTTGTGTAGTCTGGACTATGCAGATCCGATGACAGGATTTGTACTTATTAATCTGTACCATGCCGGGTAGAAAAGTATAGTAAACAGTAATAATAAAAATGATAAAAAGTAACGATAAAAGTATAAGAAAAAGGATTGACTTTTTTTAACATAGGTGATAAAAAGATACTATGTGAATAAAGAATTTGCTTGATAGAGGTGCGGGATTCATCAGTAATGATCGGCGACAGCTTGGGAAGCTGCCGGGCATGAAAGGGGAGACCGCCGAAGAAAATGTAATATCCCAAGTACATTTTCTGGGGCGTGGCAGAATATGCTACGAACTGTCACATCGGTGGAGCGCTATCAGAGTATAATAAAGAATAGACCGTAAGAGAAAGAACGGGATAGTTTGACTTGATGAATTATAACCGTGAGTGCACGACGCAGATGCATTCACGGTTTTTCTATTTAGATTTATAGTTGACATGAAAATGTTTCATGACAGGTATGAAAAACAGGTATAAGATCTGTGGTAGAAAAGATGTAACCAGGCAGAGCTTTATTCCGAAAATATTAAATTACATAAAGGAGTAGAGATTATGTTGAAAAAGAGAAAACTGGCAGCCTGGGGGGCTGTAGTTTGTCTTCTGATGCTGGCTATGAGTTCTGTCACAGTTTTTGCAGCAGAAGAGACAACAGAGTATGTGCCAAAGATGTATGCATCTTTTTGGGCGCTGGTGCCACCGGTTGTAGCGATCGTGCTGGCGTTGATCACAAAAGAAGTTTACAGTTCTTTATTTGTAGGAATTGTGATCGGAGGACTTTTCTGGTCAGGATTTTCATTTGAGAATACAGTACTTCATGTATTTCAGGATGGTATTGTAGGGGTTCTGACAGACAGCTATAATATGGGAATTTTAGTATTCCTTGTGATTCTCGGAATCATGGTGTGCATGATGAATAAAGCAGGAGGTTCCGCTGCATTTGGCCGTTGGGCAAGCGTACACATTAAGACAAGAATCGGAGCCCAGCTTGCGACAATCGTGCTTGGAGTTTTGATTTTTATTGATGATTACTTTAACTGCCTGACCGTTGGAAGTGTTATGAGACCAATCACAGATAAGCATCAGGTATCAAGAGCGAAGTTAGCTTACCTGATTGATGCTACGGCAGCCCCAGTATGTATCATTGCACCGATTTCCTCATGGGCGGCGGCAGTTACCGGATTCGTAGAGGGAGAGGACGGATTTTCCATTTTTCTCCGAGCCATTCCATTTAACTATTACGCACTTCTGACAATCCTGACCATGGTTCTTCTTGTTGTGTTAAAAGGTTGACTATGGCTCAATGCGTGTCCATGAAGATAATGCATTAAGAGGAGATATCTATACTACACCGGACAGACCGTACGCAGATGCACAGGATGATGTAGTTGAAGAAAAAAGGCGGCGTGATCGATCTTGTATTTCCAATTCTTGTACTGATTGGCTGCTGTATTATCGGAATGCTTTACAGTGGAGGATTTTTCAGTGGCGTTAGTTTTGTAGAAGCATTTTCAGCCAGTGATGCGTCAGTCGGACTGATGCTTGGAAGCTTCTTCGCATTTGTGATCACGGTTATTTTCTATGCACTTAGAAGAGTTCTGAAGTTTACAGATTCTATGGCATGTATTCCAGACGGTTTCAAGGCTATGGTGCCGGCAATCCTGATTCTGACATTTGCATGGACACTGAAAGCTATGACAGACAGTCTTGGTGCGGCAGAGTATGTGGCTGGAGTTATGGAGACGGCTGCGACAGGACTTGTGAATTTCCTCCCGGCAATTATTTTCCTGGTGGGTTGTTTCCTTGCATTTGCGACCGGAACTTCCTGGGGAACATTCGGAATTTTGATTCCAATCGTAGTTGCTGTATTCCAGGGAACAAATGAAACGATGATGATTATCTCTATCTCAGCCTGCATGGCAGGTGCGGTATGCGGCGACCACTGTTCGCCAATCTCTGATACGACGATTATGGCATCAGCCGGAGCGCAGTGCAATCATGTAAATCACGTATCGACGCAGCTTCCATATGCTATGACTGTGGCAGCAGTATCATTTGTGACTTATGTCATTGCAGGATTTGTACAGAACGAATGGATCTGTCTGCCGATTGGTATTATACTGATGACAGGAACACTTTTTGTGATTCGTGCAATTACAGGAAAAGAAGAATAAAAGAACGAAAAGAACGAAAAGAACATTTGCCTTAAGAAATGGATCCGGTTTTTAGGATATTTCAAAGAGCAGATGTTCTTTTTTTTGTTGCCAAGCATACGACAAAAAGGTCCGGTGGACCTTTTTTAGTTTTCAGCTTGAAAATTCTGATGATTGCAGATACATTTTACAAGCGGTATTTATTGATGGATAAAAATACTCGTGTATTCCAAAGGGCTTACAGTTTATTTTGTAGAAAAAATGTGATATAATAGCCTCAGTGTATGAGAAAGGAGACATCGGAAAGTTTATGAGTGTAAAAGACTTAACGACGTATGAAGTATTAAAAAGACGAAGATTTAAAGGGTATTAAAGCGAAATGGAAAAGCTTTTAAAGCATAAGAAAAGTGGCGCGAGAGTTCTGCTTGTTGAGAATGATGACAATAACAAAGTGTTCAGCATGCATTTCGGACACCGCCGTCAGACAGTACAGGAGTTCCGCATATTAT
>ENA-OPZZ01001094-OPZZ01001094.1-human-gut-metagenome-genome-assembly--contig:-NODE-1094-length-18379-cov-2.710991_pt1 | contig 18379 bp, 14 predicted proteins | sample MGYA00242487_ERZ504511 | MGnify/ENA primary metagenome ERZ504511 (study PRJEB26092, sample SAMD00036241) | human gut metagenome | host: Homo sapiens | study: EMG produced TPA metagenomics assembly of... | reverse complement strand
AGTTATCATATCTTTTCATACCTTTGTAGCACAGCAAAGCGAATCAATATCAAAAGAGAAAAACATGAATGACAGTGAAGATACAAGCGGTTCGTCGATAACAGCGCTCATCGTCTTTAGAGAAAACGGAGATGCGGGCAATCTGTTCGTACCTGTATTGTGTGATGCTATCCGAATGACAGGTGTTGACGTGCGATGTTCCACAAAGGAATTCTGGGAGTCGGACAAGACCTATGACATCATCCATTTCCAATGGCCCGAAGAAGTGGTGGGCCGGATGTGCGACGACCCCGGCATCGTCCGCCGGCTGGAAGAACGAATCGCGTTCTTCCGTTCGCGAGGGACACATTTTGTCTATACCCGCCACAATGTGCGTCCCCATTACGCCAACGAAGTTATCGGCCGGGCATACGACATCATCGAATCGCAAAGTGACGTTGTGGTGCACATGGGGCGTTTCAGTCTGGAGGAGTTCGTCGGCAAACATCCCGACAGCCGGAATGCCGTCATCCTGCATCACATCTATCAGTATACTTACCAAGAGGACATCAGCGTAGAGCGTGCACGGCAATACCTGCAACTTCCACAAGAAGCATTTATCGTCACTGCTTTCGGGGAATTCCGAAACTGCGAAGAGATACGTATGGTGTTGGGAGCCTTCCGTTCGTGGAACGAAAAACAAAAGTTACTGTTAGCCCCCCGCCTCTACCCTTTCTCACGGCACAACCATTACGGCGGAAATTTCCTCAAGCGGTGGGCCTCAAAAACCGGATACTACCTGCTCATGTCCTTGCTCAACCGCGTGATGAAGCTACGCGCCGGTGCCAATGACGAACTAATCGACAATTGCGACCTGCCTTACTACATGGCCGCTTCAAATGTCATATTCATTCAACGAAAAGGACAACTCAACTCAGCCAATATCCCGCTTGCCTTCCTCTTTCATAAAGTCGTTATCGGGCCGGATTCCGAGAATATCGGCGAATTATTGAGAAATACGGGTAATCCGGTTTTCCGTTCCGATCAAAAAACAGGACATAATCCGAGCACTGAAAGAGGCACGACATCTGTCTGTCCCGGGGAAAAAGGGGAAGCGAACTACGCGTATGCGATAGGAAACATGGGTATAAACAAAGTTGGGAAACAATACGCCGAACTCTACGAAGAATTGGCAGACAGGCATCAATTCAACTGATTGAGACAAAGAGTTGAGCCCACTATTAACAGTAAAGAATAAAAAAATCCAAATGATAAAGATATGCTTCTATTGTGACTCTATATTCAGTGTTGGAGGAGTACAGCGTATTTTGGCAGTGATAGCCGGAGCAATCTCTGCCAAACACGAAGTGACGATACTGACCCTGGACAAACCGGAACAAGAAGATCTCAATATGTATGAACTGGGACAAAGGAATATTCGTTTCCGCTACATCAGCCTCCCCCTATCGGAAAATGGGAATATTTGCCCTGCAAAACATACAGTTATTTATACAAAAAAAGAATCATACCACAAATCCCTATCACCTCACAATGGTATGGATATAGCTCATTCCCACACACACAACGGAAAGTTCTCATCGGTGAATTAAACAATGAGAACTACGACATAATCGTTGGAGTGCACGCTTTTCTGTCACTCCAACTGGCCAGTATCCGCCACCGGCTGAAAGCCCGCCGGGTAGTAGGCTGGATGCACACCTCTTTTAACGCTTTCTTTAACACTCCGGGGTTCTATCTATATGAGCAGAAAAATCAGTTCCGACATGAAATGACGAAACTGGACGGAATCATCGTGCTCACCAATTACGACCGCGGACTGTACGAACGAGAGCTGAACCTCTTTCCTATCGCCATATACAACCCCCTTTCGTTGACACCGGAGGGAGAAGGAAGTCCGGCATACAAACGTTTCCTCTCGGTAGGAAGGATGTCACATCTGACAAAAGGTTTTGACATCCTTATTGAAGCGTTTGCTATCTTTGCACGTGACAACAAGGAATGGACACTGGAAATTGTCGGTGAAGGCCCTGAGAAACCTGCATTACTGAAACAAATAGCCCACCACAAGCTGGAAAAACAGGGTAAACAATTTCTCCCTTCACCCGACAAATACAAAAACATTACGCCTCGGCAAGCGTATATATACTGAGTTCACGGTGGGAAGGATTCGGGCTCGTCCTAGGCAGAAGCCATGAGCCACAGCCTACCCTGTCATAGCTTCCGACCTTCCCTTTGTAAAAGAACTCCTCAAGGAGAAAGACAACCACTTCATGTTTTCAACGGAAACATAGAAGAACTGGCGGAAGCCATGACTAAAATAACGGAACTTCCCTCGGAACGGTTAATCCAAATGGGAAAAGTATCATTAGAGATAGCTGAATCAATAAAAACTGCCCGCCATTATCAAACAGTGGGAAAGTTATCTGGAGTACCTAATTAAAGAAAAAACAAAGTGACGAACAATATTAAACAGCAACTTTTTTCGGGAGTATTCTATACAGCCATAGCCAAATACAGCGGAATCATTATCTCACTGGTTGTGGCCGGTATTCTGGCACGACTGCTTTCGCCGGATGATTTCGGAATAGTGGCCATTGCTACGGTCATCATTTCTTTTTTCGCCATTTTCACAGATATGGGACTGTCTCCCGCCATTATACAGAACAAGACTCTCACCCAAGACGACCTGACCAACATCTACTCGTTCACGTTTTGGACAGGCATAGCGGTCGCCCTGCTCTTTTTTATAGCCTCATGGCCCATTTCCGCCTATTACGACAGCCCTATATTACGCACTCTTTGCCAGTTGTTATCTATCAACCTGTTCTTTGCATCGGTCAATATCGTGCCGGGAGCCTTGTTTTACAAAAACAAGGAGTTCAAATTCATTGCTATCCGCAGCTTTGTCATTCAAATCACCGCCGGCACCGGAGCTGTCATTGCCGCATTGAGCGGAGCGGGACTGTATGCTTTACTCATCACCCCGATCGTGTCGAGCATATTGATTTATATTATCTCATTCCACCGCTATCCCCAACATCTACGCATGACGTTAGGGCTATCATCCATTCGGAAGATCTTCTCTTATTCCGTCTACCAGTTTCTATTCAATGTCATCTGTTATTTCAGCAGGAATTTAGACAAACTGCTGATCGGCAAACATATGGGAATGTCCGACCTCGGATATTACGAGAAGTCCTACCGCCTCATGATGCTTCCCTTGCAGAATATCACACAAGTGGTCACTCCGGTGATGCACCCTATCTTCAGTGATTTTCAGGATGACAAGATGAAACTGGCAACGTCCTACGAACGGATCATCCGCTTCCTCGCCTTTCATCGGACTGCCGCTCAGCGTGTTGCTCTTTTTTCACTGCGGAAGAAGTGACACTCATTATTTTCGGTAATCAGTGGTTACCCTCCGTAGCTGTATTCCGGATACTGGCGCTTTCGGTAGGAATTCAGATCATATTGTCCTCATCGGGTTCTATCTTTCAGGCAGCAGGTGACACACGGAGCCTTTTCATCTGCGGCCTGTTCTCGTCTACTCTCAATGTGGCGGGAATAGTGCTCGGAATTTTCTACTTCGGCACACTTACAGCAATAGCGGGTTGTATCGTAACGACGTTCACTATCAACTTCGTGCAATGTTATTGGCAGATGTACCGGGTGACTTTCCGGCGGAACCTCCGGCCGTTCGTACGTCAGCTTATTTCTCCGCTTGCTGTAAGCGGATTAATGGTGTTGGCGCTCATTCCCGTGCAGTACGCAATGGAGGGAATGAATATTTTTGTGACAATTATTGCTAAAGGTATTATTAGTTTTATTATCTTTGGAGGATATATACAGGCTACACATGAATATGACATCATAGGAAAAGTGAAAAAAATAGCTGGCAAGTATATAAAAAAACAAAATAAGCAATTATAGATTTGAGACAACAACAAAGAATGAAAGCCTTATTTCTTATGTTCCACGGCTTTGATAAAGCGAATGGAATAAGTAAAAAAATACATTATCAGGTAAAAGCCCTCAAAGAGTGCGGATTGGACGTGCGTACCTGTTACTATCAAACCACTCCCAACGGTGAGCGCCGATGGATAATAGACGACGAAGTCATTGCCGATTTCGGAACCGGATTCACTGCAAAGATATGGAAACGTGTCTACTACTCCCCCATCACTGAATATGTACGCCGCGAGAAAATAGAATTTATATATATGCGTTCCTTTCACAACGCAAGCCCGTTCACCCTGCAACTAGTCAGAAAATTGAAACGGATGGGAGCGAAAGTGGTAATGGAAATACCTACCTATCCTTACGATCAGGAATATGTGGCATGGTCGATGAAATTCAATCTCGCCATCGACCGCTGTTTCCGCCACCGGCTAGCCAAAGAGCTGGACGGTATCGTCACCTTCTCCAACGCCGAACATATTTTTGGAGGAAAAACGATACGGATCTCCAACGGAATAGACTTCGAAGCAATCCCTATCAAACGAACGATGAACGACACCTCACGCGAACTTCATCTGATTGGAGTGGCCGAAGTGCACTACTGGCACGGATTCGACCGGTTGATACACGGACTAGCCGAATACTACCGTACAAATCCGGAATACAAAGTTTATTTCCACATCGTAGGTCCCCTGTCCGGCATACGCGAACAGGAAGAAATACTGCCTGCCATCCGCGACAACCATCTGGAACCGTACGTCATCCTGCACGGCCCCCTACACAGTGACAAACTGGACGAACAATTTGAAAAAGCAGATTTTGCCATAGGCAGCCTGGGACGTCACCGGAGCGGAATCACCTACATCAAAACACTAAAAAACCGTGAATATGCCGCACGAGGGCTTTCGTTCACCTACTCGGAAACGGACGAAGATTTCGACCGGATGCCTTATGTATGGAAAGTGCCACCGGATGAATCGCCCATCGACATTTGCGGACTGATAAACTTCCAACGCTCTCAACAAATGTCTCCACCGGAGATACGCGAAACGGTCAGAGCACTGTCATGGACAGCACAAATGAGAAAAGTCATTCATGAAACCGAAATCTGATTTCACATAGATATATCTGAAAAAACAAACAATATCTGATGGATAAAAAGATAAAAATAGCCTACTGTATCCCCTCTCTCTATTACCCCAGCGGTATGGAGCGGGTTCTCACACTAAAGGCGAACTATTTTACGGAGCACTTCGGCTACGAGATACATATCATCCTTACCGACGGAAAAGACAAGGAGCCATATTATAAACTGCACCCATCAATCACCATACACCAACTCGACATCAACTACGACGCATTATACGGACGCCCGTTATTCGCACGGATTCTTGAATACAGCACCAAGCAACGGCTATTCAAGAAAAGGCTGAACGAATGTCTATGTAAAATCCGTCCGGACATCACAATCTCCCTTCTCCGCCGCGACATCAACTTCATCAACCAAATGAAAGACGGCAGTGTCAAGTTGGGAGAGATACATTTTAACAAATCCAACTATCGGGATTTCAACAACAACCGTCTACCGGGATTCCTCAAAAAATTAGGTAAGAAATACTGGCGGCACCAACTCATCCGCCAATTGAAACAACTGCGGAATTTCATTGTGCTTAGCCACGAAGATGCCGCTGAATGGACGGAACTCGATAATGTAAAAGTAATCTATAATCCGCTTCCTTTCTTCCCCGAACGTCAGTCCGACGGATTACGGAAACAAGTAATCGCAGTAGGCAGATATGTGCCGCAGAAAGGATTTGACCGACTTATCCCCGCATGGAGCATCGTCAGCAAGAAACATCCGGACTGGGTATTACGAATCTACGGCGATGGCATGAGAGAGCAACTCCAGCGGCAGATTGACGAACTCGGAATCACCTCCAACTGTATCCTGGAACATAACGTGCAGAATATTGTTGAGAAATATTGTGAAAGTTCCATCTTTGTTCTGTCCTCACGTTTCGAAGGATTCGGCATGGTGATCATCGAAGCAATGGCGTGTGGAGTACCACCCGTATCGTTCACGTGTCCCTGCGGCCCGAAAGACATCATCACCGATGGCAAAGACGGTCTGCTTGTGGAAAATGGAGATATAGAAGGACTGGCAGACAAAATCTGCTACCTGATAGAACATGAAGACGTCCGCCGGAAGATGGGAATACAAGCCCGCACCGACGTAGAGCGATTTTAAAATTGAACATATTGCCCGAGAATGGAAAAAAATTATTTGAAACAAATTTAGTATTAAGTATTAAGTATCAAGTATTAAGCGTGGCTGCTAGTACATTTATCCCACATGGCTAATACTTGATACTTAATACTTAATTTAATCCTTTATAAAGATGATTTGGTATAGTAAGTATTTACAAGTTTATGAAAAACCGTTTGCAGAAGCACCCGCATCTGCCATTGAAGAAGTGCGGCAGAATATTGCAAAGCTGCAAAGTGATGAACCGCTTGTCACCGTTTCAATTATCGGCTACAACGAAGAGAAACATCTGCTTGCCTGCCTGTGGTCTTTGAGCGAGATGGAATGCAAATATCCTGTAGAAATTATCGGGGTAGACAACGAATCGAAAGACAGCACGGCGGAGATATTCCGGCAATGCGGTGTACCTTATTATACAGAAACCCAACATAGTTGCGGATTCGCCCGCCTTTGCGGACTGAACCATGCCCGAGGTAAATATCATATCAATATTGACTCCGACACTATGTACCCTCCGAAATACGTAGAAATGATGGTAAACACCCTCGAACGCCCGGGCATTGTGGCCGTCTGCTCTTTATGGAGCTACATTCCGGATGAGAAACACTCGCGATGGGGACTGAAAATCTACGAAGCTGCCCGCGATTTGCACTTGTGGATGCAATCATTCAAACGTCCCGAACTTAGTGTGCGTGGATTGGTTCTTGCCTATCGCACAGAGTATGCACGGAAAACCGGCATACGCACCGATATCATCCGAGGTGAAGACGGTTATCTTGCTCTGCAACTCAAGCAATTCGGGCAAAATAGCCTTTATCCGCAAACCGCAAAGCACGCGCCGTAACAGGATATGGAACGGTGGGAGCTGACGGAAGCCTGTTCAACAGCTTTAAAGTGCGCGTTGCCAAAGGTCTGAAAGGACTGGGGGGAATATTTACTAAAAAGAAAGAATATAAAGACGAAGACAGCAATCTGATAAAGAACAAATAAACAAGTATGGGAAAACGAATAGAATATATTGACTTCATCAAAGGTATCTGCATTTTTATTGTAGTCTGGGGACATTCTATCCAAAATATGGGAGACGGCAACGACTTCTGGACCAATCCGGTACATGAATTTATCTGTTCTTTCCACATGCCCATATTCATGTTGGTCAGCGGTTTCTTTTTCAGTAAATCCATCGGAAAGCCACTCATACCGAATGTAACCCGAAGATTCAAACAGTTAATAATTCCTTGTTTCGGCTGGTCATTAGTGTTGGTCGCAATCAACATCGGATATATGCTCTATGAAGGAATGATCCCGTCTCCAACCGGAACGTTGAAATCTCTTTTTATAGAGACATTCACCCGTTTCTGGTTCTTACGCTCCGTTTTCATCTGTTTCACACTTGCCATCGTCAGCATGAAAATATTCAAAAAAGATACAGCCGCTTTCGTCATCTCGCTTCTGTGTTTCCTCGCATTGCCGGACAACGGACGTCTGCACCTCGACAAGTTTATGTATCCATTCTTTTGGATGGGGTATTTTATGCACAAATATATCGATGTAATCATGAAACACCGGGGAAAACTACTGGTCGCTTCACTCCTCGTTTTCGCTGTACTCCTCCCTTTCTATCAGAAAGAAGATTATATCTACATCACCGGAATGAGTATGTACGATTATCTGGGAGGAAAGTTCGTTTGTTATCCGCCATGGGAAAAATTGCCGATCATCTGTTATCGCTATTTGATCGGTTTCGCAGGAAGCCTGTTTATCTTCTTGCTACTGCAACGTATCTATCGTCCGCATTTCCGTGCAATCGAAAAAGTGGGCACATATACACTTGGCATCTATACCATACATATCTTGATTGAAGGCAACGTATTGAGTCGGTTCAACCTGTTGGACACCGGGTTCTTCATGTTCAACTTTATTATAACGCCAGCTATCTCCATTCTATTGATTCTTCTCTGCGTGGGAATAATCAGACTGTTGGAAATGACACGCTTCAGCAGCTTATTGTTTTTAGGAAAAACAAAAACAGTCATCATGCTATTAGCAATCTGCCTTATTAACGTATCCTGTATCAAAAAAATCAATTTATATCAAGGAGACAAAGACGATGAAAAAGAAGATAATTCAGGAAACAACAATTCTCCCCAAAGGAAAGACATCATCGTAGACACAGACTTCTTCTACCCTTTCGGGGATGAAAGCCAAAACTATACTGCGGAAATTACAATCAACACCCGCAACACTTTGCCCGAAGAAAATACCATAAAAACGGTTATTCCCGCACTAAAATACAATAAGTCGTGGCTCCTAATGCTTACCCAAGACGACTGCAAACAAGCCGCCTTCTCATGGACGTGGGCTGCCATCAATGGCAAACCTTTGACTAGCGGTTATTATTATCAACTCGGCCACCTGCAATATGATGACCTTCCACCCGATATTTATTATCTTGGTGAAACATTGGGAAGTACGGACGGAGCCGGAAACGAAGTCAGGTTCTCATTTACCACCACCCTCTCACCGGAATGGGAATGGATGGACGCCAAAACACAAATCTACAAAGGACAGACGCAAGAATATTATCGCTTCTTCATGAAATCAGGGCTGACATGGGGAGATGTCAAAGAGATGCTGAACTATGGAACAGGCATCTCCATACATGATGTGAATATAGATAATGAAGAAATCACTGTCGATAACCTACTTAAACATTACGACATTGCCTTGAATATCATCAAAGAGAAATTGTCTGGCAGAGGATGTAAAATGCTGGCTAAACCAAGCGGAATTGCTGAATATATCACCGCTGGACAAGTCCATTCTTCTATACAGACCATGACTTCCAACGACGGTGAAACACTATGTCCGGCAAAAACGGAAAACGATTTAAAAAAGGTGGTACTAAACAGAGGGTTCTATTCCATTGAGGATCTGAAAAAAGAAATCGACAAACAGCTACAATTATCACCGGAAGAACGAATGGCTATCAATGTCGGTGTTCATGGCACAGATGCTTCTTGGGCGGATCTGTTGCTCTGGATTAACAATAACTATGGAAAAAAGGGAGCGGACAACGTGTGGATACCCAACCAGGAAGAATATTATGAATACAATTTCTATCGTACACACGGCACAGCAGCAGTGACAAAGATAGATGAACATAAACTGAAACTGACCGTTCATCTGCCCAGTGAGGAAGACTTTTATTATCCTTCTCTCACAGTCAACCTATCTGGTATAAAGAAAGAAGATATTACCTCCCTTGAGGCCGGAAGCAGTGTTACAGGACTGTCTTATAGTAACTATGAAAATGGGATTATGCTCAATATCGATTGCAGGAAGTATCTGACAGAACATGCCGAAAACTTCGTGAAACGGTATGAAGCAAATACAGCAGATGCTTCTGTTAAAGCGGATGCCCTCTATTTTGTAAATATGCTAAAAGACTCGGATAAAAAGGAGGAATTAAAAAAGCGAATCAAGTGAACGGTTTATAAAAATCAGACACAGAAAAAGTAATAAATATATATTAACCATGAACGAAACCATTACCCTCTGCCTTGAAATTATTTTCTGGCTTGCCCTATTCATTGTGTTCTACACCTATCTGGGCTACGGAATTGTGCTTTACGTTCTCGTCAAGTTGAAAGAACTTTTCGTGAAACCTGTGAAGCGTTCGTTGCCGGCATCGGACGCTGGTTTGCCGGAAGTGACTCTCTTCATTACAGCATTCAACGAAGAAGATGTTGTAGACGAAAAGATGGAGAACAGTCTTGAACTGGACTACCCTGCGGACAAACTGCATATCGTATGGGTGACAGACGGAAGCGACGACAGTACAAACGAACGACTGCAAACCCGTTGGCAGGGAAAAGCGACCGTACACTTCCAACCCCTACGACAGGGTAAGACAGCCGCAATGACACGTGGAATGACGCTGGTGGACACTCCGCTCGTCGTCTTTACGGATGCCAACACCATGGTAAACCGGGAGGCAATACGGGAAATCGTACTTGCTTTCCAAGACCCGAAAGTGGGCTGCGTGGCCGGCGAAAAACGGATCGCCGTACAGACCAAAGACGGAGCCGCTGCCGGTGGGGAAGGTATTTACTGGAAATACGAATCAACACTGAAAGCACTTGACGCCCGCCTCTACTCTGCTGTAGGAGCAGCAGGCGAACTATTTGCCGTGCGTCGTGAACTATTCGAAGCAATGGAACCGGATACGTTGCTCGATGATTTTATTCTTTCGCTCCGGATCACCATGAAAGGTTATACCATTGCTTATTGCACCAATGCTTACGCCATCGAAAGCGGTTCGGCAGATATGCGCGAAGAAGAAAAGCGGAAAGTGCGCATCGCTGCCGGAGGATTGCAGTCCATCTGGCGACTTCGTCCGTTACTGAATCCTTTCCGCTACGGGATACTTAGCTTTCAATATACATCTCACCGGGTATTGCGATGGTCTATTACTCCGTTCCTGTTGTTTGCTCTCTTCCCGCTGAATATTGCAATTCTGCTGTTGGGCGGTTCCGCGATATTCTACGGAGTGCTGCTTGCCATGCAGGTTCTTTTTTACGGATTGGGATATTGGGGATATTATCTATCCACCAAACAGATAAAAAACAAGTTGCTTTTTATCCCCTACTATTTCTTATTTATGAATGTCAATGTGCTGAAAGGCATCCGTTATCTGAAAAAGAAAAAAGGAAGCGGAGCCTGGGAAAAGGCGAAACGCGCTGAAAAGTAAAACAAATGCTATTATCTTTTGTTATCCTTACTATAAGACATTAGTCTCTATCATCTAATAAAAAACAGACATGAACAGAATATTACATGATGCGAATAACGCACAAAGAATATTGAAACTGACGGCAGATACAATGCTATTGGTTGACAGGCACGGAGTCTGCGTAGACATTGAACCTCATTGTGATCTGTGGTTCCTGCAAGAAAACATTCTTTTAGGAAAAAATATATTTGAGCTTTTACCGGAATATACAAAAGAGAGGGTGATGCCCATCTTTCAGACTGTGCTCGAAGAGCAACGAAGCATCAGCAAGAACTTCAAGTTGGTGCTGAAAGACGAAATTTTCTACTTCAAATGCCTCATGTTTCCGTATGACGGCATGGTGCTTTGCCAATATCGTGACATCACGCAGAGAAGTAACGTAAAGCGTCGGTTGGAGCAGGCGAATCTTACTCTAAGGGCTATCCAGAAGATTGCCCAGATAGGACAATGGGCATACAATACAAATCAGAATATTTTCCATTATTTGGGTTATACAGGCGTTTTGTGTGAGGAAAGTGTGCAGAACCTTGCCATTGAGAAATATGTGGAACTGATTGTAGAAGAAGATCGTCAGAGTTTTATTGAATGGTGCCACGTGAACGAGAAAGAGCTCAACATGGAGAGCATCAGTTATCGCGTTCGCCTGAACGGAGAAATCTTCTATATGCGTATCCAGACTTATTTGCGTGAAGAGCGCCCCGACGGTAGTTTCAACATCGAAGGGTATATTCAGAACATCACGGATATACAGCATCGCAGAAATGACATCAACACACTGACTCATGCCATCAACAATGCCAAAGAAAGTATCTTTGCCGCCAGACCCGATGGCACGATTATCTTCGCTAACCGTCGTTTCCTGTACAATCATGGTATTTCAGAAAACGAAGACATCAGTCAATTAAAGATTTACAATGTTGCCGCAGATATGCCTACGCAAGAGGCTTGGAACGAACGTTGCAAAGATGTCATACACGGTGGCAGCAGTAACTTTGTGGCTCACCATCCGTCGAAAATCAATAGAGATATATTGGCTTACGAAGGTACGATGTACAACGTCACCAATGATTCCGGTGAAGAAAGTTACTGGTCGTTTGCCCATGATATTTCCGAACGGATTCGGTATGAAGCCCAAATCAAACGGCTGAATCAAATCATGGATACGACGATCAATAATCTCCCCGCGGGGATTGTTGTGAAGGAGATCAATAATGATTTCCGGTACATTTACCGAAACCGGGAGGCTTATAACCGCGATCTTTACAAGAACGATCCTGTCGGTAAGAATGACTTCGATTTCTACCCGCCTATCGTGGCAGAGAAGAAGAGACAGGAGGATATTCAAGTGGCCACCAGCGGAAAAGGTATGCACTGGACGGTGGAAGGAAAGGACCGGAACGGAAACCTGATTATCCTTGACAAACGGAAGATACGGGTGGATGGGGATGAATTGTCTTCGCCTATCATCGTCAGCATCGAATGGGATATCACGGAACTGGAAATGATGAAGAGGGAGCTACTGTCTTCGAAGGAAAAAGCGGAAATGTCTGATAGTTTGAAATCAGCTTTCCTTGCCAATATGAGTCATGAGATACGTACTCCGCTGAATGCTATTGTGGGGTTCTCGCATCTCATTGCCGAAAGTGATGATGCGGAAGAACGAAAGACGTACTACAACATCGTAAACGCGAACAACGAGCGTCTTTTGCAACTTATCAACGAGATTCTCGATCTCTCGAAGATTGAATCGGGAACCATCGAGTTTTCCTTCGGTCCGGCTAGTCTCCATAATCTCTGCCGGGAAGTGTACGATGCTCATATATTCCGTACTCCGCAGGGAGTAAGCCTTGTCTATGAGTCTTCGGACGAGAGTCTGATGATTGAGACGGACAAGAATCGAGTGTTCCAGGTGATTTCGAATCTGATTGGGAATGCTGTTAAGTTTACGAAAGAAGGAAGTATCAGTTATGGTTATAAGCTGGTGGATAACCAGATTGTTTTCCACGTAACGGATACCGGAACAGGAATTGAGCCGGAGAAAGTGGGTCGTGTGTTCGAACGTTTTGCCAAGCTGAACAATCATGCACAGGGCACTGGGTTGGGATTATCTATCTGTAAGTCTATCGTTGAACGTCTCGGGGGCAAGATTTCCGTCAGCTCCGAATTTGGTAAGGGAACGACGTTTACATTTACTTTACCATACACGATTGCAAATCCTGCAAATGTGGATTCTTCAAAGAAAGAGAATGGTGAAGGGAACATTGCTGGAATAGCATCTGCCGGGAAAACTGCAGATTCGAGTGTTGACAGTTCTGCAAATACACGGCACGCCTGTATTTTGGTTGCCGAAGATACGGACAGTAACTTCGACTTATTGGAGGCTATTCTAGGTAAAGACCATCAGCTTATACGTGCGCATGACGGAATGGAAGCTGTCACGATGTTCGATGAGGTGAAACCGGATCTTATCTTGATGGATATCAAGATGCCGAATCTGGACGGACTGGAAGCTACAAAAATCATCCGTGAACTGTCTGCCACTGTTCCTATTATTGCTCAAAGTGCCTTTGCATACGAACAGGACAGGAAAGCGGCTGAAGAAGCGGGGTGCAATGATTTTATAGCTAAACCAATAGCGGATGATAAATTGAAAGCAATGATTCATAAATGGTTGCTTCCTTCGTAGAGAGCTTAATCCCTCATGATACAACCAGCAAATAATTTAGATTAAATGAAAGCCTTTTACAGACTGTTTTATTACATATCCATCGTGCTGACCAGTATTTTGGCAGGAGTTACCATTGCGGGTGCTTTCGTAGGCAATGCCGCACCGGATAGTTTCAAATTTATGCCTTTCATCGGTTTGATACTGCCGATACTTTTATTGGCTAATCTTGCTTCTGCTATCTACTGGACGATTCGTTGGCGGTGCTGGGTTTTCATCCCTCTGATTGCTATATTCAGCAATTGGGGGTATATAAGCTGTGTATTACAATCGCCTTTTTTCAGTCCGGCTTCGTCACCGATGGTTAAAATGAATGTATATACTCCGGGAGTGTTGACGGTTGCTACTTACAACGTCGATGCCTTTAACCACGAGCATACCGGCTACTCATGCAAGGAGATTGCTTCTTACATGAGAAATCTGCAAGCAGATATTCTCTGTTTTCAAGAATTTGGCATTAACGATGAGTTTGGCATCGATAGTATATACGCAGCTCTTTCTAATTGGCCGTATCATTATATTCCTTCTTCGCCCGAAGGGAAGAATCTGTTGCAACTGGCTGTTTTCAGCCGTTATCCTATCAAGGAGGAGCATCTTATCATCTATCCTGATTCGAAAAATTGCAGTCTTGCATGTGATATTGAAATCAATGGTCGCACCATCCGCCTGTTCAACAATCATCTCCAAACAACGGAAGTAAGCCAGAACAAGCGCAAACTGGAAAAGGGACTTCGTACGGATGATTCCCAAAGAGTGGAACATGCTGCCCTGGGACTTATCGACGGCTTACATGAGAATTTCCGGAAACGGGCCGTACAAGCTGATCTTCTCAAGCAACTGATAGCCGCCTCCCCCTATCCTACTCTAGTCTGCGGTGACTTTAACTCTCTGCCGTCTTCGTATGTTTATCATACTATAAAAGGTGATAAGTTGCAGGATGGTTTTCAGAGGAGCGGGCATGGGTATATGTATACTTTCAAGTACTTCAAGCATCTGTTGAGAATCGACTATATTCTCCATTCACCGGAACTGAATAGCACGGATTACTTCTCGCCGGATCTTAATTATAGCGATCATAATCCGGTGGTGATGAGGATGAAATAAAAAAGATGCTCCGTTTATTGAACGAAGCATCTTTTTATATAAATATTCTAGAATGTAAACTTAACGCCTAACTGCATCTGCCATGCACTACCTGTAGAAGCAGTATAATCCCATTTAGAATTTTTCTGGAACACCTCGCGAGAAGATGCATTCATCTGATAAGTAAGAGGTTCTCCTACCTTACTTGCTGTTTTTAACAACCTTACATTATCATAACTCTGCAAACCGCAAGAGCGATAAGCCCCCCACTTCGAATTTAATAAGTTACCAATATTCAACATATCAAGACTTACTTGAATACCGTACTTACGGCTACCAATCTTAGCATAAAAATCCTGTGCTATCTTCATGTCAAAACGGTGAATCCACGGTTCTAAAGAAGAAGCACGTTCTACATACTGCCCCTTGTGATCATTCAAATAAGAGTCATTATTTACATAGTTCCAAAAATCTTCTTGTTGGTCTACCGCCGAATAAGTCACATTATTTTGTTTATCTTTAATATCCACAAATGTCATTTCTTCTTTAGAAGCAGGCACATACATCAAATCGGAATAGTTTCCGTCACCGTTCATATCATTAGAATAGGTATAAGAAAAACGTCCTTGTTGGTAACCTGTATAGAACAAAGAAACAGTCGTTTTCATATTCGCATAAGCAACTTCATAAGAAGCATTAGCTATCAAACGATGCGGGGTAGAAAATAAAGAATAAGAGACACCCGGATCATTCAATGAATTAACTGCAACATTATTCTGCCATACTGAAGCCGCCGATGAACCTGGATTTGCCGTCATATCTTTAGCCATTGTATAAGTGTACCCAAATGAACCTGTAAAGCCAAAATCAAATTTCTTCGTTAATACTGCATTAAAAGAATATTGATAACCTTTTTCATCCCCATTAGTCAACTGTATAACGGTTTTCGTCTTAGGATTGTCATAGTAATTATTCTTAGTCCAATATACACGTCCCGGTTGTTCATTATAGGTTCCAGAAGGGGCCTTTTCGTTCATATTCTTCTGAACAACATTATATATATCACGTGTATACATAGCACCAACAGAAAGCATAAATCCATAAGGTAACTGAAACTCTGCATTTACATTACTACGCCAAACTTGAGGCATTTTAAAATTCGGATCCACATAAGCTATAGCACCGGGGACCTCATTTCCCGGAGTTGATGGAAACATATCCGGATTTTGGGTAAGAGTTTCTTTATAATTTGGATTAAAAGCAAAGTTTGCCGGTAATTCCGAAGTCTCAAATTCGACCATATTTTGCATCTGACCTGCATTTGTCGGTTGGTTAGTGAACCATACAAATGGTAATAACCCTGTAAACAAGCCTGTACCTCCAGTCAAAACAATAGAACGGTCACCTTTTATATCCCAATTAAATCCTAAACGAGGAGATATTAACAATTTACTTTTCGGCCATTCGGATACGTCAACATTCGTTCCATTAAATGACTGTTCTTTGATAGCCGCATTCCCTAACAAATCATCAAAATATAACGGTAAATCAAAGCGTAATCCATATGTCAATTTTAAATTAGGTGTAATAGAATATTCATCTTGTGCATAAGCTCCCAACATACCAAATGTCAGTTCAGCTCCCGGAGCGTCTTTTCCATTATATCCATAAGTAATGCCATACAGCATCGGTTTTTCTCCCGTCATAAAATCGTCCATTGAAGCATAACGATAATATCCATAAGGAGCACGTAAATATGAATTCATGAAATACTGTCTTTCAAATGTTGCACCGGCAGTTATCAAATGGTTTCCTTTATTAATAGTTACATTGTCAGTAACACTAAATACATTATTCTCGACATCATTAAAAGGAGTAAACAATTCTGTACCCAATGTCATATACTGCTTACCGTCCTTGTAAATATCAACCATTGGAAACGCATCTCCCTTAGTTGTACGAGAATCTCGGATATGGGTATAAGTCACTAATAATTTGTTTTGTACTGAAGAAGAAAAATTGCTATTCAACTCACCGGAAAGAGACGTTACAATATTTCTAAAACCATAGTTGGAATTTCCAAATGCAAATGCATCAACCCCATAACGGTTTGAATTAGCTTTAGTGATTACCGAAGAAGTTGAACTAATACTAGCATCATTTTCTGATTTCACTGTGTTAAAACGTAATGACAGTTTATGACTTTTATTAATATTCCAATCCAAACGAGCCATAAGCTTCCAATTTTTACTCTCGAAATCATCAAATTTATCATAACTTCCCGGATCATATCCATATTTATCCTTTACAAAATCACTTATTGTCTTCAAATCCTTTATCCAAGTTCTAGAAATATGATTTTGATTATCCCCACTTCCACCTTCTTCTTGACTAGGAGTCCACAAAATACCAGGGCTAGTACTATTTTCTAATTCTCCATTTACAAAAAAGAATAGTTGAGGTATATATGTATAAGACAGTAAAAAGATGGATGCAGGGAATGGCCGGTTCCGGGTGCTTCAACACTCTCCTGGAAGGGAAAGCCCCTTGCTTATATGCCGTTTGTGTATGAACATGGAACGCATTTTGTACTGCCGGAATCTTTGTTTCGTATGGCTTTGCCGGTAGGACTTAAATTTGTGCTGCGCTTTATATTCAGAGCGGCAAAAGAATACCCTGATGCGTGTGAAGCAACCAGAATAGATATTGACAGAAAGCTTTCTGCTGCACTAAAAGAATGGCGGGAAGAGTAGAATATAAATAAAGAATCGCGTGGATAGTCCGATATATGAAATGTAAGGAAACAATGGATGGATGTATTTCACGGAGGAAATATTATGAAAAACAGGAGAGGCAAGGGGGAATTTACAGTTCTGTTCTGAAATCATACAATCAGCAGAAATTCAAACTGTCAAAGCAGCGAAATGAGCTAAAGGAACGGATGGAAAGCACACCGGACGGTAAAACGTTGTATGCCGATGAGGCAGCCACTCTGGATTTGCAATATAATGCCGTTGCAGAAAAACAGGATGAATATCAGGATTATGTAGATCAGCTTATGGAGCAGTAGGGAAAGCAAGTTTAACAGTGTTGCGGCAAAGCAGCAGGACGAGGCTGCGAAAGACTACAGTGAGGAAATGGGAAAAATCATGACGGTAGCCAGACGCATCATGCATGGAGACATTGTGCCAGCACAGGATGAGAAAAAGCTGATGGAATTTGATAAGGATCTGTACATGATGGCAAAAAATGCCGGAATGATGGCGCGGTTGGAAAAACGCAAAAAGTATAAGTCGCTTTGGGATGAATGAGGAAAAGAAAGAGCGTGAGGATCCAATAGGAAGCAGCTGATGCAGAGGAAGCATTTGCAGCCGGACCGGAGGTTGTGTCGGTGGAATCGGTTATGGAGGCAGCGACTGGGGAGATGGAGTCGGAATAAGAGTAAATGGACTTTCAGTTGGTAAAAATTGTGCTAAAATAACAGTTAGAAATAACTAACCTGAAAGGAGAGACGTAACTATGGTAATCAGGATTACAGTAGAAGCAATCGTGT
>ENA-OPZZ01001093-OPZZ01001093.1-human-gut-metagenome-genome-assembly--contig:-NODE-1093-length-18427-cov-2.329945_pt1 | contig 18427 bp, 17 predicted proteins | sample MGYA00242487_ERZ504511 | MGnify/ENA primary metagenome ERZ504511 (study PRJEB26092, sample SAMD00036241) | human gut metagenome | host: Homo sapiens | study: EMG produced TPA metagenomics assembly of... | reverse complement strand
TGTCAAACACACGTATATTAACAATTGGATCTGGAACGCACTGAGGATATGATGGATTGCTTGGCTTTTTAGGAACAGTCATACCAGTAAAAGGGTAGTGAAAAAATGGCGCATTCTGATCTGTGGCAAGTTTGCTAAGGTGAATCTCTCCATTATTATGAGGGCTGACTTGTATTACAAAACCATCTACAACTACTGGTATGATATACGAACTACTTGCTTTTGGAGCTGATTTACTGGTGGAAGCAGAAATCCCTTTAGCAATTTTTGCACTACTTTTTTTACTTGTTCTCCGGGGTGGGTTTATAACAATGCCAGAACTTGAAGCAGCGGAAAGCATGATACTTTTAGGAATGGGGCGTGCAGGCTTGATAGGAATAGTTCCAAAAAGTGCCCCTGAAGAAGATGTAGCAGAAGGTGTAGCTCCACTACTAGGAGTTGCTGCAGAAGCAGTTGTCCTAGGAGAGGCTATCGTTTCGTCTAAAAGAAGGTTTTTAGAAATCAATATATTTAGAAAAGCTGGAGTTAAAGTTGTAGAACACGAACATGTCGGCGCTGAGAGAACATTAAACTGATTAAGAAGATCATTGAACGCAGTTTGATCATTAGGCAGTTCAAAATCTATCAAAACTCCACCTTCAAAATTGGTTTCTAGCCCTCCAGATGTAAAGTTGCTAGAACCATAATAGGCCGATGCTTTTGTTGCCCCATAAAACAGGTATAGTTTAGGATGAAATGTTGCATATTTAAGATGCAAAATATCTACATTATCAAAATTAGATAAAGCGTACTGTAATGCTTGTATACTGGTTCCTTTGTGGTCAATGCCTATAATGGCTTTAGAGTCTTTCCCCTTCCCATTCCACAATTGAATACTATTATGAAGTTTATAAAAAGGTTTAATTTTAGCAAAAGCCACTAAACAGCAAAAGTGTTGAAAGTCATCACAAAGGAAGTTGCTTTCTAGCCAATCAATAAGTCTAAATACGCCAGTCGGTTGGTCGAGTGGGTTTATATACTTAAAATTAGCCATAGTACTACCTCCTTGAAAGAACGTTAAATGAGATTGCCCCTTAACAAAAAAACATCCTAATTGTAAATTGATTATATCATTGTATATCGTTAATAGCAATCCATCATACATTTTAAATCTATTGATATGTGCTGTAGAATTCATTTCTATGGCACTTTTTTATTTAAGGAATCTCTTTATTCTGCTATTTCTTTAAAAATGGTATCTCTAACATTTCAAAAATCTAGCACCGAAAGAAGTCAAAATCCCATATTTCTTCTCCCACAGTCAGTCGAAAGACCGCCGTCCATAGGTTTTCCCTTCCGGGGTATCCGGGCGGCGTAGAGACAGCCTTTTCCCAAAAAACGAACACTTTTCCAGACCGCCGAAAGGAGGTGAGATTATGGCGGTATTTCGCATTGAGAAAACCCGCGACTACACGGTGATGTCCAACCACCACCTGCGCAACGCGGGGCTGTCGTTAAAATCCAAAGGGATGCTGTCCTTGCCAGAGGAGCCTGACTAAAATCTGCAAGAAGGGCACGGACAGCATCAGCTCTGCTTTGAAGGAACGGACGTGTGCCAAGTACATCGTACACAGCTGTCTCCAGGATAGCAGTGCAAGACTGATGAGGGGGAATCATTTTAATCTGTAATAGCAAATCTTCTTCCCAGCACCCTCTCGTTTCAGTTCGCCGGATGCCACCAATTTCCGCAGTGCCCCTTCGATGGAGCTGATACTGATCGAAGGGCAAAGCTCACGGATGTCCTGCTTCGTAAACCGGCCGATTTTCTCCATGGTCGCCCGGCGCACGGTCTCCATGGCAGGGAGTTTGGTATCTACCAGAGCAAAACGATCTTCAAAATCCTTGTAGGCGGAAAGAATGATCCCCAGCAGATACTTGATGAACGGAACCACATCTTCGGTACCTTCATGCCATCCGATCTGCGCTTGGCGCAAGACATCGTAATAGAGGTCCTTATTTTTTGCGATCTTGGCCTCCAGCGAGATATACTTGCCCACATAGAACCCGCTGCGGTAGAGCAGCAGCGTGGTCAGCAACCGGCTCATTCTGCCGTTTCCATCATTGAAGGGGTGAATGCAGAGAAAGTCGTGGATGAACACGGGAATGACGATCAGTGGCTCCACTTCCATGTTCCCAATGACCCGGTTGTACTCCTCGCAGATCCTGTCCAGGGCCTCCGGCGTTTCATAGGGAGCCAGTGGCGTAAACAAGGTCTCCACATGGCCGTCGGGATAGGTGGCGCTGATGTAGTTCTGCACGCTTTTGGTCCTGCCCGCCATGGGATTGTTCCTATGGCTATAAAGGATCTTGTGGAGCTGCAGGATGTAGTTCTGGGTGATGGGGATGGCGTCAAAGTTCTCGTGAATGAGGTTCAGCACGTCCCGATAACCCGCGATCTCCTGCTCGTCCCGGTTTCTCGGCGCTGTTTTCTCCTCCACAAGCTGCCGGATACGGGTGTTTGTAGTCACGATGCCCTCAATGGCATTGGATGCCTCGGTGCTCTGCACCTTTGCGATCTCTACCAGTTTCTCCAATTCCTCTGGCCGCTGTTTCAGGTACAGTTCCTGCTTTCCCGCTTCTTTATAAATCGCCGCGACCAGGCCCAGAATCTCTGAGTCCCACTTCTGTTCCCGGAACGCGGAGTAATTGAATGCCCGCATACCCTTATGCCCTCCTTTATTCCCTTAAATCTTACCATAGAATAAGGGAAAGTTCAACTTTAGGAGAAAACTTTCCCTTATCAGTATATCAGTTTTAAGGGATACTATACGCCTGTAAGGGAAATCAATCCTGCTTCCGCCGTAGGTCTGCGGCTGTAGTGCTTTGCATGTCCCACAGCCCTTTTGAACTTAATTCTCCTCTGCCGCGATCTTCCGATGGAGGTCCAGCAACTCCTGCTTCATCTGCTCTCCGGTCAATTTCCCTCGGACCCACTTTTCTGACAGGAGCTTTGCATCCGCAGAAACCGGTACACCATTGATTGCGCTGATCGCATCCGCGGTTTTGAGGGCCACAAGCCTTTTATGGAAATCCGCTTTCATTTTGTTTCACTCCATATCGTGATAGCAGAACGGGACCGCCAGCGTACCGGCGGTCCCGTGTCTTTTCATCAAAGGTTTTCAAATTGTAGTAAAATTGTTGTAACTGTAGTAAACCTGATTTCTCACAAACCCAGGTTTCATGCGGGTTTGCGGGCCGTCCGTCAGTCCAAAGGCTTCATCGTCGGGAACACCCCTCCGGTCTCTTCATCCGGTTTCATCACGCCTTGCAGAGCTTGAAAAGTGGCATTCTCACATGGTTTTTCTAACTTTTTGGATTCCATAGGATGTCCTCCTGTGCCGTCTGGTTTGAGGCAAAAGTTGTAGAAAAGTTGTAGAAAGTTGTATTGGCACAAAATCGGCTTGAAATTGGCACAGCAATAGGCTTCATCGGCCTACAAGCGACCACAATATAAAATTGCTCGGCTGTAATAAGGTCTGTATAAACTCTACATATTATTTCAAGCAGATCCATACAGAAACAAGTATAGCATAAGCTTTGTAGATGTTCAAGTCAACGATTTTTTAACCCTGATACCGAATTTCATACCTTATATATAAAAAGGAGTACACCATGCCAGAATATCAATTGCAAATCAAACAGGTCGTGGATTACCCACGATGCCGGATTTATCGGCAATTCGTCCAGCGGCTGATGGCAGACCGTAGCATTCGCACAAGCGGAGGCTCTGGTCTTTTTTATTTTACCGTGCTTTGCAGCTACGCAAACTTCCGCACTTCATACCGCCGGATAGATGGTATTAGCTATACCATCTATCCGGGCGAATGGGTCTGCAGACTCAAGGAAGTGTCCCAATGGTTTCGCACACGGTTTCAATGTCAGGCGTTGACAGTGCTGGAACAACTGCAGAAACAGCACTTTATCACTTTTCAGACACTGGATCGCGGCAATGTGATCCGCTATAAAATTTGCGACTGGGCGCGGCATAACACGGTGCTTGAATATAATGCTCCCTGCCAAAAGGATACCGGCTTTTTCTTTCTACCCGTTTCCGTTGTCACAGATCTCATCAGCACAAGCCGATGCTCCGAAATGGATATTATTCTGGACCTCTGGGTTTCAGCCGTCTACAACGATAATCAGGTACAGGGGTCAGACCTGGGGCCAGTAGTCTATTTCCGCAACGGCACCGGCAATCCTCTTGTTGCCTACACTGAACTGGCTGTCCGCTGGGGGTTGTCCCGGGCGACAGTCGGCCGCGTCCTCAAAAAGCTGGCCGCGCTGGACTATATCTCCCTTATGTCCTTCCCGGGCCGACACGGCAGCGTGGTCTATTTGAAAAATTACCTGTCCACCATGTTTGAAATATCGGATGTCATGGTGGACAAAGAGGAGGTCGCTATGACGCTCAACATCCATTTGGAACTCCCCGATGAATCAGGCTCCAGCCAAAACACACCAAGTATAGAGCATGAGGTTATCGTTTCAAACGAACTCAATAGCGTTTCAAAATCGCACATTGAAATTATCATCCAAAAGATGGCTCAAATCCTGATGGCACAAGGGATTTCGTGCTTTGGTTGTCCCCTCTCCCGCTATAAGTTATATCCCTTATCGGGCGACTGCCGGGAAGATTTACTACCCCGCGCACGGGAACAGTCAACGCTCTGTTTTGGCTTGTCCATTCTGTGCGGGAACAGGCAGGTCACCACTTTTGAACTTACACTCTCTCCCGTCGCGGAGAATTGAATAAGGAGGTCTTACCATGAAGAAATTTGTTGAAAAAGATGTCGCAGAAAACCCGCTGTACCATGATACCTGGAAACTGTTGAAAAAATACCGCGATGTGGTGTGGAGCCTGGAAATTTCTGTCCAGCATGTGCGTTCCAAGTTTGAGATCGAATACGGCGCATCCATCGAGGAATTTCTGGATTCCATCTATCTGGCCGGCGCCGATCTGAATGGGAGCGATATTGAACACCATGCCAAGTGCATTGAGCGCAGCCACAAAATGCTGAAACTTTTGGATTCAGCAGTCGAATTGCTTCGTACCCGCCACAAGAACGGCGAGGCCTATTACTGGCTGCTTTACTACTCCTTCCTCTCCCCGCAGCAACTCAAAAATGTGGAGGAGATCATCGAGAATTTGCGTCCGCATATCCGGGACATCTCATTCCGTACTTACTACCGCAGGCGCAGGGAAGCCATTGACGCACTCAGTTCCGTACTATGGGGGTACACCTCCAAAGACAGTTTGGATATGCTGGAACAGTTCTTTCCAGCGCCAAAACCAGATGAAAAGGCCAAGGGCAAATAATTGGCAGAATACGGGAATGAAATTGGCGCATTCCTGCCCTTGAGCCGTAAATCCTGGTGTGCTAAACTGAATATGCTCAAACTTGCACCCAAAACTGAATGCAGGCAGTGAACGGCACCTTTTTCAAGGTGCTTTTTTGCTGCCCTAATGACCGGCCGATTGGGGAGGGAGCCCGCATCTATTACAAGAGCTGCGGGCTCCTCTTTTGTTTGAGTCCCGCATATTACATTTGGATTGGAGGTCCGAAAATTGAAAAAACGCAAGATTCCTCACCAAAAGCGAAACGGCGATACCAGCCCTCCGCGCCGTTTTTCCATTGGCAGAATCGCTTATATGGCGTTTCTGTGTCCCACCGTCTCATTGATGTTCAGCCAGCCGGCCTTTGCCGCAACCGATGTTTGGACAAAGGCCACAGAAATCATGCAGGATGTCTACACGCAGATCCTCGCTATCTCCACGATTGCGGCCATTGTGACCGCTTCGGTAGCATTGCTGCTCATGAATTTCTCCCGTTCTGGTAAAACGGTGGATGAAAGCAGAGCTTGGCTCAAACGAATTGTTATCACTTGGGCCATCTTAAACAGTCTGGGCTTTATCATGTCCTATATCGTCCCCTTCTTTGAGGGTGGTCAGTGGGCAGGTTGATCGGCGTCACATTGATACCCGACGAAAGGAGGCATGACCTATGGGTATTCTGGACGGCATCGTTGAATGGATTGCAGAGCAGGTCATGGCGGGCCTTGACTTGATAACCACCTCGGTTTTGGGGGCGCTGGGCTGCGATATGGCGGTATTTCTGCGCTACTTTCCCGCAGCCGAAACGATGTACAGCGTTTTTGTGGCACTGGGCATCGGTATCATTCTCCTCAACTGGGTGTGGCAGCTGTTCAAGAACTTTGGCCTGGGAGCCGGTATTGAAGCGGAAGACCCGCTCAAATTGAGCATCCGGTCCGTCATTTTTATTCTTTTAGCGTTCTTCTCCAATGAGATTGTCAGCATGATCCTGACCATCGGCGGCACACCGTACAACTGGATTATGGATTCGGAGCTGCCGGCACTCAGTTTTGCAGATTTCAACTCTGTCATGCTGGTCATCATCGGGGTGTGCGCCAATGGGGCTGTGGCCCTTATCACCCTGATTTTAGTCATCATTCTGGCGTGGAACTACCTGAAGTTGCTGCTGGAAGCGGCAGAGCGATATGTATTGCTCGGCGTGCTGGTCTATACGGCTCCAGTAGCCTTTTCCATGGGGGCAAGCCAGACAACATCAAACATCTGGAAATCCTGGTGCCGGATGCTGGGCGGTCAGATTTTTCTTCTGCTGATGAACGCCTGGTGCCTGCGCCTGTTCACGAGCATGGTTGGTTCGTTTATCTCCAACCCGCTCTCTTTGTAAGGAGGGCCATTTGAAAGACTCAAGAAAATTTTGTTCCTTGCGCTGATGGTCGCAGCTCTCTCCTGTCTGTTCTGCCAGCCTGCTTTCGCCATTTCGGAGGAAGAAGTCCAGGCACAAGTGGACGCCGTAGGTAAAGAAGCCGTTTCGGGGAATGTGCTGATCTGGTTTATGTGCGCAATCGGATTTCTTAAAGTATCACAGAAGGTTGATTCTTTTATGGCGAGTCTGGGCGTCAATGTCGGCCATACCGGCGGCAGTATGCTGGCGGAGGCTATGATTGCGGCCAGAGGGTTCAGCGGATTTAAGAGCTTTGCCAGCAATCACTTTGCGGGCGGCCGCAGCAGCCATTCCTCCCATGTCAATACAAGCGGTGGCGGAAAAGGCGGCGCTGGATTCGGCGCTGGTTTTGCCAGCGGCGGTTTGGCTGGTGTGATTAAAAGGAATGTTACCAACAATGCGGTCAAAACAGCTACAACGCCACCAGATACCAAACCCTCCGGGTTAAGCGGGTTGGTCGGCGGTGCTGCAGGCGGCATCGGCGGACATATCTACGCTTCATCCGTAAGCAAGGGAGGCAATTTTGCCAACAATGTCATAGGATCGGTTGCTACCGGGAGTATCACCCAGATGGGAACTATGACCGGGGATAAAGCTGTAGAAGCTCTGCATTCCTACATGGGTCATGCGGCATTGGAGCCCGGGGCCGAGAATATTCCCACTTATCAGAATGTAGAGATCGGCGGTGGCCGCATTACCGGCACAGAAGTCACTCCGGAACATCCAGAAGGCATCGCTTTTGGTATGTATCATGCAGACCAGTATGTGGCGCCGGAAGGCCAGTACACAACCGTTCACGCCGTAGATGGTACCGCCTGGTATAAGCAGTATGCTGCGGATGCGGTTGAAAAATCTCCCTATATGGCACCGGACGGCTCGATTGCCTATCACGAATCCATCGTGAAGAAACTGCCGCCTACTCCCAAAAGAAAGGACAAACTCTAATGGCTGAAGAACAAAAAAACAGCTCCGCCGAAACAGTAGATGCTGCGGCCTCTGCCGCACATACGGTCAAAGGCGCTATCAAAGCTGGCAAGGCCATCTCTGGAGCAGCGAAAGGCGCTGCCGCCGGCGGCCCCTATGGGGCTGTGGCTGGGGCCGTCTGGGCCGGCCGAAAGCACATCGGCAAAATCATTGCTATCATTGCGATTCTGCTTTTGCTGCCTGTCCTTTTCCTCTTGATGCTGCCCGGCTTGATTTTGGCGGGCTGGTCAATGCCTTTTCACCAGCTGATCCTGATACGCCTATCCTCAACAGCGAAACTGCTATCGTGGAAAACGCCAATGACATCACTTTTACCATCAACGCCATCTTGGGTGAGGCCCTGGATGATGTGATCGCCCGCATCGAGGCGGATTTTGCTTCTTCTGGGGCTGACCAGATGGAGATCAAAAATCCCTATTCCTCCGGCCCTGTCTACAACGCCAACCTCATCATCTCGCAGTATTGTGCTGCCCGGGATGAAGACTTTGAGAGCATTTCACTGGATGGCCTGGCCTCTGCCCTGCGAGAGCATAAAGAACATCTTTACTCCTATACCAGCGTACAGGAAAGCCGTGAGGTCACGGCTGAGGACCCGGAAACCGGGGAAGAAATCACAACTACGGAAACTTGGATGGTTTACACCATCCGTTACAATGGTGAGTCATATCTTGCTGATACTGTCTTTGCTCTTACCGATGAACAAAAGGAGCTGGCCGCTGATTATGCCTCCAACCTCAGTTTGTTTCTTGGTGACGGACTTCTGCAAAATCTGGTTGAATGGACCGGCAACAGCATTCCCTCGCTGGGAGATGTGACCTTTACCGACGGCGGGACCCCGGTTGTTTATTACAATCAGTTGGATGAACGCTATGCCAGTCAACCCTATGGTACCGATAACATTGGCGGCTATGGGTGCGGCCCCACCGCCATGGCAATCGTGGTTTCCTCCCTCACGGACGATATGGTGGATCCGGTGGAAATGGCAAAGTGGTCATATGATAATGGCTATTGGTGCAAAAGCAGCGGCTCTTATCACGCATTGATTCCCGCTGCTGCAGAGGAATGGGGGCTTCCGGTGTCCGGCTGCACGACTTCCGAGCCCCAGCGGATTCTGGATGCTCTTGCTGACGGCAAGCTGGTTGTGGCAATTATGTCCGAGGGGCATTTCACTTCATCCGGCCATTTCATCGTTCTTCGCGGCGTGAAGGATGGTCAGATCATGGTGGCAGACCCGGCCAGTTATAAGCGCAGTGAACAACTCTGGGATTTATCCATCATCTTAAACGAAGCAAGCCGCCGTGCGGCAGCAGGCGGTCCTTTCTGGATTATTGGCTGACTGTATCGCACCCCGGCATCAGAAACGAGGTAATACATGAGCAACAAGAATGACCATGATATTTATATCATACCGCCGAACTTTATAGAAACAGGCACTTTTTTTGGCGGTATGTTCCGTGCGCGGAATGTGATTGAAGCCGGCATCCTGGCATTTGCCATTGGTGTGCCGGTTTTTTCATTGCTCCCTCTTGGCCTGACTGCCCGTATCATCGCTTTGTGCCTGACCGCACTGCCAGCAGCATTGGTGGCGCTTATCGGAATTTCCGGTGAGAGCCTTTCCTCTTTTCTGCTGATTTTCATAAAGTACCTGCGAAACCGCCGCATTGTAGGCGGTAACAGCGCAGAAGATGCGGTTCCTGCGGCAGAGCATGGCGGCAAGCATATTAAAAAGAAGGTACACAAGCCCGACAAGGCTCCCAGACGGTCACGGCGCTCCGGCAGAGAGGATTTCCCAGCGGAGTTTGATGAAGTTCGTAGCTACGAGATCCGCCAAAAACTCCGTCCTGTGAAAAAGCAGAAGCCTGCCAAGGAGAAGAAAGCCGCCAAGCAAAAAAAGAAGGTCTCCAAGGAGCGCAAAGTAAAACGCCCTATCCGCACTCAGGAGCCGAAGCCCGCCTGCCTTAACCCGGTAGCAGATTATCTGCCGATTTCCAAAATTGAAAACGGCATCATCTACACGAAGGACCACCGCTATGTCAAGGTCGTCGAGGTAGTACCCATCAATTTTATGCTGCGCAGCGCCCAGGAACAGCGGAACATCATCTATTCCTTTGTATCCTACTTGAAAATCAGCCCCATCAAGCTGCAAATCAAGGTACTGACACGTCGGGCAGAGATCAACCGCCATCTGGATACCGTTCGGAAGGAGATGGAACAGGAGACCAATGAACAGTGTCTGCTCATGCAGGAAGACTACCTCCAGTTCGTTCAGCAGATCGGTTCCCGTGAGGCAATTACCCGACGTTTCTTCCTGATTTTTGAATATGAGCCGTGGAGCAACACCAAGCGCTCTGATGAAGAAGGCGAGGCAATCAATGCCCTGCAAAGTGCAGTCCATACTGCTACCAACTACCTCCGTCAGTGCGGTAACGAGGTCATCGTTCCGGAAAACTGGGATGAGTTTACCGTAGATGTCCTCTATAACCTGCTCTGTAGAAATGAAAGTGCTGTAAAGCCACTCTCCGTCCGGGCACAGGAGGTTGTGGCTGAGTACCTTGCCAAAGGGCGCGACAGTGAGATCGACCATATCCCTGCCACCGAATTCTGTGCGCCAAAAAGCATTGACTTCACGCATGGTCACCATATCTGCATTGACGGTCTGTATTATGCTTATTTGCTGGTGCCCTCTGATGGCTACAAAACGCAGGTTCCAGCCGGCTGGCTCAGTCTTATCGTCAATGCCGGTGACGGGATCGATATGGATATGTTCCTCTCCCGTCAGCCCAAAGAAACCATCATCCAGAAAGTCGGACAGCAGCTACGTATCAACCGTTCCAAAATCAAGGACGCCAGCGACACCAACACCGACTTTGATGACATTGATGGTGCTATCCGAAGCGGGTACTTTCTCAAAGAGGGCCTTGCCAACAACGAGGACTTCTACTACTTGAATCTGCTGATTACCATTACTGCCTCCAACGAGGAAGACTTGGAATGGAAGGTCAGCGAAATGAAAAAGCTCCTGCTCTCACAGGACATGAACGCCTGCACCTGCCATTTTCGGGAGGAACAGGCGTTTTTATCTGCCCTGCCATTGGTGGCAATGGAAAAGAAACTGTATGAGCGGGGTAAGCGCAACCTGCTGACAGGCGGTGCGGCAAGCTGTTATCCCTTTACATCCTATGAGATGTGTGATGATAACGGTATCCTGCTGGGTGTCAACAAGTACAACAGTTCCCTTATTATCGTGGACATCTTCAATTCTGCGGTCTATAAGAACGCCAATATGTCGATCCTTGGCACGAGCGGAGCCGGCAAAACCTTTACCATGCAGTTGATGGCGCTGCGAATGAGGCGGAAAAATATCCCCATTTTCATTGTTGCGCCCCTAAAAGGCCATGAATTCCATCGCGCCTGCTCCAATGTGGGCGGCTCCTTTATCCAGATTTCACCGGCCAGTCCCCACTGCATCAATGTCATGGAGATTCGGCGGGTAGACCGCTCGGTGAATGAACTTCTGGACGGTCCAGGCATCCAGTTATCTGAACTTGCAGCAAAGATCCAGCAGCTCCACATATTTTTCAGTCTGCTGATCCCCGATATGTCTCACGAGGAACGACAGCTTTTGGACGAAGCCCTTGTTCGTACCTATAACACAAAAGGCATCACTCATGATAACGCCTCTTTGGAAGACCCTGCACAGCCCGGCCAGTACCGTGAGATGCCGGTGCTTGGTGACCTGTACGAAATTTTGAAAACCTCCAAGGAAACGATGCGCATGGCCCACATCCTAAACCGTCTGGTAAACGGAAGCGCCAGCACCTTCAATAAGCAGACCAATGTTCGGCTCGACAACAAGTACACTGTTTTGGATATTTCCTCCCTCACCGGAGACCTGCTCACCGTAGGTATGTTTGTGGCGCTGGACTTTGTTTGGGACAGAGCCAAAGCCGACCGTACAGAAGAAAAAGCCATCTTCATCGATGAGTGTTGGCAGCTTCTATCCGGCGCCGGTGCTGCTGGTGTAAGATTGGCCGGCGATTTTCTTTTGGAAATTGCCAAAACCATACGCGGTTACGGCGGCGCCTCGATTTTTGCAAGCCAGGATCTTGCCGATTTCTTTGACCTTGACGGCGGCAGATTTGGTAAGGGCATCATCAACAACTCCAAGACCAAGATCATTCTGAATCTGGAGGACGACGAAGCCCAGCGGGTACAGGAAGCCCTGCACCTGTCCGATGCTGAAACAATGGAGATCACTCACTTTGAAAGAGGTCACGGTCTGATTTCTACCAATAACAACAATATTATGGTGGAGTTCAAAGCCAGCCCTCTGGAAAAGGATCTGATCACTACCGACCGCCGCGAGCTGCGTGAAATCGTAGAGCGAAAACGCCGTGAACAATCCACATCTGCCGAACAGCAGATATAACAATTTGAAAAGCGAGGTGATTCCCATGTGCAACTTTCCTTCCAGACGCCGCTATGCGTCTGCTTTGCGTCTGTATTACGCCTAAAAACCAGTTTTGCCAGCCAGATCATCTTTTTGGCTTACACTGACTGGCTTTCCTTCCTATTTAATGCGTCTTGAATACGCCTATATTACGCCATTGGAGGTGATACCCATGAAGACCAGGGCTGAAATCTATGGAAATGAAGCTGCGGCTCTGCTGCGGATCGTCACGATGTATCCCGGTCTCAATATGCAGCAGCTTCTTTGCTTTCACCCTGACAAAGAAGAAATCATCAAGACCCTGCTCTCCCATCTGCAAAAGCAGGGCCGTATTTTTCAAACTGATACAGGCGGTTACTTTCCGTCTGGTTGGGCAGCAAAATCAGACAACTCTCTGATACGGGCTGCCTGGGTACTCTTGGATTTTATCGGGCAGGTGGAATACCATGCTCCCGGTGATTTTCCGGCCAAGCTTATCTTCTTTGCAAACGGTGAACTATACGAAATCGTCTACGCAGCTTCCGGCCAGGAGGCCCTGATCAACCATGCGCTTCGGGATGACCGCAGCGGTGGACGCCGCATCATTTTGGTCGATAATCCGGAAGACATTCGCCGCATTGACTGCCCTGGCATTTCCGGTTTCTGCACTGTGGATGCAGCGGGCCAGGTGCATTACTTTAAGAAGACAGGAGGAACTTGATTGGAACGAAAAATTATCTCACACCGGATTGGAAGCATTCTTGATGATATATCCCGTTTGAGCAATGCGCTTTACGCGATGGATACCACGGATATTCAGCGCTATCCGGACAACTATGAAGTCTTATCCACTGATGCCGCCCTGCGGGCAGAGAAAATTGCCTGCAGGCTGCGGCATTTGATATATTCCAGCACCACCATCCGCAAAGGCGATTACCTGACATCCGCCGGTATTGTACACGGAATTGAGGTTGTCTATGAGGACGGTGTACTGGAGGTCACCCTGCCCGGTCTGCTCCCAAAACGCAAGCAGAGGCAAAACACTGAGTTTCTGCTCGACCCGTTCTACTTCTCATTGGAGCAATACGCCAAAGAGCATCCCATGCCCCACTTCAGCGATTGTGTGGTGTGCTTTACGCAGGTTTATGACCAGTGCCTTCCCACCCGGCGTATCCGTGACTACGACAATCTGGAAGAAAAGCAGCTTCTGGATGTCCTCTCCACCTTCGTCATGGCTGACGATACCGGCCTGCTCTGCGATGCCTACAACACCGCTGCGCTGGGCGAAAAGGACTGTACCAGAATCAGTGTCATGGAAAAAAAGCGGTTTCCCGCCTGGCTTGCTGAGCATGAAAACACCCTAAAATCCATCTCGGATTTTTGAGCATTTTCAGCCATTGCTTGTCCGACCTGCCGCAACATCGTATTTCGCCCCGGATTTCGGGGCTTTTTTCTGTCGTTACACCACGGATTTTTACCGAAGTTCCTTGCAGTCTCGGTAAAAGCCACACACCACAAGGAGGTGATCACTTGGGAAATTCCCACAGCCAGACACGATGGCGTACAGGCTTCTCTCTCTGACTGCCATCTCCGGCGAGTTCCCCACAGACCAGCTTAACAGACTTCCCGGCAGTCCATATTATCTGGAGTCTGTTGTCACTGCACTGAAAAAAGACGGGCTGCTGCGTACCTATTACCGGGATAAACTGCGCGGCTACCGTCTGGGGCCGCGAGCCAAAGCCACTCTGCTGGAAAGCCGGCCGGACAGGTTTGCCAGCTACCTGACAGGAGATACCGACACCAACCGTTTGAAATGCGAAATTGACCGAAGACTCCGGCTACACCGCCTGGCAGAAACCTATGTGACCATGGATAATGCGGGTGTATGTGTGTATCGGGATGAAAAACCGGCAATTTTTGCGCCGGAGGGTTACGCTGGTGGCATGATTGTCTATCCTGCTTTTTTCAGTTCCAGAGAAGTGAAAGAAATGGGGATCGACACCACGAAGATCCGCAGTTCCCGCTCCACCGGAATACTCCTTGCGCCCTCCGGCATCTTCGTGACCTACAACAGCAGTAGCGCCCTGATGAAATGGCGCTACAAATCGGAAATGCGGGTCAAAGCATTGATCTGGAGTGTAATCTGCCAACAACGCCTGTCCTCACAGTTTCGCCATGAGGATGTTCATGGACTGATTCTGGGCAACAGCATGGATCTGGCTTATCAGATTTTGACCAGCACCGGAGGTCGCAAACATGATTTCTTCATGCTGGATGGCAGCTATGAGCATTTTCTTTATCTTACCAACGACCATCAGGGGGAGGTGACACTGGCACTATTGTGCGACCCTGGGAAAACTGCGGAGCTGGACCGTATTCTGCTCCAAGGTCTTACGGCGAGGCAACCCGGGCTGGCTATTGAGCATGACGGCATTTCACCAGATGGCTCACCAGTCCTGTTTGGCTATTTCTGCGATCTGCCCCGTATCGCACGCTTTAACACCTCTCTCGAACTATCCGAGCGCCCGGGCACACTGATCTGCTTTGACTTCCAGGCAGAGGTACTTCGCAGTTACTGCGGTTCCCGAGTGCGCTTCCAGACCATTGACTTCACAAAATTCGAGGGGAGGTTGTTCCCATAAACAAAAAGAAACTGATCATAGGCCTGGCAGCAGCGCCGGCCGCCGTATTTGCGATTCTATACGCAGGCGGTTTCCTGGCACAGCTGTTTGGCAATTACGCGGCGTGGAAACAGGGCGGCGGCATCCCCGGAGACGGAACTTCTCCGGCGATGGCATCGCCCGATTTTTTTACCTGTCTGGCCTCCGTGTTTCGTCCGCCCTACGGAGTGTACGGTGTCCTGATCTGCATCGGCCTGTTGGCAATTCTGCTGCTCATGGTCATGCGCATGGGCTACAGCGATACCGGAGAATATGATTCTGACCGGAATTTCATTTACTCGGCCAAGGGCACCTACGGTACCTCCGGCTGGATGAGCCGCAAGGAGATGGCCGGTGTGTTGGATCTGGTGCCTGACCTGCGCAAGCATAAAGGCGTTGTACTGGGAATGCTGGACAACAAGGCTGTCTGTATTCCTGAAAATCCCCATATCAACGGCAATCTGGCTGTGTATGGCTCCAGCGGCAGCATGAAAACCCGGTCCTTTTGCGTGAATCGCATCCTTCAGGCGGCGGTCCGCGGAGAATCCCTGATCATTTCAGATCCGAAAAGCGAGCTCTACGAAAAATCCAGCGAGTATCTGCGGGATCAGGGGTACTGTGTCAAGGTGTTCAATTTAGTCAATCCGGAAAACTCGGACAGTTGGAACTGCCTTTCCGAAGTGGAGGGGCAGGAACTGATGGCGCAGCTTTTTGTAGATGTCATCATTAAGAACACCATCAACAACGGCAAGGGCGACCATTTCTGGGATTCCTGTGAGATGAACTTGCTGAAAGCCCTCGTCCTCTATGTGGACCAGAGTTATGCTGAACAAAACCGCAATATCGGAGAGGTGTACCGGCTGCTGACTTTAAGCGGCGAGTCCGATTTGGACAGCCTGTTTGAGAACTTGCCGCCCACCCATCCGGCCAAAGCGCCATACAGCCTGTATAAACAGGCCAGCGATACAGTCCGCAGCGGCGTCATCATCGGCCTCGGCTCCCGTCTGCAGGTGTTCCAGTCGGAGCTGATTAAGAAGATCACCACCCGGGATGAAATTGACTTGGAGCTGCCCGGCCAGGAGCGGTGCGCCTACTTCCTTGTTACCAGCGACCAGGATAGCACCTTTGACTTTCTGGCAAGCCTGTTCCTGTCCTTCTGCTTCATCAAGCTGGTGCGGTATGCAGACAAGAACTGCGAAGGAGGCAAACTGCCGGTACCGGTGCATGTCCTGGGTGAAGAATTAACAGCCTGCGGCACCATTCCAGACCTCTCCCGCCGGTTAAGCGTCATTCGTTCAAGAAATATCTCTATGAGCTGTGTGTTTCAGAACTTGGCGGGCTTGCAGAATCGGTATCCTCTCAATCTCTGGCAGGAAATTCTGGGCAACTGCGACGCGCAGTTGTTCCTGGGCTGCACAGATGCCTTGACGGCAGAATTTATCTCCCAACGCACAGGTGAGGCCAGTATCAATGTTACCAGCAAGGCTAAGCAGCTGGGTACATGGCGCATATCCAATTACACACCGGAGTATCGGGAAACCAGCGGCGTAGGCCGCCGCAGGCTGATGACGATGGACGAAGTCCTTCGTATGGACGTTGACAGGGCCCTGATCATCATTCGGGGTAAAAATGTACTGGAGGTTGATAAATACGACTACTCCAAGCATCCGGAGTCTAAAAAAATGCGTTCCAGCAAAGCGGCTGCCCATGTACCGGCGTGGCGAAGCGCGAAGGCAGGCCAATCCAAGACCGCCGTCCATCCTGCCACGCCCGCCTCCCCTGCTGCCTCCGCTGCCCCTGATTCAAAGGGCAAAGTCCCGACCACCGGAAAAACCGGGAAGGTCGTTGCCGCAAGTAAAAATTCCATTATGGTAAAAAAGAAGGAGGAATCTCATGGCGAAGAAAAAGACCACAGTACCCCCTGAAGAAGAGCAGGTTCCCGGAATTGACGGTGCGATGAGCGCCAGCCCCAAAGACGAGTCCGGCTCTGAAGGATTGCTTCCTGCTGGGGAGCCTCTGGATACAACTGGTGAGGCCGGCGGAGGGGATTCCACGCCCCCGAACGTATCCAGCGAAGATACCACCCCGCCTGACGATGCCGACCCGCTTTTGCTGGGGGATGCAGAGATCCCCGAGGAGGGAGAGAAATCTATGGGTGATACCGCTGCAGAGACTGGAGAGGAAACTGTTTCCGGCGAGGGCGCGGCTGAGCCACAGTATGAAGACCTGCTCCGGGAGCTGGGGAACAGCACTCCTCTGGAAGTCGCTGGTGAAAGTGGCGAAGACGATGCACTCATGCTAGGCGACGGCGCAGAGCAAACAGGCCAGGGCGGTGAGGAAGATACAGAAGCGCCTCAATCTGAGGATCATACCTCGGTGCCCAAGGAAGAAGCTGACACGGCTGATCCTGTCCCATCCAGGAGCACAGAGCGGGATCGCTATGTGCTGACCATCAATGCCAAGGACCGCATCGAAACGGACGAAGACCGCGCGGAGTTGGTCTGGCACGAGATCCGTACGTCCCACATCAATGGCAGAATGCTCACCGGAACCCTGGACGGCGTGGAGCAGACGGAGTCCGGCATGACCATCGTGGTCGTGGACTATAAAGGGTACCGTATTGCGATCCCCATTCGGGAAATGATGCTCCACAAGGGGTCAATCCCCTATGGTGCCGAGTATTACAGCCTGATGGACCGGCTCAACCGCATCGCTTCCTCTATGATGGGCGCGGAAATCGACTTCATTGTGCGCGGGATCGACAAAGGCCAGCCGCAGTGTTGTGGCGAGTCGGAGAGCCGCCATGCTCCGCAAGCGCAGACTTTCTATATGGATGTCAGCGAAGCGACTGGGGCCCTCTGGTCTATGAGGGGCGTGTCGTTCAAGCCCGGGTCGTGGGCGTTGCGGAAAAGGCCCTGCGTGTAGAGGTGTTCGGTGTTGAGTGCGTTATCCTCGCCCGGGATCTCTCTGTTGATTGGCTCGGCGATGCCAGAGACCGCTACAGTGTCGGTGACCGTGTGCTGGTGCGGGTACAGACCATTGACCGCAGCGATATCAATAATATCTCCATTACGGCGGACATCCGCAGCATTTCCGCTGATACGAGCCAGGACCGGCTGCAAAAGTGCCAGGTCCAGAGCAAATACGTGGGACGTGTGACCGACTTCCGGCATGGAGTCGCCTACATCCGTCTAAACAATGGTGTAAATGCCATCGCGCACACCTGCCTGGACCGCCGTATGCCTGGGAAAAAGGATGACGTCAGCTTTGCCGTCACAAAGCTGGACGAGGAGCGCGGAGTGGCTGTGGGGATTATTACCAGAATCATCAAACAAAATCTATAAGAAGGAGCGGCCGTCCATGAAACATTTTGCCAAGCTGGCCTTTTGCCTGCTGCTGGCGCTGTCCATGATGACCAGTGCGTTTGCCGCGGAAGTGCCGGATTCTCTGGTGACAGAGAACCTGAACGGGCAGCAGCGGCTTATCAAGACCTATACGCTCTCCCCAGACGTTGATCCGGATACGCTTCAGGAAGAGGATTTCAC
>ENA-OPZZ01001091-OPZZ01001091.1-human-gut-metagenome-genome-assembly--contig:-NODE-1091-length-18441-cov-5.414765_pt1 | contig 18441 bp, 18 predicted proteins | sample MGYA00242487_ERZ504511 | MGnify/ENA primary metagenome ERZ504511 (study PRJEB26092, sample SAMD00036241) | human gut metagenome | host: Homo sapiens | study: EMG produced TPA metagenomics assembly of... | reverse complement strand
TAATCTGTAGAAGCTGTGGTTCATGAACATCTTTTGGATTGATCTTATCGTTATTTAATGATCGGTACGTAATCTAGGACATGAAAATTGCGATTTCTGCATGTGGATATTTTTTCTGTAAAAGATATGCATGCATTCCTGTTGCCAGTGCATCTTTTCTAAAATCATCCAATCCTAAGAGAGCAGCAAATCCGACACCTCTCATTCCACCCATGATCGCTCGTTCCTGAGCATTGAGACGGTATGGGAATATTCTCTTTCTTCCACCCAAATGCAGTGTCTTATATTTGTCTGAATTATATGTTTCCTGGAAGACTGTAACAAAATCTGCCCCACATTCATGCAGATATGCATAATCTTTAGAATCCATTGGATATACTTCAAGACCGATCAGTTTAAAATATTTCTTTGCGATCTTACATGCTTCCCCGATATACTCAACACTTGATTTGTTTGGACTTTCTCCAGTCAGGATCAAAACTTCTTCCAATCCTGTCTCTGCGATCGCCTGCATTTCTTTTTCAATCTCTTCTGCATTAAGCTGTGCACGTTTGATCTTGTTGTGGCAATTAAATCCACAGTAAACACAATAATTTTCACAGTAGTTTGCAATATATAACGGAGTAAAGATCGCTACAGAGTTTCCAAAATGTTTTCTTGTCTCTTTCTGTGCTTTCTGTGCGATTTCTTCCAAAAACGGCAATGCCGCTGGCGATAATAAAGCTTTGAAATTATCAACAGAACAAGTTTCTGCTGCCAATGCTTCTTTGACATCTTTTGCTGTATAAATGTCTGCATCATAGCTGTTCATCTCTGCGATGACACGGTCCATGATATCTGAATCAATCGCTTCCATATCATCCGTATATTTCATATGATCTGTATTCTCATCAATTCTTATACTCATGATTAATCCTCCAAAAATCCTGTTAATGGTGATGATGCGCTAGAACCTTTTTCAATGACTCTTCCAAGTCCTGCCAGATATGCGCTTCTTCCTGCCTCAATTGCTTTCTTAAATGCTTCTGCCATGGCTGGAATATCACCTGCAGTTGCGATTGCTGTATTCGCCATCACTGCAGCTGCACCCATTTCCATTGCTTCACATGCCTGAGATGGTTTTCCGATTCCTGCATCTACAATAATCGGAAGATCGATCTCATCGATCAAAATCTGGATAAAGTCTTTCGTACAGATTCCTTTGTTAGATCCAATTGGAGACCCAAGAGGCATAACTGCAGCTGCCCCAGCATTTACAAGATCTCTGGCTGCATTTAAGTCTGGATACATATATGGCATAACAACAAATCCTTCTTTGGCAAGGATTTCTGTTGCCTTGATCGTTTCATAGTTATCTGGAAGCAGATATTTAGAATCATGAATAACTTCAATCTTAACGAAATCTCCGCATCCTACTTCTCTTGCAAGTCTTGCAATACGAACTGCTTCTTCTGCATTTCTTGCTCCAGATGTATTTGGAAGAAGTGTGACACCTTCTGGAATATAGTCAAGAATATTAGCTGTATCATTTGTGTTCGTTCTTCGAAGTGCTAATGTAATGATCTGTGCTCCTGCATTCTGCACTGCTGCATTGATCAGATCTAAGGAATATTTTCCTGATCCTAAGATAAATCTTGAATCAAATTCATGTCCACCGATGATTAACTTGTCCTGTTTCATGTTATTCTCCTTTATATATGCATAATTTTCTTATCTCTTTGTACCTGTTATCTTCAGATCATCCGCCACCGACAAAGGCTACGATCTCTAATGTGTCACTGTCACTTAAGATCACATTCGCATATTCCCCTTTAGGAACGATTTCTCCATTTCTTTCCACTGCGATTCTCTTATCTGAAAATCCTTCCTGTGTTAAGAAATCAGATAATGCGACAGGGTCTTTTAATGTTTTTGTCTCTCCATTTAATCTCATCTGCTTTCCTCCTTGACTGACTTTCCTTTTATCTTTAAAAGGAACAAAAAAAGGGTCCACAAAGAAGCATCACACCCGAGGTGGTGTGCCCCTTCATGGACCCGATAGTTCAGATTCACTCTTGTTGTAGATTATCATATTGATATTTTTTTGTCAAGTGATTATTGCATTTTGTTTTTTGTGTGATATAATATCTTTGTGCTTTAATCAGCACTTTGACATTTGTTTGAATCCTCTTTGGCATTTTATATGCCAGGGGGATTTTTTATTTCTTGATCGTTATATTTTTATTCCAGATTTAATATTTCAAAAACTTTAACCCTTTCCTTTAACCAATTCAAATATAAACAAAATAAAAAAGCTACAAACCGCATAAATACGAAGTTTGTAGCTTATGACTCCAACGAGAATCGAACTCGTGATTCGACCTTGAGAGGGTCGCGTCTTAACCGCTTGACCATGGAGCCAGATTTATATTCGAGGTGGTCTGTTGCAACCACCTCTATCTATTATACATATTATTTTTATAATGTCAAGAACTTTTTTAAATTAAATTTCTTATTTTCAAATAATCCAAAATCATTTTTACACATCCATCGATTCCAAGGATTCCTTCGTCCAGACATAATTCATATCCATTGGACATGCCCCATATTTCATTTGTGTAATATTTATGAAATTCATAACGTTTTGAATCTTCTGTTTCTATTTCTTTTTTAGCTTGTTCTTTGCTTATTCCAAGATATTTCATAAGATTTTTAATTCGAATATTCTTGTCTGCATGCATAAAAATTCTTACCGTATTCGGACGATCTCTGAAAAGATAATTTCCACAGCTATCCATCACGACGCCTCCCGTATTACCAATAATCTTTTTGATAATCCTGAAAGGTACATCATTAGAACTCACATTCTCACTCATTGCGATTGCATATAACAGACTGTTTACTTTTCTGTCATTAAAAAATGCATTTAATTCATCATAATCATCCGTTCCTTCTACTACTCTTAGAAGATGTGCCTTGTCATAAAGTGGCAGTTCAAATTGTCTTCGAATTTTTCTGCTACTTTATCTCCCATTGTTCCATGCTCTCTTCCGATCGTGATGATCATTTTTTCATCTGCCATGATTTCTTCCTCCTATTTTAAATAAGCTGAGCAAATCCTGATACAAATACAACAGTCAAAAGTCCTGCTACTGCTACTGCCAGACTGCTCATTGCACCTTCGACTGGTCCCATCTCAATTGCTCTTGCTGTTCCGATCGCATGAGATGCTGTTCCAAGTGCCAGACCTTTTGCCAATGGATTTTTTATTTTAAAGATATGGAATACTGTATCTGCGATCACATTTCCAAGAATTCCTGTAATAATGATCACTGCAACTGTAATTGTCACGATTCCACCTAATTCTTCTGATATTCCAATTCCGATCGCTGTTGTGATCGATTTAGGAAGCATTGTTACATACTGTTGGTGGTTAAATCCAAATAACATACAAAGAACAAAAATTCCTGTTAAACTTGCTAATGTTCCTGATAATATCCCACAAACAACTGCAACCTTATTTTTCTTTAGTAATTCTAACTGCTCATATAGAGGTACAGCAAGACACACTGTTGCTGGCGTCAACAAATAAGATATGTATTTCGCACTTGCGTTATATACTTCATAACTGATTCCAAATACTTTCAATGCCAGGATCACAATAACTATAGATACTAATAATGGATTTAATATCGCTAATCCCAGCTTTCTCTTTAAAAATAGTCCGATCTCATATGCGATCAAACTGATCGTTACTCCTGCAAACAATGATTGTCTGAACATTTCATTCATTTTTGATTCCTCTCTTCTGTGCTATCATTTGTGCTATTTTTCCTGTGACTACCATAACAAATATTGTGATCACTACAGTTATGACTAGTATTGGCAGTAATAATGGCTGTAAAACTTTCCACGAATCAATTAATCCAGCTGCTGCTGGAATAAACATAACGGGCATGATCTCAATCAGAAAAAATGCTGCCTCTTTAACTTGACTCGTCTTCAAAATACCAGTCACCAGACATAACAACATTAACACCAGTCCATACACACTAGCCGGAATTGGCAATGGTATAAACATCTTAAGCACTTCTCCCAAAAAAGAGAGTAGTAAAATAATCATAAATTGTCTAAGAAATTTCATACAATCCTCCAGTTTTTCATATTAAGTCTTTTTCTTGTATACAATATTATGGTACTACCAACTTTTAATGTCAATACTTTATTTCTTGTCCTTAATGAAAAAATAGAATCCTGCATCAACAAAATTCTATTTTTTTCACGTGAATCACTTTACAACTTTCACAGCCTTAGTATTGATATATCCAACGAATTTTCCTGACTTGGTATACAATGCAAGATATTTGTTTCCATTCTCATGTTTATATCTGTATTTTGCAACATATGTCTTCTTATAAACTTTTGTTCTTGATTTCTTCCATTTGAAATTCTTATATAGTTTATATTTTTTACTCTTGATCTTTACACGTTTTCCATAAGCGTATGCTTTTCCCTGCTCTGGCAGTGTTGCTGAACCTAAGCGTTTGACTGCTTTCTTGTTAATATACCCAACAAATTTACCACCTTTTGTATAAAGAGCCAGATATTTATTTCCATTCTTATGGTCATATCTGTATTTTGCTACATATGTCTTTTTATAAATTTTTGTTTTTGATTTCTTCCATTTGAAATTCTTGTAAAGTTTATAATTTTTCTTTGTAACTTTCACTCGGTAATTATAATTGATCGCAGGCCCTGCTGCTGTTCTTGTATATACAACATTTTGCGTTGCATTTTCTTCTTTCACACCTTTTACAGTCACCTGGTACTTCTTATTACTTGGATAATATCCAGAGAATTTTGGTAATGTGATCGTTCGGCTCTTTCCAACTTCCACTTTTACATACTGTGTTGCATAAACTTCTTTTCCATTTTTATCAACAATCTTCAATGCTATGATCTGTTCTTTTCCTTTGGATACAGAATCTTTGTAGAACTTCAATGACTGCAATGGATATCCGTTGGAATCAAATAACGTCTGGTTATCCCAGCTGCTTCCACCCCATGCTGGCTGTCCATTATAATACATCTTGTTATCTGGATAGTATCCTTTTGCTCCCTGGGCTGCCCATCCGGTTCCATAACGATCAGACATATCCTTATTGTACTTCCAATTGGTCCATCCTGCTTTTACTGGAATCCATGCTCCCTCCCAGTAAAAAGCTCCAAGTCCATTATCATTTGATAACAATATCTGATACATATCCGTCAATGCATCCACCTGTCCCTGTGGATCATCAGAATATACTTTTGCATTTGCATGTCCTTCACCAATAACATTTGGTGTACCATCCGCATCTTTTAAGCTATTAAGCCAGCTTGTTTCCATAACCGCATACATTTTTCCTCTTGACTTGGCAAGATTTTCTATTTTCTGAAGTCCAGCTAATGCATTTTTACTAGAATTTCCTTGCCAGAATTGATAAAATGAACTGCCAAAAACATCATAATCCACTCCATTTTGTTCCCATGCATTCATAATTTCTGAACATTTTCCATAGCCCATACTTTCAAGATGCAGTGTAACTAATGCTTTTGGTGTGCATTCTCTGACTGCTTTGATCCCCGCTTTTAAATATCCACATAAAATCTTGGCGTTCTTTGCATTGCCCCATGTATCTTTATAAGTTTCTCCCTTTGAATAATCTGGCATGATATCAAGCATTCCATTTGTAATCTCATTTCCAACTTGTACCATTCCGATATCTGCTCCAACTTCCTGGAATTTCTTTATCGTATCCTTTGTAAAATCGTAAACATTTTGTTTCATCTTTTCTGTATCATTTTTATCTTTTTCCCAAGCTTTTGGTATCTTTTGAAGTGCTGGATCCGCCCAGAAATCAGAGTAGTGGAAATCTAGCAGAAGTTTCATATCATACTGTGCAGCTTCTTTTGCAATTTCAAGGCCAGTTGCCACATCATTCGCACCACCTCCGTATGTTTCTCCTTTTTCATTTGTTGGATCATTCCAAATACGGATTCGGATATAATTAACTCCATTATCATGCAATACTTTTAACAATGATGTTTCTTTTCCGTCAAAATCATAGTATTTTACGCCTGCTTTCTTTAGTGCTGTATAGGATGAAATATCCATTCCTCGAATGGAACTTTGTGACATGTTATTAAGTTTTTTGACAGAAGCTGTTAGATTCTTAAGTCCTGTATCTCCACCATATTCCCATGGATCTTTATACGTGCTTACATCAACCTGATTTCCCTGTGCATAAGCAAAGATTGCAAGAGAAGACATTGCTTGTCCATTTTCATCAAAAAATGAATCCCATGCCCCAACAAAATCTGCATCATTGTAGATCAATCCACCTGCATTTTTCTCATCGATCGTTGCCTGAAGATAATCATAGATGCTCTTTGTCTGCGTCTTTATGCTGGCTTTCCCTTCTGAATCTTTCCATGGACATTTGACACTGGAAATGATCATCTGCTTTCCTGCTGCCTTTTCTTCTACTGTATTCTTTAATGTTTTTACATAATTGTCATTGTGTGCATCCGGATAGATGTTTACTCCAATATAATCATATCCTGCACCCTCATATTTTTCACAGGCATATCCGAGCTGTTCTATAATATATTGGATATCAGAAGCCTTTCCTGGCGCTGCAAAACTAAATGCGGCTTTTATTCCAGCATCTTTTACAATCTTTGAAATCTCTGCCATCGCACAATATCCGTCCCAATTGCTCAAAGTCAAGAAATTATAGTTTACTTCATTTCCGATCGTGATCATCGTTGGGACTGCATCTGCTGCCTTCAATTCTTTGATGACGTTTTTTGTATACTCCAGTGCCTTTTCTTCTGCTGAATCAGTATCCCAACCATCTGGTAATTTCTGCACCCCTGCATACGTTATATCATCAGAATATAACAATGTCACATTTGTTTTTAATCCTGCTTTCTTGGCTTCTTTTAATGTCTTCTTAGCGTTTTCTAAAGACAGATAGCTTTCATTACCATCTTTATCTTTTGCTGGGTTCACTGCAACTTTCACAGAAATCGTATTGATCCCCTGTGATCTTACATATTCAAACACATTGGAAACTTCGATTCCTTTGTAATTTTTCCAGACTTTTTTCCACGCATTTTTTTGCAATTGATAATGGGAAAAATCTGCTCCTAGAACCGTGTTATCTCCAATTCCATTTATTTTTTTGTATTGTGTCAGATCATTCTCTGCCTGACTGGTTTGTGAGACAGTATTCGTATCTGCTTTTACATGATGTGATAACTGTGAAATTGTTGTTCCTTCCATCGCCGTGATCAATGCTGCGATCATTATAGTTGTTACCAGTTTTCTTACCTTTTGCATAAACTACCCTCCTGTTATTTGACAACTTTTGCAGCCTTCGTATTGATATATCCAACGAATTTTCCTGACTTGGTATACAATGCAAGATATTTGTTTCCATTCTCATGTTTATATCTGTATTTTGCAACATATGTCTTTTTATAAACTTTTGTTTTTGATTTCTTCCATTTGAAATTCTTATATAGTTTATATTTTTTACTCTTGATCTTTACACGTTTTCCATAAGCGTATGCTTTTCCCTGCTCTGGCTGTGTTGCTGATCCTAATCGTTTTACCGCTTTCTTATTAATGTACCCAACAAATTTACCACCTTTTGTATAAAGAGCCAGATATTTATTTCCATTCTTATGGTCATATCTGTATTTTGCTACATATGTCTTTTTATAAACTTTTGTTTTTGATTTCTTCCATTTGAAATTCTTGTAAAGTTTATAATTTTTCTTTGTAACTTTCACTCGGTAATTATAACTGATCGCAGGTCCTGCTGCTGTTCTTGTATATACAACACTTTGCGTTGCATTTTCTTCTTTCACACCTTTTACGGTCAGTTGGTAATTCTTATTGCTTGGATAATATCCAGAAAATTTTGGTAATGTGATCTTGCGGGTCTTTCCTACTTCAACTTTGATATACTGGGTAGGATATACTTCTTTTCCATTTTTATCAACGATCTTCAATGCTATGATCTGTTCTTTTCCTTTGGATACAGAATCTTTGTAGAACTTCAATGACTGCAATGGATATCCGTTAATATCAAACAGTGCCTGATTATCCCAGCTTGTTCCACCCCATGCTGCTTTTCCTTTGTAATACATTTTAGAATCTGGAAAATATCCAAGTGCACCTTTCGATGCCCATCCTGTACCATACTGATCTGCGATCTGCTTATTATATTCCCAGTTTTTCCATCCTGCTTTTACTGGAATCCATGCACCTTCCCAATAGAATGTACCTAATCCATTATCCTGTGATAACACGGTATCATAAAGATCTGTAAGTTCATTTACCTGTCCTTGTGGTCCTACTTCATATGCACCTGTATTTGTACTGTCTCCGATAGAATTTGGTGTACCGTCTCCATCATTTAAACTATTAACCCAGCTTGTCTCAAATACTGCAAACATCTTTCCATAGGAAGCGGCCAGTGTCTGCACATCTTTCAATGTCTTTGGCGTATTTGCTTTTGCTGCAATGGACCAGAATGGATAATATGAAGATCCTAAAACATCATAGTCCACATTATCTCTCTTCCATGTATTCATGATCGTTTTGTATTTCCATACATTTGGTGTTTCAAGATGTAATGCAACCAAAGCCTGCGGTGTATATTCTCTGACTGCTTTAATTCCGGCTTTTAAATATTTATTTACTTCTGTTGATTTCTTTTTATCTCCCCAGATGACATTAAAAGATTCTCCTTTGTCTCTGTTAGAGTATATTCCAAGAAGTCCGTTGGTAATTTCATTTCCTACCTGAACCATTCCAATGTTTGCCCCGCCATCTTTAAATTTCTGAATAGATTCTTTGGTGAAATCATATACATCTGAACACATCTTTTCTGTATTATTTACATCCTTTTTCCATGCTTTTGGAATTAACTGAACCGCTGGTTCTGCCCAGAAATCCGAATAATGAAAATCAAGCAGAACTTTCATATCATATTGGGCTGCCTCTTTTGCGATCTCTACACCTGTGGAAACATCATTTCCACCACCGCCATAGGTTTCCCCATCTGCATTAAACGGATCATTCCAGATCCTGATCCTGATATAGTTGATTCCATTATCATGAAGTACTTTTAATAACGGTGTCTCATTTCCTTCATAATCATAATATTTCACTCCTGCTTTCTTTAATGCAAGATAAGATGAAATATCCATTCCTCGGATAGAACTCTCAGACATTCCTTTGACTTTTTTGATCGTTACTTTTTGATCTTTTAATCCTGTATCTCCACCGTATTCCCATGGATCTTTGTAGCTGCTTACATCAACCTGATTTCCTTGTGCATAAGCAAAGATTGCAAGAGAAGACATTGCTTGTCCATTTTCATCAAAGAATGAGTCCCATGCCCCGACAAAATCTGCATCATCATAGATCAATCCACCTGCATTTTTCTCATCGATCGTTGCCTGAAGATAATCATAAATGCTCTTTGTCTGTGTCGTTATACTGGCTTTTCCTTCTGAATCTTTCCATGGACATTTGACACTGGAAATGATCATCTGCTTTCCTGCTGCCTTTTCTTCTACTGTATTCTTTAATGTTTTTACATAATTTTCATTGTGTGTATCCGGATAGATATTTACTCCAATATAATCATAATCAACATCAGCATCTCCTAATTTTCCAATGATCCATTGAATATCTGAAGCATCTGCTGTTGGTGCCGATACACTAACAGCCGGTTTGATTCCTTCTTCTCTGATCATTTTCGAGATTTTGCTCATTGCAACAAAGCCTTCCCATCCATCTCCACTACTCATATTTAAGAAATTATAGTTTACTTCATTTCCAATCGTGATCATCGTTGGGACTGTATCTGCTGCCTTCAATTCTTTGATGACATTTTTTGTATACTCCAGCGCTTTTTCTTCTGCTGAATCAGTATCCCAACCATCTGGTAATTTCTGCACCCCTGCATACGTTATATCATCAGAATATAACAATGTAACATTTGTTTTTAATCCTGCTTTCTTGGCTTCTTTTAATGTCTTCTTAGCGTTTTCTAAAGACAGATAGCTTTCATTACCCTCTTTATCTTTTGTTGGATTCACTGCAACTTTCACAGAAATCGTATTGATTCCCTGTGATCTTACATATTCAAACACATTGGTAACTTCGATTCCTTTGTAATTTTTCCAGACTTTTTTCCACGCATTTTTTTGCAGTTGATAATGGGAAAAATCTGCTCCTAAAACCGTCTGACTGCTGATTCCATTTATTTTCTTATACTGTGACATATCATTCGTATCACTGCTTATTGTTTCTGCCTTTGACTCCGCTTTTACGTTATGTGCAAACATTGGCATGGATGTTAATCCTGTTGAAACAGTTAATGTTGCTGCCATCAATGTTGTCAATATCTTTTTAACTTTGTTCATTTAACTTCTCCTTCCCTATCCTTTGTTATTTTTCTTACATTTTAACGCATGTAAATCATAAATGTGAATAAATCCTTCTGAAATTGTATTCCTTTTGCACTTTCATATTTCCATGCCTGTCCTGGCACTCCATAAATATAATATGCAGATGATGTCAACCCTCCTCTCTCTAATCGTTCTCTCTTAAACCAGTTTCCAAAAGAGCTGGTTGGTCTGCTCTTGATCGGATGAGAATCTAAGACCAGATATTTTTTTGTCTTGGGATTAAAATCAGCAACTGTTACATAATGTCCTGGTACATGCGAGATTGCTACACAACCTTTTTTCAGATATTCTCTTACTTCTGATGTACTGTAAGTTGTCTTAATATAAGTGAACCCATATGTGTCTCCAAATTTCTTCGCTGCCGCCTTAAAAATCCCATCATGTGTTCCGGCACCTATGATCCTGTAATGTTTCTCCACTGCATAATCTGCAAACAACATTGGATCAACAAATTGTCCATTCAATGCATATACTGCATTTGTGATCGCCACAACTCCGCAGCCTGCTGCTGCCATTTTCCCACTGTAATCCGAAACATTTCCATAATCTTTTCTGGCCCATGCAGGATCAAACTGCATAAAATCACGATACGGATATACATTTTTATTGTTAAGACGCATTACCTGCCATTGATAGGACTTCTGTGATGCTTCTTTCTGTGGTTTTGTGAAACAGTTGTTCATATCTTTTATTTTACCGTCTGTCAAGGTACCATTTTCATCCATTGACAGATATTTTTCATTTTTCATATTTTTGATATAAAAATGATCGTACTCACGTATTAGTTTCCATGTGTGATCTTCTTTGCTTTGATTCAAAATCGAAACTTGATATTTCTGATTTCCCAGAAAAATGATCTGTACACGAATTCCTTCTCCAGAAGCTTTATTTTGTATCCAATAAGTTCCATTTCCTAGCAACTGTTTTTCATTTCCATTATATGGAATAGCTTCCTTATGATACAAATCTCTATCAATCCATCCAATTCCATATGCTTTCTTTTTCTCATAAATCACCTGAACATGATCGGATGTTTTACTAACCACGATCACTCCTGAATATCTTGGCGCTACCCCTATCTTTTTACTTCCTGAAGATGTTTCAAAAACATTCATCTTTTTTTTCAAAAATGCATAACTCTTTTTGAATGAACGATCATAAATCTTCCCAGCAAATTCATCATAGACCGTCTGGGGATTATCAAAATATCCTGGCTGTGCTGCCTGTATTTTGATGCCTGAGATCATGCAAAGAACAAGGCATATCACTACACAGATCCTTCTCTTATTTTTCCTGTATTGTTTTGTCATTTGATTTTCCTTTTATTTTGTTAATTCTATTGACAGTATATCATTTTCATGATAAATTATTAATCAGTTCTGCTGCTGTGGCACAGGAGGTAGCGCACCTCATTGGTAGTGAGGAGGTCACGGGTTCAACTCCCGTCAGCAGCTTTATAAAGAAGACTTAAAACATCCGTTTTAAGTCTTCTTTTTATTTTTCTTATCTTTACTTTAACTTTCCTGATCATTCCTGATCTTCCTGCGAATCCTCTGAATCGCATTATCAATGGATTTATCACTTTTTCCAAGTTTTTTTGCAATCGTTGTATATGTTTCTCCATTCAGATAATGATACATCACCTGTTTTTCGAATTTACTTAAATTCTGGTCAAGCATTTTGTAATAATCATTTAATTCTTCCTTTCGAAGCATCATCTCCTCCGGAGTTTCCTCCGGAGTTTCTAAGATTTCATCCAATGATAATTCTTCTTCCTGATTCTTTTGTTCAAACAGAGAGATTGCTGTATTCAACGGAATATGTTTTTTTCTGTTAAATGCAGTGATCGTTGTATAGATCTGTCTTTGCACACACAGATAAGCAAACGTTGAAAACGAAGTGTTTTTTTCTTCCTGATAGGATGTCACTGCTTTAAAAAGCCCGATCATTCCTTCCTGGATCAGATCTTCTTCATCCCCACCTGCAAGAAAAAAGCTCCTTGCCTCTTTCCTTACCATATCCCTGTATCTCTCTAACAGACATTCCATCGCATCATCATTACCGCTTTGGATCTGTCTGAGCAATTTCTCATCAGAAATTGTTTTTAATTCTTTCATTCTTTATTTTCCCAGTCGTTGTCTTACAACTTCAAACGCCAGAACACCTGCTGCTACAGAAGCATTCAGTGAATCAATATCTCCTTTCATTGGAATAGATGAGATAAAGTCACACTTTTCCTTTACCAAACGGCTCACACCGCTTCCTTCATTTCCAATAACAAGCCCGATCGATCCCGTCAGATTCTGACGATAAATCACTTCTCCATCCATATCTGCACATGCAAACCACATACCACGTTCTTTTAATTCATCCATTGTTTTTCCAATATTTGTTACTTTCACAACTGGTGTATAATTGATCGCACCTGCAGATGTTTTTGCTACGGTTGGTGTAATTCCAACTGCACGATGCTTTGGAATGATCACTCCATGTGCACCTGCAAGATTTGCTGTACGAATGATTGCCCCAAGATTATGAGGGTCTTCAATCCCATCTAACAGGATAAAGAAAGGATCCTCACCCTTTTCTTCTGCTCTTTTAAACAGATCCTCAATCGTTCCATATTCATATGCCGCGACAATTGCCACAACTCCCTGATGATGTTCATTTGTCAGCTGATTCAAGCGTTCTTTATCTACAAATTTAAGAATCGCATCTGTTTTCTTTGCCTCTCTTACGATCGTACGGATCGGTCCATCCTGACATCCATCCAATACAAAAATCTTGTCAATTGGTTTCTTTGCTCTTAAAGCCTCGATCACGGCATTACGCCCTGCGATCAGATCTTCTTTATGATTCATGTTCTTCTCCTGTTTCTTCTTTTTTATTCAAATCAAAACCGATCCCGATCAATTCGATGATGCGGTCCATATCTCCTGCCAGATATAAATATCCAACCAAAGCTTCCACTCCAGTTGCTTTTCTGTAATCCATCATAGATGCATTCTTTGCAACAGAACCTGATTTGGAATTTCTTCCACGTTTATAAACAGCCATTTCTTCTTCTGTCAAAAATGGCTCGATCTTTTCAAACACTTCTTTTTGTGCAGAAGCTTTGACCATACTGCTTGATTTTTTGTGATACTTATTCACACTCATATTCCCTGCAGACATAACGATCGTTCGGATCACGATCTCATAGATCGCATCTCCAATGTAAGCAAGAGATAATGGAGAGTAACTTTTAGGATCCAATCCATCAAGATACAATCCTTCTTTGATCTTTTGAATTAAGCTCTGCTCCATTTTACACCTTCTCTTGTATCTTTTAATACGATACCCTGCTCTAATAACTGGTCTCTGATTTCGTCTGCTCTTGCAAAATCTTTGTTCTTTTCTTGCCGCCTGACGTTCTTCGATCAGTTTTTCGATTTCTTCATCTAGGATCTCTTCTTCTTTTTGTTGTTTCAATTCCAAGAACGCTGCAAAGATCTTCTAATACTTTTAGTATTTTCTTTGCATAGTCTGCACTGAAGTCTTTCACTGTTGAGTTTGATTCACGCACGATCTCAAAAATAGCCGAAACTGCATCTGCTGTGTTAAAGTCATCTTCCATTGCATCTTCAAATTTCTTTACAAGTACTTCTATATTAGCAAAATGTTCTGTTTCTTCTTTGCTTAAAGAACCTGTTTCTTCTTTAGCTGCCATCTCTCTGCATAGATCAATTGCTGTCAAGATACGGTCTAATCCTGTTTTTGCACTTTCTACTAAAGTATCACTAAAGTTTAATGGGGTTCTGTAGTGTGCACTTAACATGAAGAAACGGATCACCTGTAATGGATACTTTTCTCCAATTTCACGCACTGTAAAGAAGTTTCCTGCTGATTTAGACATTTTCTTATTGTTGATATTTAAGAAACCATTATGCATCCAGTAATTCGCAAACTTCTCCCCATTGCATGCTTCACTCTGTGCGATCTCATTTTCATGATGAGGGAAGATCAAGTCTTCTCCACCTGCATGAATATCAATTGTATCTCCGATATATTTCTTAGACATCTCAGAACACTCAATATGCCATCCTGGTCTTCCTTCTCCCCATGGAGAATCCCATGCGATTTCTCCTTCTTTCTTTGGTTTCCATAATACAAAATCAAGAGGATCTTCCTTTCCTTCTTCTCCTGTTACCTTGATCTCGCGATGTCCTGCTTCTAGATCATCAATATTTTTCTTGGAGAGTTTTCCATAATCTTTAAAAGATCTTGTCTTAAAGTATACAGTTCCATCTACTTCATATGCATGCCCTTTTTTGATCAATGTCTGAATCATTTTGATCATTCCACCGATTTCTTCTGTCGCTCTTGGCTGGTGGGTTGCAGGTTTGATATTTAACGCTTCCATATCTTGTTTGCATTCCTTAATATATCTTTCTGCGATCTCTGTTGCTGTTACACCTTCTTCATTTGCCTTCTTAATGATCTTGTCATCGACATCTGTGAAGTTTGAAACATAATTTACTTCATATCCTTTATATTCAAAGTAACGACGCACCGTATCAAAAATGATCATTGGTCTTGCATTTCCAATATGAATGTAGTTATACACCGTTGGCCCACAAACATACATTCCAACTTTCCCTGGATGCACCGGTACAAATTCTTCTTTTTGTCTTGTCAGTGTATTGTAGATTTTCATTTTTCTTTTTCCCTTCTGATTGCTTCTGAATTTTGATAATGTATAATAAATGTTTCCAGTGCCTGTCGTAATTCAGCATTCTCTCTTGCGAGCTTTTCGATATCCATATCGACTGGATTTGGAAGATCGATCTGGTCAAGCACAATACTCTGAATGCGATTGACTCTCTCTCCATCCTGTTTAACTACCTTACCTGGAACTCCGACAACAGTAGAATTCGGCGGTACATCAGATACAACAACACTTCCTGCACCAATCTTTGAGTTCTTTCCAATTGTAATAGATCCCAAAACCTTAGCACCTGAACTGATCATAACATTATCTTCGATCGTTGGATGACGTTTTCCAGTTTCATTTCCAGTTCCACCTAATGTAACACCTTGATATAAGGTCACATTATTTCCGATGATCGTCGTCTCGCCAATGACCACTCCATGCCCATGGTCAATAAAGAACCCTTCTCCGATCTGTGCACCTGGATGAATCTCAATTCCAGTTTTTCTCGCCCATTTCTGAGAAATCTTTCTAGCTTTGTAAAACTCTCCTTTCTTATATAATTCGTGTGCAACACGATGCCAATACAGTGCTTTTACATAAGGATACAAAAAAACTTCTTTCTCTTCCCTTAACGCAGGGTCTCTTAGTTTGATCGTATCATATTGGCTTTTCGCAAATTCTCGAAAACCCATCATAATTTCTAAACCTCCAATATATAGTATGTAATTTACAGGACTTTTTATATCATAGAGGATTCCATCAAAATTTTCTATAATACAAAAAACTCCGTCTCTAAATAAAGAGACGGAGTATATCCGCGGTTCCACTCTTTTAAAAGTTCCTGATCTTCTTATTATATATCTGACTAATATCACTTGATCAGGATACTTTCACTCGAATCCGTTAACGCCGGCAACGTACAAAACTACTTTATTCATCTTGTCTGCTCCCAGATGCATTCCAGACATCTTCCCTCAAAGCCGCTTCCAGCCGATGGCAGCTTCTCTCTGACAGTTCCAACTTGTCTGTACTAATTCTGTTCATTGCATTTAACTACGAATAGTTTATGCTTTTTCATACAAAATGTCAACAGATTCTTATTTTTCATACAAAGTATTTGTTATTTATTCTGGTAAAACTCTCGCCTTCACAACAGCCTTCTTCACTGCACTTCCTACAATGATCGCGATCACAATCTTTGCCGCATCTCCTGGAAGATATGGAATCACACCTGCATATAATCCCTGTACAAATGTTAAATGCATCTGTGCACACAGCCAGATTGTTCCAAATGCATATGTTACTGCTGTTCCAAGTACCATACCAATTACTGCCATCACTATGTTCCCCGAGAATTTTTCTACAAAGAATCCACTGATCAATGCCAAAAAGATAAATCCAACCAAATATCCTCCTGTTGGTCCTGCAAGTTTAGCAAGCCCACCACTAAATCCTGAAAATACTGGAAGTCCTACTGCTCCGATCAGAAGGTATACAAGATAACTGATCGTTCCACGTTTCATCCCAATAACCATTACTGCAAAATAAATCACCAAGTTCGTAAATGAAATCGGTACTGGTGTAAATGGCAATGTGATCGACATTGGTCCTAAAATACAAGTTAATGCTGCCATTAATGCAATCAGTGTTAAATCCTGAATTTTCATTGTTTGTTGTTCCATAATAAATTTCTCCCTCACTTTTATTATCTTCCTGTACTGACTGCCATTATATATCATCAATCCCTTATTGTCAACTTTGTTTTTTTAAAAGTTAACAATAAGGGGGTCTTTTGATCATTCTAAAAAAAGAAAGGCACCACCGATGCCTTTCTTAATCTTCGTTCTCTTCTTCTAAAATCCCAAGTTCTTTGATCCGCTCCTCAATCTTCTTTAAAGATTCTTCATAAGTTCCTTCTTTTGTCTCTTCCCTCTCCTGATTCATTCCATCAAGTAATTCGTCAATATTCTTACTTAATGGATTGCTGTCCGTTTTTCTCGTCAATAATCCCATATCTGTCTCCTTCTTCCGCTTCTTTGATGATCCTGCATGGATTACCTGCAGCAACTACATTGGCTGGAATATCCTTTGTTACAACACTTCCTGCACCGATCACACTATTGTCGCCGATCGTAACTCCAGGAAGAATCGTAACCCCTCCGCCAATCCATACTTTATCTCCAATCTTAACTGGGAGGGCCCATTCATATCCCTTTTCTCGTCTCTTCACATCTGCTGGGTGGTTCGCAGTATAAATTCCTACATTCGGACCTATAAAAACATGATTCCCGATTTCAACTCCTCCACCATCTAAAATCGTCAGATTAAAGTTTGAGAAAAAGTCACTTCCAATCGTTGTCCTATATCCATAATCCAGATAAATGGGTGCTTCCAGATGAACATTCTTCCCAAGACTTCCAAATATCTGTCCTATCAGATAATTCCGACGTCCTTTATCTTCCCAATGTTCATTAAACTGCCTGGTTAGAGATTTTGCATGGTTCCTCTCTTCTATCAGAGCTTGATCCTCTGCATTATATAAAATTCCCATCAACATTTTTTGTTTTTCCGTCATCTTTTTCCCTCCGTTGTCTTATATTTTATCATACTTCTTTTCTGTTATCTATCGAATTTGACTTTCTATCAAAAAAATTGTAGGATAAAAGAGATTTAACCATTAAGGAGGTTTAAACATGGATACCAACTTTATTATTTCTCTTGATTCCATTGCAGACGTGAATGCATTTGCAAATACGATCGCACATTTTAAATCTGAGATTGATCTTTCTTCTGGAAGATATATCGTAAATGCAAAATCGATCATGGGAATTTTCAGCCTTGATCTGACAAGACCTTTGACTTTAACCGTACATGGTAAAGATGAACTTGAAGAAATCAGCTCTGCAATTGCACCATACTTGAAAAAATAAGTTTACTTGTGATCAATGCGAGCATTTGAAGTCTCTGTTTTTAGAGGCTTCTTTTATTTTGTGAATTTTATTTAGTAAAAGAAAAAGCATGATCTAAGTTCATTCTTAAATCATGCTTATTAACTGAGCGTGCGGGGATTCGAACCCCGGACAACTTGATTAAAAGTCAAGTGCTCTACCACCTGAGCTACACACCCTTAACTGGGGTAGCTGGACTCGAACCAGCGGTGCAGGAGTCAGAATCCTGTGCCTTACCACTTGGCGATACCCCATCAATGTGACAACTATTTTATTATACATAAT